>FWPU01000339.1_pt1 | contig 151290 bp, 133 predicted proteins | sample 2228361 | NCBI WGS metagenome assembly FWPU01 (sample SAMEA103939777, study PRJEB20133) | metagenome | reverse complement strand
TGCTTGATGAACTCTAATGTCAGTTTGTCTCCTGTGGTGTGGTCTAGTAGCGGCGATAGACTTTACAGTTTTGAACAAGCAGCTTTTTTTACCCAAACTTCTGTTGCGCTACTAGAACGGTTTGCGACTTTGGGTTTAATCGAACCGGTTGGCAGCATGCTGCGCCGCCAGGATTTAGTACGGGTGGTCAAGATTATGCGCTTGCGCCGGGATTTAGGATTGAACTTGATAGGAGCTGCAATGGTACTGGATATGGCAGCAGAAATTGCTCAGTTGAAAGCACAATTGCGTGCTTATCAAACTGCACGAAATTAGATTGATACTCTGCTCTAAAAAAAAGGAGGTAGGCGATGATGTTTAATGTTGTTCGCCGCAGTCAAATTGTTGGCTTAATGGCTATGGACAGCAGCACTGCCACGCGGATGGGCAGTGTGGAAGAAGTATGGGTAGATAATAACGGTCGAGTTGCTTATTTTGCCAGTCAGGGTGGCTATACTCCTTTGGAGGAGGTTTCTACCATCGGACCCGATGCTGTTCTAACCTACTCGAGCTTGGCGGTTGAGGCTCCCACGACAAAATTGCGACGCTTGTATCGCATGGCGGTGCAAACGCCGTCGACGCGCGAGCCACTCGGCTGGGTGGAGGATTTTCTGTTTGATTGGGAAACTGGAGATATTGCTGCTTACGTTTTGGGAGGAGATATTGCAGCTGCTTTTGGCGGGCGAGCTGTGCTGTTTCCTGAGGATGTGGAAATTATTGATGCAGAAGCGGTTGTGATTAAGGAAGACGCAAAAAATCGCCTCCAGGGTGAGTCGGAAGGACTGAAAGGTTTTTTGAGTGAAAAATCGCAACAGGTAAAGAATTTGATCAAACGCATGGGCGATCGCCTGCAATCTCTTGTTTCTCCCCAAGATAAACCTGAGTTTGTGCGGGTAAAAATTAAGGAAGTGCAAGATGAATTAGCAACTTCCGGACAGTACGATCGCAATGCTCTTCAAGAAGCAGCTGAATTCATACAAGAAAAATGGGAGGATTTCCAACACAGTCTCAGTCGCGCTGGAGAGCGAATGAAAAGAGCTTTTGATTCGGCTTGGAAGCGTTTGACTCACAAGTAATGTTTGCTGGAAAGGGGATTTTAGGTAAGGTAGGCTTATTCCCATAAGATGTAGTTACTGATTTTTCATTGCCGATGACTTTACCGAATTGGATCACCTTTTCCCGGCTTCTCGGATTACCTTTTTTGCTTTACGGTTTACACGATCCTACACCCACAAGCAGGTGGGTGTGTTTGGTGATTTTTCTGGTGGCTGCTGGTACTGATTGGTTGGATGGCTATTTAGCTCGCAAACTCAATCAAATTAGCGAACTGGGGAAATTTCTCGATCCCCTGGTGGATAAATTGCTGGTGCTGGCGCCGTTGCTGGCTTTAATTGAACTGGGACAAGTTCCGGCCTGGGGAGTGTTTTTGATATTGGGACGAGAGTTGGCGATCGCGGGTTGGCGTGTCAGCCAAACTGACATTAGGGGAGCTAATATTTGGGGTAAGCTGAAAACTGTTAGCCAAATTGTGGCGATCGCCCTTTTAATCGCACCTTTACCTCAAATGTGGGAACTACCTTCTTTAGCAGCTTTTTGGTTTGCAGTTGTACTGACGTTGATTTCGGGGGTTATTTACCTGCTTCCGCAAACAAAAATTCCATCCCATTAGATTTTTGTCCGGCTTGGAACTACTTTTTCTCAGCTTTTGGCTGCAAAATTTCCTGAGGGTACAAACAAGCTGCAAAGGTACGAGCTTGAACGGATAATTGATGCTTTTGATACCAAGCATAAGCATTATCGGCAATGATCTGAGCTGTGCGTAAGTTGATTGTTTGCTCGTAGGCGTCTCCCAACCAATAGTGTTCTCCTGCTTGCAACCCATCTAAATCGCCTTTGTAACATACGCCCACAGGTAGCAATCTATGGGCGCAGTAAGCGGCAAAAATAGTTGATTTTGCCAGGAATTCAGTATGGTAATTAAAAAAACCTGCCACTGCGCTTGACAATAAGTCATGAATCTGATGGTGCGATCGCACTCCCAAACTCTTCACAGGAATACCGTTAATTGGCTCAATGGCAAAATCCAAAGCTGGACCGATATCTAAGATTTCCTCAATTTCTAACTCGCGGCAAGTTCGCTGCAGTGCCCGCGACTGCTGATAAACTCGAGAACGAGGCCCGCGACTGCCAAATACTACCAAACGCCGAGGTCGTTGTGATAGGGGAGGAGGATTTTGTGGTTCCCCAACATTAGAAAAAACTGGTAATACCGGAATTTGAGAGTGTTTTCCTTGACTGAAGCGAGCGATGATTTCGGCGTATCCTTGTCTGTTGGTAAGACAGCGATCGCTACAGCGCGCCAGACGAGCAACTAAGTTTCTTTGCAGCGGTGATGTCCAAAACTGACTTGTCCAGAAGGGACCGAAAGCGTGCAGCTCGTGAAACATTGTTACCAAACGTTGGCAAGTTGCTGTTTGACGCCAATGCTCCAAACCTTTTACCAACCATCTCGGACAACCGCGTTTGGCGTAACCGTAACCCACATAATGTAAAAGCACTGGCTGTACGGAGCTTTCTTTGCTTTCTTTTGTAGATAGTAGCTGTAGTAAAGCTTGACTTGATTGCTCTTGCATCTGCTGGACAGCAAATCCTTCTACCACAGACTGACCGCACCAGTTAGGATCGGCAACGAGAAAATTCGTATCAATGCCAAAATCCTGGCGCATTTGTTTCGCTAGATGCAAGCCATAGTCTCCAACTCCGTCAATAGCTGGAGGTAAGCGGGGAACAATGGCAGTTATGCTAATCATGATACCAAACCCTGACGTTAAGTTTTATTTTTTGAGTAGGGATAACGTTATAAAAATATCACTAATTTTCTTGGGAAGCGGCAATTTTTCGGTGAAAATACTAAATCTACAACTTGTTCTAATTTAATTTATGCCTGGTATAAAGAAAATTCTTTCTATCGGTCACTCCTACGTGGTTAGGTTGAACCGTCGCCTCGTGAATGAAATGGCTCGTTTAGGTCAGCAAGAATGGGAAGTCACAGCAGTTGCTCCGGCGTTTATGCACGGAGATTTGCGATCCATGCACCTAGAACTCGACCCAGAGGAAGTCTGTCGACTAGAAGCAGTACCTGTCTACAACAGTCAACGCATTCATTTTATGACCTATGACTGGCGATTGCGAGAAATCATGCAGCAAGGTTGGGACTTGATACATTGCTGGGAAGAACCTTATATTTTTGCAGGTGGTCAGGTCGCATGGTGGACGCCAAAAAATACTTCCTTGGTTTACAAAACTTTTCAAAGCAAATCCAAACAGTATCCATTTCCTTTCAATTGGATAGAAAACTATGCTATGAATAAGTCAACTGGTTGGGTATGCTGCGGACAAACGGTACTGGAAGCTTTAAAGAACCGACCGGGGTATTCGCGTCCGATGCGATTGATTCCTTTAGGTGTGGATCTCAACTGCTTTTATCCTTGCGCTGAAGCTAAATACCAGATTCGCCAGCTTCTGAATTGGGAGGAAGACAAAACTCCTGTTATTGGCTTTCTAGGACGTTTGGTTCCGGAAAAAGGATTGGGTTTATTGATGTCCGTGTTGGATGAATTACAAACTCCTTGGCGAGCTTTGTTTGTCGGTACGGGAACAATGGAATCTTCTTTAAGAAGTTGGGCTCAAAAGTATCCCCAGAAGGTACGCATTTGTACGGATGTCAAACACGACCAGGTTCCTCAATATTTGAATGCCATGGATATACTTGTCGCACCCAGTCAAACGGCATCGAACTGGAAAGAACAATTTGGGAGAATGATAGTTGAGGCATTTGCTTGTGGTCTTCCTGTGATTGGTAGCGATAGTGGTGAAATTCCATATGTGATCCAAGATGCAGGTGTGGTAGTTGGCGAAAAAGATAAGCTTGGGTGGGTAAAAGCTATTTCAGAATTACTTGAGAGTCCGTCGCGAAGACAGGAACTAGCTTGCAAAGGTTTGGAGCGATCGCGTCAGCTTTATGCTTGGCCTGTTGTTGCTCGGCAATATTTGCAGTTTTTTAATGAACTGCTAGATTCTCGTTGTTTGCTGTCTGTGTAGTAATAGGTGGCCTTTGCCATATTATCGCTGTTTTTATCCCGTTGGTGGATTGATTCACAACTAACCAATCTTGAGGTATCTTAAGTACATCCAATGAATTCCACAGATTAGCGTCATCCAGTAACAAATATCCACCTGGTTTCATCTTGCTTAGGCACTTTCTAGTACAGTTAGTTCTGTAGTGACCGTCAACAATAATCAAATCAAAACTCGCGTCTGGAAATTCATCCAAAACTGCTACATAGTCAGGACATTTTTCGTAAAATTCCCGTTCTGGCTCTGCTAAAGAATGGTTGAGGGGAATCCATCGCAAATCTACATTAGTTAGGTTTGCGGTTTCTATTTTTTTCTTAACTAACTGATACCAGAGGTTATCGTGTTCTATACTGATTAAATTACCTGCACGTTGGGCAAACCATATCGTACTTCTACCGCTGCCAAATTCTAACACAGACATCGACTTAGAAAGATGTTTTTCGCAGAAATCAATAGTTCCCGGACACATCCAAGGTTTGTGAGGATTAAGTTTTTCCTACATCCAGTACTTGAGTCGATAGAACATTTTCTCGGGTTTTTGTAACCAAAAAATAATATTTTTTGCTGTCATTATTTACCTTTTTATCTGCTGGTCAAATTTGTGCTATATTTTATAAAATTTGCCTAAAAAAGTAAATTAAATAAATATAAATTTTGCCATTTGATTATATACTATTACCAGCAATTGTCTTGATTTTTAAGTAGCTTTTTGATTGGCAAGCAATTGATTTAAATTTTGCCAAAAAATAAAAATCTAAATTCATTCATAAAATGACTCAACTTCGTCTGGCAATTATCTGCGATTATCCAGAAGAAAACTGGCCGAGTATGGATTTGTGTGCTCAAATGCTTATCCAGCACCTGCAAGCAGAACAAAAGGTATTTATTCAAGCTACACAAGTTTGTCCAAAATTTAGATGGCGTTTTCAAAAAATTCCCTGGCTAAATAAAAAGCGCTTTGCTTGCAATGCAGATCGCCTGCTGAACCGATTTTGGGACTATCCCCGCTATCTCAAAAATAAAGTCAAGGATTTTGATTTTTTTCACATTGCTGACCACTCCTACGCTCAGCTAGCTCATGTTTTGCCTTTAGGACGCACGGGGGTATACTGTCACGATATTGATACTTTTCGCTCTGTAGTAGAGCCAAAGCAAGAACGTCGACCTGGTTGGTATCAAGTTATGTCTCGCCACATCCTGCGTGGTTTGCAGTCATGCGCTGTTGTTTTTTATTCCACAACAGAAGTGAGAAAGGAAATTGAGCGCCATCGAATAGTGGAACCATCGCGTTTAGTCCATGCTCCTTTGGGAATTGCTGCAGAATTTTGCGTTAATGCTGATGACACCAGCACCAGCGAGCAAATAGGTCATGCACCTTTTTTACTTCATGTTGGTAGTTGTATTCCTCGCAAGCGTATTGATATTCTGTTAGAAGTTTTTTCGCAGCTGCGAGCTATCTATCCTGAATTAAGACTTGTCAAAGTTGGGGGAGAATGGACACCAGCTCAGCAGCAGCAAATAGCTCGGTTAAATCTCACAAAGGCGATTGTTCATTTGCAAGGTTTACAGCGCAAAAGTATAGCTGCTCTTTACCGAAAAGCATCCGCAGTGCTGTTAACAAGTGAAGCAGAAGGTTTTGGATTACCTGTAATTGAAGCTCTAGCTTGTGGAGCGGTGGTAGTTGTCAGCGATATTCCTGTTTTGCGTGAGGTGGGGGGAGAAGCTGTTGTATACTGTCCGGTTGGAGATGTATCAGTGTGGGTGAAAACCATACAGCAACTATTAGCCAATCCAGCAATAGCTCCAGCATGGAATTGGCGCCTTGCTCAGGCGCAGAAATATTCTTGGTCTGCTCACGCTCAAATTATTGCTCAATCTTATTTACAACTAGCTAATTGTTGAAATATGAAAATTGTCTTTGCAAATCCAGTGGGAGCAATTGGTGGTGCAGAAAGGGTATTGCTGATGATGTTTTCTGCGCTTTTAAAGTTGCAACCTGAGTTACAGCTTTATTTGATCGTGGGTACGGAGGGACCGTTAGTAGAAGCAGCTCGAAAATTGGGAGTACAGGTACAGTTACTGACACTACCAAAAGCAGTGAGTGAATTGGGTGACAGTGCTTTGAAAGACAAGAATAAAGTTTTAGTGTTTGGCATTTTGCTATTACGACTAATCAGAATTTTACCTGTGCTTGGCAAATATGTTTGGGAATTCCATCGATTTTTGCGTCAACTTCAACCAGATTTAATTCACTCTAATGGTATTAAAACTCATTTACTAGTTGCCTTGGCTGGAGTTAGAAATGTACCTGTAGTTTGGCACATCCATGATTTTTATCGGTCACGACCATTCTTAGGAAAAATTTGGAAATGGATCAGCGCTAGTCCAAATTTAGGAATTGCTATTTCCCAAGCTGTTGCTGAAGACGCCACAGCTGTACTACCTGGTTTACCAATAAAAGTGATTTACAATGCTGTGGATGTTAATTATTTTTCTCCCCCTTCTGCTACAGTTTCATCTTCCGAACTTCCCGCACGGGTAGGATTGGTTGCTACTTTTGCGCGTTGGAAGGGACAGGAGATTTTTTTAGCAGCAGCAGCTTGCATTTTAAAAACGCATCCTCATTTAAATGTTCGTTTCTGTATTGTAGGTGGAGCGATTTACAAAACTCGCGGTTCTCAATATTCTGAACAAGAATTAAAGGATAAGGCTTTTGATTTGGGAATTGCAGACAAAGTTGATTTTGTTGGCTTCCAGGAAGATATAGCAGAAATTTACCGTTGGTTAGATATTGTAGTGCACGCCAGTACCCAACCAGAACCTTTTGGTTTGACAATAGTGGAAGCTATGGCTTGCGGTAAACCTGTGATAGTATCGCAAGCAGGTGGTGCAGCAGAGTTATTTACTCATAATTATGATGCAATTGGTGTAGCGCCTGGAGACTCTACTGCTTTAGCAGCAGCTATTTTAGATTTACTAAATCATCCCGAGAAGCGTCGAGTTATATCAGAAAGAGCAAGACAAACGGTCAGCGAGCGTTTTAATGACAAGCGTTTTGGTCAGGAAGTGATCGCTGCTTATCATTCTGTTTTAAACCGCAAGTAAAATTCTTGCAGTAGTTTGATGAAGAGAAAAAAGGTGGGCGATCGCTAAGCTGACAAGAAAGATTGCTAAGGACGACATGATTAAAATTAACGGTGACAACTGAAAACTGACAATTTGTGGATACAATTTTGCCATTACCGGTAAAAGGAACACAAAAAGCCACAAAAAAGTTTGATATCATCAAGGCTTGTTCATCTCTAGGTAGTTCCCCAAGACCATGGATGAGAACTACTCCATAGGCAGATACACCTCTAAATAAATCAACTCCCAATAGCCTTTTATTCTGAGCACTGTAACTTAGTAAGCTCATAGTAAGTTCATCACGACTAACATAAAGTATGCTTGCTCAAGAAGTTGGAAATTTGTAGAGATTGGCGCCAAGTCTCTACAAAATCCGATGCCAATAAATAGGCGATAATCAAACACGAGCCTTTGTGTAATAGTCATAATACTGCTGCTTGATAGCAACGCCATTAACGGCTATTCCTAAAACTTTTTGGCCGGCTTTTTCCAACAATTCTTTTGCAAAAGTAGCGCTGTTATAATTAACAAATCCCGGTCGAACTACAAATAAAATTCCATTAGCTAACTTACCTAAAACAGTGGCGTCAGCAGCAACGGTTAAAGGTGGAGTATCGATGACAACAAAGTCATATTTTTGTGCAACTCGAGCTATAAATACAGCAATTTGACTAGAATTAATCAAAGCAGATGGATTGCTAGTCCGTTCGCCAGCAGTCATAACTTGCAAGTTGGGTGCAACTTCGGTAATAGCGCGCTCTAAATCCAAGTGTTTTTTGATTACGTTGCTTAAGCCAACCCGATTGGGAATATCCCAGATTTTATCTTGACTGGGATTGCGTAAATCGGCATCCACTAACAACACCTTACGTCCGATCTGAGACATGGAGAAAGCTAGGTTAGCTGCAATTGTTGATTTTCCTTCTTTAGGTACAGAACTAGATACCACAATTACCCTGGGTTGTTCTAAATTAAAGAATCTCAAATTGGTTTGTAGCATCCGAAAAGCTTCGCTGACGGGAGAATCCGGTTTGTTTTTGACGACTACCTCTGGAATCTGACGTCCGTTATTGAATGGCGGAATGTAACCCAGCAAGTTGTACCCCAGCAACTCTCTTGCAGATTCGGGCGTTTTGATAGTTTTGTCTGTTTTTTCTAGAATAAAGGCAGTGGCTGCACCTAGCAAAATTGCACCAATTAATCCTTGCAGTAAGTTTATGTATTGACGGCTTTTGATGGGTGCTGTAGGAGTTAAGGCAGGTGTAATGATTCTGGCGTTGCTAATTTGCAGATTTTCTGCGACTTGCAGCTCTTGGTAACGAGCGAGAAGATTTTGATAACTAGCTTCGGTAGCGGAGATTTCCCGCTCGAGCTGACGTTGCTGCAGCTCTAGTTGTGGTAGGGTGTCAGCTCTTTGTCTGTAAGATGCGATAACATTAGCCAAAGCTTTCAACCGCACCTGCAAACTGAGACGTTCTGCTTCAGCAGCTGCATAGTTGGTGAGAATTCCTTGTTGCAAACCTTGGGGTCTTAGCTGTACAACTTTTTCCGGTTCTTGAATTTGATTGAAACGTCCTGCTTGACCGACAAAGCTTTGTTCGATTCGCCGCTTGAGTTCTTGTTTGAGAATTTTTTCCTGTTGTCTGAGGTCGATTAAGGTGGGATGGTTTTCTGTCAAGCGCAGTCTCGCAAATTCAATTTTTCGCTGTAACTCCTGGAGTTGTTCTAAAACCAAAGTTGTTGATGGTGACTCGCTGACAAAACCGGTAATTACAGCTTGCTGGGAACTGACACCAAACAACTGTTTGATTGATTCCATTCTCGCAGTTTGGGCCGCTAGTTCGGCTCTAGCTGCAGCTAGTTGCTTATCTAGTTCGGTAAGAACAGTAACAGTTGTTGTGGCTTCAGATTTTAAGTCTAAAACTTTGTTTCGTTGTTTAAATTCTTGCAATTTTTTTTCTGCAGCTTGTAATGCTGCTTTCCTGATTGGTAATTGCTGAGCGATAAAGTTCCTAGCAGATCTTGTTTGGGCGCGGTTACCATCAATATCATTTTCTATATAGATTTTCATTAAAGTATTCACAATTGAAGAAGCCTTCTTGGGATCTGTATCTGTGTAGGAAATTTCCAAGATATCGGTATCTTCAACATTTTTTACTTGCAGATTTTTGAGAAAGGTCAGGGGATCGATATCTAGATGAAGAGAGTTGATAGTTTTTTCAGCGATCGGTAAAGAGCGCACAACTGCTACTTCTGTTCCCATCGGTCTCCCACTGACGGAATTCTCTAATTGTCCTAATTGGTTTCCGACTCCAGTAAGGGAAGAGGTTGCGTTCTTTTTGAGTACTAGCTGACCTGTTGCTTGATAAACAGGCGTTTCTAACATAGTTCTGACTATACTTAACCCCATTACTGCTAGAAAAACTACAGAAACAGGTAACCACCGACGCTTGAGAATCATCCAATATTGCAAACTTTCTTCCATAAAATATCCTTTCAGTTACTGTTTGAATTATTTTTACCTTGGTTCAGAAATGGGAAAATTACGTAAAGTGAGGTGACTGCTTATCTGCACGAGTGAAAGTTGATTGTGGTCTATTTTACTAGAAGCCCTAAAAAAATACACGCTGTTTTTTCAGTAAATATACGTAATTAGTGAAAAATTTTCTTAAACTAGGAGCTAGCTGCTCGCTGGTTATTATGAGCTATCCTTGCGGCTTTTACGTATTATTACTGATGCCAGCTGGAGAAGTATATATGGATTATGCTGATAAGCAGAGGCCATCGCTACTTAACTAAAAATTAAGGGTAGAAAAAGTTGAGTGTTGGAAATAGAGTAATGGCAATTTTCTTCATTTCAAACAACAAAACAAAGGTAAAAATCTGACATTTAGTCCTTTGGAGATAGATTCAATAATACTCTATTCACAAATAAAAGCAGTGCTATTTTTTTACAAAATTTTTTATTCGGAAGCAGATAAAAATCAATTTTATATTTCTCTACCCAAATAATTAAATGCATAGATTTCTCTACCAAAAAAGAAAATAAACTGCCACTAATTACGTATATTCACTGATGTGCAAAAAAATAAAATTTCCACACAATATTCTTGTTTCTCAAGAAGTAGGAACTACTTTTTTACTCTATTTTCCAACCAATAATTCTTAACATTTACGTAAGGCTTGTGGCTGCTCGATCCTACCTACAAAAACAGCTGAATTACCCTTATTTTTCTAGATGTCACAAACACCAAATTATCGGATAATTCACTTATCTAAGTACTATCCTCCCGAGAGAGGAGGAATAGAAACGCACGTTCAAACCTTGGCTCGTTCTCAAGCTGCTTTGGGAGCAGAAGTCCAGGTAGTTTGCGTGAATGGATTGGATGAAAAAGGCCATTCATCTACTAAAACAAAGACTGTTTTTGAGATGGATGGTGATATAAAAGTTACGCGCGTTGGTCGCCTTTTCTCACTAGCGCGATGTGATATTTGTTTAGGGTTATGCCAACAATTGCGTCGATTGGTTAACGAACCTAAAACAACTGTATTCCATCTTCATACTCCTAATCCAACTATGCTCATGGCGTTAATGATGCTGGATAGGAATATCAATTTGGTAATTACCCATCATAGTGACGTAATCAGGCAAAAGTTTTTGAAATATGCTCTGCGTCCCTTTGAATATTTAGCTTACAATCGCAGCTCGCAAATATTAACAAATAGTTTGCAATACATTCAAGGTTCAAAATTTTTGCAGCTGTACCGCCATAAATTGAGTTATCTTCCTTTAGGTTTAGACCTTGCAATTTACAGTTATCCCAGTCAACAAGCACTGACTTTTAGCCGCAGTTTAAAAGATAAATATGGAGAGATCATTTGGTTAGCAGTTGGTAGGCTTGTTTATTACAAAGCATTGCACATATCAATTCAGGCTTTAACTTTGGTACCAGGAAAACTAATTGTCATTGGTGTTGGTCCCTTAGAAGCGCAATTAAAAGCTCTGGCGCGAAAGCTAGGAGTAGAAGGCCGCGTTGTTTGGTTGGGTCGCGTGAATGATGATGAGCTTGTGGGAGCTTATCATGCTGCGACAGCTCTTTGGTTTCCTTCTAACATACGCAGCGAGGGATTTGGATTAGTTCAGGTAGAAGCAATGGCCAGCGGAACTCCTGTAATTAATGCTGATATTCCTGGTAGCGGTGTTCCTTGGGTCAGTCGCCATGAAAAGGAAGGTCTGACCGTACCAATCAACGATCCGTTTGCTTTAGCTAAAGCTGCAAGACGCTTGCTTAAAGAACCTGGTTTGCGCGATCGCCTTGCCAACGCCAGTCGAAAACGAGCAGAGTATTTCAACCACATCAACATGGCGCAAAGAAGTTTTGAATTTTATGACAAAATCCTCGGTCAAGGATGGGATTATACTCCTATACCCAAAGCTGCAGACTTGCTATGAAACTTCTCCATATTTACGCAGGAAATTTATTTGGTGGAATTGAGACTTTGTTGCTGACTTTAGCAAAACAGCAAAGTTTGTGCGTGCAGATGCAGTCTCAGTTTGCTTTATGCTTTGAGGGTAGGTTATCGCGGGAACTGCGAAACTTGGATGCGCAGGTGCATCTATTAGGTAAGGTGAAGATTAGTCATCCTTGGACTGTTTGGAAAGCAAGGTTGAAACTCAGGCAACTATTAAAACAACAGCAGTTTGATGCGGTGATTTGTCATGCTTGTTGGTCGCAAGCGATTTTTGGGACGGTTGCTAAAGCTAATCGCATTCCCCTATTATTTTGGTGTCATGATGTACCCAATGGCCAACATCCTTTAGAACGCTTGGCCAAACTGATAATACCAGATTTAGTCATAGCTAACAGTCGTTATTCTCAAGCTGCTGTACCAAAACTTTATCCTCAAGTTAATAGCGATATTCTTTATCTACCTGTAGCTTTTCCGGATATTGGTAACGATCCTTTGCTCGTTCGCCGTGCTGTCAGAACTGAACTGAATACTCCTGATGATGCCATTGTTATTATCCAAGCATCTCGTTTGGAGCGATGTAAAGGACAAAGTGTGTTGCTGTCAGCTTTAGGACAATTGCGCGCGGTATCGAATTGGGTATGTTGGTTAGCTGGGGGAGTGCAGCGTCCCCAGGAAGCTAGGTACTTGCAGGAATTGAAAATGCAAGCACGGGAACTTGGTATAGCTGAACGAGTGCGCTTTTTAGGACAAAGAACTGATGTAGCGCGGTTATTGATTGCTGCTGATATTTACTGTCAACCCAACACTCTTCCAGAATCTTTTGGAATTGCTTTTGTAGAAGCTTTGTATGCAGGTTTACCGGTAATTGCAACTGCTATAGGGGGAGGAGCAGAAATTGTTGATGATTCCTGTGGACGGTTGGTTGCAGCTAATGATATCAACGGTTTGAGTGAAGTTTTGGGTGAACTGATTTCTCATCCTGCTACTAGAGCAACTCTAGCATCTGGTAGCAAAGCGCGGGCAGAATTTCTGTGCAATCCGCAAAGGCAACTAAATCAACTGTATTGTCTGCTTGATAGAGTCGTAGAACGGAAAACTGCAGCATGATTTCATTTGATGGTGGTAAGCAAATAGCTTTAGAAAGCTTGGAAAATAGAGCACGACAAAGTCTTGGTAGTAGTGGTGACCCTGTTTATCAAATGGTGGCGACAACACTAGCACAAAGACATACTGGTGGTGGCGTGTTAGTGGATGTTGGTTGCGGTCAGGGTAAGCTGTGGTCTTTTGTGAGCGATCGCTTTGACCGTTATGTTGGTATAGATGCTGTGTGCTATCCTGGCTTACCACCACAAACAGAATTTATAGCCTTGGATTTGAATACCACAAAAGTGCCTTTGCCGCAAGATTTTGCCGATGTTGTTTGTGCAGTTGAAATTATCGAACACCTAGAAAATCCACGCGCTTTTGTAAGGGAGCTAGTCGGATTAACCAAACCAGGAGGATTGGTAATTGTCACCACCCCCAATCAATTAAGCTTGCTGAGCAAGTTCACTTTAATTTGGAAAAATCAGTTCAACGCTTTCCAACAAGCACCTGGTTTGTATCCCGCACACATAACTGCTTTACTCGAAATTGACCTTTTCCGTATTTATACGGAGTGTAAAATTACTGAGATTCAAATACAATACAGCAATCATGGACGCATTCCTTTCACATCATGGCACTGGCCGGAAAATCTCGGTTTTCGCGGAAGAGCCTTTAGTGACAATATTCTTTGTGTGGGGAGAAAAATGAAGTTATAGGCGATGCGTTTTATTGTTAGATTGAGGATTTATTTTTATGAGCCTCAACATTCTCAAACCAGAATACCTTTACCAACCGAAAATTGCTTTTCGGCGACTTCTACCTTTTCCACCAACATCAACTTCCTCAGAATTTGTTGAAATGAAATTACCCTGGGGTCTAAATATTAGAGTTCGTCCCCTGGAAGAGCACGGAAAAATTCTTTCTAGACTAGGAGTAATTGATTTAGCAGTTACAGAAACTCTTTGGCGTTTAGTTGAACCAAAAGAAATAGCAGTAGATGTTGGTGCCAATATCGGCTACATGACAGCAGTTTTAGCGGCCCGTATTAATTCTATCTCTGGCGGATGCGTTTGGGCATTTGAAGTTCATCCAGAAATATTTGCAGAGTTAAAATACAACGTTGAAAATTGGCAAACGCAGTTAAAAAATACAAAATTTATCATTCACAATCTGGCTATTTCTGAGGTAAGCGGTTATGTAAAATTAAGGATAAATGAATCTTTTTTTCGCAATCGCGGTCTAGCTTTTGTTGTTAGCCAAGAGGAACCAGAAAAGCAATTATCTTCTTCTCAAGAAGTACAGGATATACTTGTCGAATCATCCTCGTTAGATAAGATTTTTCTGCCTCAAGAAATCGGAGTTTTGAAAATAGATGTAGAAGGACATGAATTGCAAGTTTTAAAAGGAGCAACCAAATTATTAGAACAAGGGAAAATTCGCGATTGTGTCTTTGAAGAACATCGAGAATATCCTACTCCTGTAACGGATTTTTTAGAAACAATGGGGTATACAATTTTTAGAATTCACAGATATTTGACCAAACCTGCTTTATTAAAGCCACAATCAAAAATTGCACGCACGCATTGGCAACCAACAAGTTTTCTTGCTACCCGGGATGCTGAACGTGTTATTAAGCGCTTTCGCCAACCTGGATGGCAAGTGTTTTCTGGAAGGCTTCTGGAAGGAAGCAGGAGTTAATATTCACTGTTTGATAGGCAGATTATTCGGTGATTTTAAAAGTAAGTCAAGACTTATCAAAATCTTCCTCTGTATGGTCAAAACTAAACTGGACAGGAGCGCACACATTTATCCTCCTACAGTTTATTTTTCAGATTTTGTTACTGTTTCCTCAACTGGGGATGTTTCGTGTATTCATACGAATTGCATCTTTTGCCCTGGGTTTGTTTTTCTTAGTGCAGTTGAAACCAAAAGGATGTCAGCATCCTGCTACTAATTCAGCATTTTTAGTACTGGCAATTATTCTTTTAGAATTTTGTTTGCATCCCCACATTAATTCTATTGCGGCGGGAGCAGCTCAATTTGCCATGTATCTTGCCATTTTTAGTCCGTTGTTTTGGGTAAGAGGTTTAAAGATTACGTTTTATAGTTTTGAGAGTTTAATATTTCTTCTTTGGAGTATTCACACTTTGAGTGCGGCTTTTGGAGTTCTACAAGTTTACTTTCCAGGGAATTTTCAGCTGGCCGTGTCTACAGTTATTCAAAATAACCCCTTTCGGGGAGAGAATTTATTAATTGCTTTAGCTAATGGTCAACGCATATACAGACCGATGGGTTTAACTGATGTGCCAGGGGGAGCAGCAACAGCGGGCTTTTATGCACTTTTATTTAGTGTAGCGATCGCACTCAAATACAAAAGTATTATTTTAAGAATTATTTGTCTGGGAAGCGCCAGTATTGGTCTGTTTTGTATTTATCTATCTCAAGTGCGTTCTGTTTTGGTGTTGGCTGCTATTTCCATGGTTTTTTTTGCAGTGATATTGTTCAGAACTGGACAGATCGCTCGTTTGGTGGTGATGGTCTCTAGCGTCACAGCTTTGTTTGTGGCAACATTTTCTTGGGCGATCGCTGTGGGCGGACAATCCACCTTCAAACGCATATACAGCTTGTTCGCTGGATCCTTTGGCGAAGTTTATCACGAAAACCGGGGACATTTTTTACAAGAAACTATCGAACAGCTGCTACCTCAATATCCTCTGGGAGCGGGTTTAGGACGTTGGGGAATGATAAATAACTATTTTGGCAGTAATACCGACGCAGTATCGCAACCGATTTGGGTAGAAATTCAGTGGACTGGATGGCTTTTAGATGGAGGATTACCGCTAATATTTGCATACGTTGCCGCACTTTACTTAACGTGTCAAATTGCCTGGAAGATTGCTATTAATCGCCAATTAGGCGACTTTGCTATTTGGGGTGCATTGATTTTTGCTTACGATATGGGAGCAGTAGCAGCTACTTTTAACTACCCCTTGTTTATCAGTCAAGGAGGTATCGAGTTCTGGTTGCTCAACACTGCACTGTTTGTCGCTGCTATTAACAGCAGGATGTTAGATCGCAAATCTCCTACAACCGTTCGGCTATGAAGTCTTATCTTTTGGTAACGGGTGATTTTGTCAAAACAGGTGGAATGGACAGAGCTAATTACGCTTTGGCTGACTACCTAGCAAGACAAGGAAAACGAGTACATCTAGTAGCTCATAGAGTAGCAAGTGAGTTGCTAGCTTATCCTAATGTTACATTTCATCGCGTACTCAAGGTAGCGAATTCCTACCTGCTTAGCAGTCCCTTGCTCGACTGGATAGGTCGCCTGCAAGCACGGCGCTTTGCTGCCAATGGTGGTAGAGTGTTGGTCAACGGTGGTAATTGCCAATCGGGAGATATTAATTGGGTACATTACGTCCATGCAGCTTATCGCCCTGAAAATCAAGCTGGACTGTTGCGTCAGTGCAAGGAATTTGTTGCTCGTCAAATGTTTTTAAATGCAGAACAAAAAGCACTGAAGTCAGCGCGGGCGATCATTGCTAACTCAAACAGTACAAAACGAGAATTAATAGAAAAACTGAAAATCCCTGCACACAAACTGCATGTAGTTTATTATGGCATCGATCCCCAAATCTTTTATCCGCCAACGCCACAGCAGCGAAGTGCAATTCGTCAGGAACTAGGATGGGCTGTCGACAAACCAATTGTCGCTTTTATTGGCGCTTTAGGCGATCGCCGCAAAGGATTTGATACACTGTTTGCAGCTTGGCAAAAATTATGCACCTTTTCAGAATGGGATGCTGATTTAATCGTTATTGGCTCTGGAGCAGAACTAAAACAATGGCAACACCGCGCTACAGTTGCTGGTATTCACAACCGCATTCATTTCCTGGGATTCCGCTCAGATGTCCCTCGCTTGCTTCAGGGTGCTGATTGCTTAGTAGCTCCCACTCGCTACGAAGCCTATGGTTTAGCAGTACAGGAAGCTCTCTGCTGCGGTTTACCAAGCTTGGTCAGCTCCAGCGCCGGCGTAGCTGAACGCTATCCACCACAACTGCAAGATTTACTCATTCCTAATCCTGAAGATGCAACTGATTTAGCAGCTCGACTGCAAAAATGGCGGTGGAACAAACATAATTACAGCAATTTAGTCTCTTCTCTTTCGCAACAATTGCGAAACTATACCTGGGATGACATGGCACAAAACATTTTAAACAAGATTGAATAATATTTTTCTTTTTGAAAATGAAACCTCTAAGAATTCTTTTAGTTATCAGTTCACCACCTTTACCCTTTGGCAACGCCGACGCCAGATGGTATTATGTCCTACTCAAAGGATTGAACGCAAAAGGCCATCGCGTAACTGCATTTGTACCTTGCAGTACCCCAGAGGAAATCGACAAAACCCAAGCTCTTTTTCCTGCACCAGATTACGACTTGCGCTGCTATCTCATTCCCAACCAAAAGAATGGACCGATAGCAAAAATGAAAACTATACAGCAACCTTATTCCTACATATTTAGTCCTCTTTTGCGTCAAGATTTAGCATCAGAACTTATCAAACCTTACGATATCCTTCATCTCGAACAGCTTTGGAGTGGTTGGTTAGGACTTCAACACAAGAAAAAAGCACTAGTCAATGTTCATTATTTATTTTCCATAGACCGCCCTTTTCAATATCAAAATTCTCTAGAAACTCGCTTGAGAAGATTTATCACCAATCGCGCCGAACAAAAATTACTAAAAGCTTTTCCCAAGATTATTACCTTATCAGAGCGCCTCGCCAAATATATCAATCAAATCAATCCTCAAGCTTCTATCTATAGAGTCCCCCTCGGTATCGATTTTTCATTTTATCCATTCCTCAAACAAAAACAAATAAATCAGCAACCAACAGTAGGATTGATTGGTGGATTTAACTGGACGCCAACCTATTCCGCAGCTGAAAGACTTTTGAGTAGATTGTGGCCAGAAATTAAACGCCGCGTTCCTCAAGCCAAATTGCAAATTGTTGGTAGGTCTGCTAAAGATGCACTGACAGCATTCACCAACATCAAAGACTTAGAAATTTATCAAAACGTACCAGATACTTTACCCTACTTTGCCAAAACAGATGTCATGCTGTATGCACCCGTTGCAGGTAGTGGAATGAAAGTTAAAGTCATGGAAGCTTTTGCTTTAGGTACACCAGTTGTGACCACATCTGATGGTGTAGAAGGAATCCCAGCTCTAGATGGAATTGACGCTGGAATTTGCGATGATGACCAAGGTCTCATCGAACGCACTGTGGAATTACTAAATAATCCTTCTTTACAACAACAAAGACGCCTAAAAGCTAGACAATTGCTTGAGAACTACTGCAATCCCCAACTAACAGTAGAACAAATAGAAAGGATTTATTATGAGCACGCCAAAAACATCTTATTGTGACAAAGTAACTATTGTTTTACCAGTTCATAATGAAGAAGCCAATATAGAAAGACTGATTCGAGAAATAGATACTTGTTTTCAATCTGATAGTGAAATCAGAACACTTCCGTATTTATTGTTTGTTGATGACGGTAGTTCTGACAGTTCAATAGAATTTATTCGCACAGCTATTTCCGAACGAGGTCATGCTGGATGCTTGCGCTTCTCTCGCAATTTTGGACATCAAATTGCCGTCATGGCTGGACTTTCTCACGCTCCAGACAATTCCATTGTTGTGGTCATGGATTCTGACGGTCAAGATCCTCCCATTGTCGCATTAGATTTAGTTCATCATGTTATGAATGGAGCTGATATTGCCTATGGTATCCGGTGGCAAAGAGAAGGAAGAAATTGGTTCAAAAAATTTGCTTATTGGAGTTTTTATCGCCTACTTTCTTCATTATCGATAATTAAAATTCCTCTCGACGCTGGAGATTTTTGCGCTTATTCTCCCCGAGCAGTAAAACTTCTTTCTCAAATGAAAGAAAAACATCCTTATATTCGTGGTTTACGCGCTTGGATTGGTTTAAATCAGGTTGGTGTACCTTATAAACGTCCCGAACATTACGCCGGAAAAGCAAGCTATAATTTGCGAAGCTTATTTAAGCTGGCATTTGACGGAATTTTGAGCTTTTCTGTCAAACCTCTTAGACTTTCCATTGCTCTTGGTTTTATTACTTTTTTAGCATGTTTGTTTTTAGCAGCATTTTACTTAACTGCATATTTTTTTGACTGGCATTTCTCGGGATTGAGAATGCGTGATGTTCCGGGATTTACCACTTTAGTATTAATGATTCTCGCTACCAGCAGTTTGCAAATGTTAATGCTAGGAGTAATTGGTGAATATATTGGTAGATTATTTGAGGAAAGTAAAGGAAGACCTTTATTTATTATTGCCGAAACTTTAGGAAATTTAGAGCCAATTAAATCGAAAGAAAATGACTAATCATATTGTTACTTTGAACAGTCCCGCGACTGTGAATATGGCTGATACTTGGTACGAATATACCTGGTACGAATATACCAATCCCAATCACTTTTGGATACGCCATCGTAATGCAGTTTTAGATAGGCACTTTGGTAAAATAATTCATCAGTCACAAATAATTGGGGAAATTGGTTGCGGTAATGGATTAATTTTGACTCATATTGCTAAAACTTACAAGAAAGCAGTTGATCGATTAGAACTGAATCTGTCAGATCTTCAGCTTTGTTCAACTGTTTCAGGGACTTTGTACGTTTCTGATATATTGACGCTTAATCCCAAAATGGTAAATAAATATGACTTAATTTTGCTCGTAGATGTTCTGGAACATATAGAGGACGAAATTAAGTTTTTAGTTGCTGCTCGCGAACATTTAAAACCTGGCGGTTTCTTGATTCTCGGTGTTCCTATGAGACAACATTTATTTTCCGCTTTCGACCGCGCAGTTGGTCACTGTCGACGCTATTCAACTAAATACCTTAAATCTGTTGTCTTAGCTTCGGGATTTCAAATTCACCGAATAGTTCAATGGGGTCATGTTTATATTCCTTTGCTAATTCTACGCAAATTAATTCTGCAATTACAACCTGCGATCGCCCAAGAAGAAATTGTTAATCAAGGTATGGGAATTTCAAAATTTGCTAACTTTTGTCTTACTTTTCTGAAATATTTTGATATTATTCCAACATTTAATTTCACGGGTGCGTCTTCACTTTTACTTGCTCAAAAATCTTAATTTTATATTTTTATAAACTGGATTTATGTTAAAACAAAAAGAGTTTATTGTCTTTGCCACAAAATCAGAAAATTTGCAGAAAATAATTAGGAATTACAAATATGATTTTATCGCTGTTTCTTTAGCAATTGTTATTGGAGTCACATTATCTATCATGCCACATATATTGTGGTTTTTTCAAACAGGCGATCCTACTTGGGTTGCTGATAATGATGATATTTTGTATCTGGGAATCGCTAGTAATGCCTATCACAATCATCCTGCATACCTGAGCGATCCTGTACTTTTTAAAGGTGGCTCAACTGTACTTCCCTGGGTTCAGGCTATTCCTGGAATCATTTTCACAAAAATACTTGGTTTACTTCCTATACACACTAATATTATTTGGCGTCTTTGGGCAGGAATTAGCATTTCTGTAGGCTGGTATTTGTTGTCGAGAACATGTTTGAAAAATCCATGGACAGCCTTAGCAGTTACTGTTATCTTAATGACAGATATTGGTATTAATTCTTGTTCGCTAATTTTCAAACATTTTGTTACTGCTAGTAACATTGCTGCAGGTAACCCAGGTACTCTGTTACAAACAAACCCAAAATTGTTAGTTCAGTGGCGAATAATCACTCCAGGTATGAGCTTTGCATATCTGCTCGTTCATGTCTGGTTGTTGCGTTTAGCTTTAATCAAGCCTACTCGAACTATAGTTACACTAGCAGCCATAAGTTTTGGTTTACTATTTTATGTTTATTTTTATTATTGGACTGCAGCAACTATTGCTTTGTTAATTGCTATCTTAATCGATAGTAAGAATCGCAAAACATATTTCCAGACAGGTATACTTGGTATAATAATTGGTTTGCCTCAATTACTTTTCAATGCCTTACTAAAAAATAATTCTAATCAAGAATGGTTGCCTAGAAATGATTTCTTTTTATCTATTCCGCATTGGAGCGAATTTTTATTACCCAAATTAGCTTTATGTTTCCTACTTATAACGTTGTTTTGGGTTTTTTGGAAGCGTAAAGATTTAATTTGTGTCTGGACATTAGCAGCCTCTGGCATCTTGTTAACAAACCATCAAATCTTTTCAGGATTACAAATCCAAAACTTTCACTGGAATCATTGCTACGGTCCACTTATTTCCTTCTTAATTATAGTTTTTGCTATTGAATCACTATCCTTAATTAGTTTATTTAAAAAACCATTGCTCTTTGGCTGTATAGCACTTTCATCTCTTTACCTGACAACGGGAATTTGGTTGAGATCTGTAGAAGCAATGCAAACTAAAGAATCTGTAGATCTCACCACTAATTATCATAAATACTATCAGCAAAGATTTCAAAATTCAAATTTACCTCTTGATGCAAGAGCAGTTGTAGGTGGTGATAAAGCATTTATTGACTTTACTGTGATTATGGAAAATCAGCGTCCCCTATCTGGCTACTTAGTTGATCTAAGTCCAGCAGTAGATAATGCTGAATGGGATGCAAGAATTGCTCTTAATAGTTATATTGAAGGCAAAGACCGTGACAGCTTCACTTTACAACAAAGAGCACAGCTAACAGCTAATCAATTTGGTCCTTGGAAACGCGATCGACTTAAATTTGAAGAGCGTATTCAAAATCGCTTGAAATACTTTGATGAAATTGTTGCTGACCCAATAAAAGCTTTGAAAAAGTTTCAAGTAAAATATGTAGCCCTGCCAAAAAATACGAAGCAACCAACATATTTGCAACTAGGTTGGAAGCTTTTGCAAGATGGACCGTACTGGCAGATTTGGGAAAACAAACAATAGACTTTAGTTATTCATAGTTGAGCTGGAAGTTATTAAAAGCATAATTGATTTTATGAATTTTCGAAGTATTTCTCGGGATATATGGCTATTAACTAATTTCCGAAACGGATGGGAAATGGTACGCTACTTACGAAATCCTGCACCCATTAGCCAAGCAATATTATTTAATGGTAAAACTATTGTACATCCTAAAGGAAAAATGGGCTTGGTCGAATCTCTTCTCGAATTATGGTATGAGCAAGCGTATTTCCCAAAAGGCTTTTATTCTCCAGAACCGGGCGATGTAATTGTAGATTTGGGAGCAAACATAGGACTTTTTACCTTGCAAGTAGCCAGAATAAATCCTCTTTGTAAAATCGCTGCTTTTGAACCTTTACCAGAAAATTTTTCTTGTTTGTCTAGAAATATAGATAATTTTGGTCTATCAATGGCAAGTATATATGAATATGCTGTTAGTAACAATTACAGGCAAGATTTAATTGTTAAAACTGGTGTTCGTTCCCTCGACTATCAGTTACTTAGAGAATCAGATAGGAATGTAAGTTCATCACAATGTCTACCAGTCAACGTTATACCGTTGGAAGTAGTTTTCGATATGATTAACGCCAAAGAAATTTCTCTATTAAAAATAGATATTGAAGGTGCAGAATATGATATTTTTGAATCAATTTCTCCAAATATTTTAAAGTACATACGTTTACTAGCGATTGAATACCATGATAACTTGCGTCCTGGCACTCTTACCTTAATTAGAGAGAAATTAAAATCAACTCATCATCTGAAGATTATTTCCTCAAGTTTACCCGATTGTGGTCTGCTTTTTGCTATACGTCAAGTTTAGTGATTCTAAAAATTATGAAAGTTGCTTTCAACGCTCGACTTTTAAGTTCTCCCACTACTAGAGGATGGAATCGCTATACTATCAATCTATTAGCAGAGTTGTCATCGCTCGGTGTAGAGCTTTTTCTTTACTCCGATCAACCATTGCATGAAAGTCATTTAGCAAGATTACCAAAAGATAGTTATCGAGTACGCATTTCTCCACCTATGCGCTATATTACTTGGGAACAATATTGGTTACCAAAACAATGTGAAAAAGACAAGGTAGATATTTTGCATTGTCCAATGAACTTTGGTCTTCCTTGGTCAAGTCCTTGTCCCCGCATACTAACTTTACATGATGCAATAGATCAAGTTTATTATTCCCAAAACATACCCTGGTACCATAAATTGAGTTTAGCTAATGTGCAGACTAGAACCTATCATTGGGTAGCGAGAAATCGTGCGGAGCATATTATTACCGTCAGTCAGTACTCAAAACGGGATCTTGTTCAATATTTGCATATTCCAGAAGAAAAAATTACCGTCATCTACGAAGCTGCTGATGCAGGTTTCCACAGGCAGATAACTCAGGCAGAGCGATCGCGAATCCGTAATAAATATCAGATTTATCGTCCTTACATTTTCTATGTTGGGGGTTGGGAAAGACGCAAAAATATTCCTTTCTTGGTTAATGCTTTTGCACAGGCTAATTTAAATGAAGTGGATTTAGTACTTGCTGGTGGTAAAAGTGAACAATATGCTGCACTGATGCAATTAGCGGAATCATTGGAAATTGCAGAGCGTGTGAAATTATTAGGCTGGGTTGACGATACCGATCTTCCAGCTCTTTATGCTGAAGCACTTTGTTTTGTGTATCCTAGCGAATATGAAGGTTTTGGATTGCAACTTTGTGAAGCAATGACTGTTGGATGTCCAGTTTTGGCTGCAAGAAGCTCTTGTTTGCCAGAAATATTGGGCGATGGTGGCGATACTTTTGATTTGGATAATTATAGTAATTTAAAGCAGTTATTAATCCAAGTATGTACTGATATAAAATTTAGGGAAGATTTGAGCGATCGCGCTCAAAAAAAAGCAAAGTTTTACTCGTGGTCTAATAACGCTGTTGCTACTCATAATGTTTATTCATTATTTGTTTAAACCTATTAAATTTCTTCAGGTTCTAAAAATAAATTGACTTGAGAAAGTATTATCATCGTTATGTCACATTTATTTCAATCGTGTGATAGTCAACGTATTATCAAAGTTCAGAGGATTAACAGAGACAATAAATTGATTGCTGTTTGGATACAAAATATATAAGTAATACAAAATCAAAATACAGAAAAATATGCTACAGACACTTCAATCCTGGCAAGAAATTCAAAAAAGTCGAGAACAACTTCAAGAAAGGGGGTTAGATTATACAGATCCCCTGAAAACTCGTTTTTGGCGCTTTCTATTCGATCTGCGGTTTCGTTATAGGTTGCTACCACCACAACCAGATGTAACTAAGAGTTGGGATGTGGCTAAAGCAGTTGAAATAATTGTATCTACAGTTCCTAATAAGCTAGCTCCTATTCTTGATATGGGCTGTTTTAATTCGGAAATTCTTTATGTACTTCATGGTTTAGGTTATAAATTTTTACATGGATGTGACCTTAATCCTATCTGTCGTTGGATGTTCTTTTGGCATCAAATTCGCTATTGCGTAGCTGATTTGACTCAGACAAGCTATCCCGATCACTATTTCGCTGCTATTACTTGTTTGTCAGTCATAGAGCATGGAGTACCACTAGATAATCTAGTTAAAGAGGTTCGTCGTATTTTGCGGCCTGGCGGTTTGTTTATCTTGACAACAGACTATGATGCAACTGGAAAGGAACATAAGATTCCTGAAGATTTTCAAGTATTTGGCTTGAGTTGGACAATATTTAATCAAGCAACCTTGCAGGAGCTAATTCAGAAGTTTATAGATGTAGGTTTCCACCTCTTAGAACCAGATAGAGTACTGAGTACTCATACTGAATGCCCGATTACCTGGCATGGAGAAAGCTATACCTTTGTAATGGTAGCTTTGAAGGCACCTGAGACCGGGGTATGAGAAAACCTAAATTACTAATGGTTAGCGGCAGTAGCCCACCAATTATTTGTGGTATTGGTGATTATACGGCAAATTTGTTACACACTTTCCGCTACCTTCGTCCGGATTGGGAGTGGATTTGGCTATCTAGGCGAGCGCGCTGGTTCAATAGCCCGATATCCTCTTATAGAGGATTGCGTATGATTCGCCCTACGCATACCTGGAATTCTTTTGGCATACAATTGACAACAGCCGTTATTCGTTTGTTAAAACCAGATTTAATTCATATTCAAGACCAGATTCACTCTTATTTTGAAACTGACGCTGCTGTACAAATAGCAAAAGCTGCCAAATGTCCAGTGGTAGTTACATTGCATGAATTTCATAATGAATTGTCTAGTGTAAAACACACCATTCAACTAGTGAAAGCAGCTGATATCATTATTAGCAATGATGCACGCACAAGCGATCGCTGTCGAGAATACACTGGACGAATGCCCGATTTACAAGGATGGAGTCCAGCGAATGTTTTACCAGAACCAGAAACAGTTGTTAAACCAATTGTAGGGTTAGTTACAACCTTTGGGTTGATTTCTCCAATTAAGCAACTTCCCATAGTATTTGAAGCGTTACAGTTCTTGCGCCAGCAGGGTTTAAACTTGCATTGGCGAATTATCGGGCCATTTCATCCAGAAACTGATTCCTATCATTCTGAACTAGCACAGCGCTTTAACGTATCATGGGTAGAGTTTACTGGAGAATTCAACGACATACATGATAAGACTCTGCAAACTCTTCTAGCAGAAACGGATGTTATGGTTTTACCTTTCGCTGAAGGTGCATCTCCTCGGCGTAGTTCATTGCAAGCTGCTTGGGCTTTTGGTCTACCTGTAATTACGACTTTACCATCTGCGAAAGAGCCAGAAATCCAAAACGGTATAAATTGTTTACTAGTAGAGGAATCTACTCCGCAAGCATGGGGCGCTGCAATCAAAAGTGTACTTCAAAATCGCCAACTCAGGAACCAGCTTTCCATTGGTAGCCATTCACTAGCTAAACATTTTAGTTGGGAACGATTAGCACATTTACACTTAGAAATTTTCCAGAATTTACTCAATGAATCGGTAACAGAGTATAACAAAAGTGAAAAGCCATCGAACTGGACGCTCGGTAGTTAATCTTTTCACCGGAATTGCGTTACAAATGACGACACTGAGCATCAGCTTAGTCAGCACATCTTTACTGGTCAATTGGCTGGGAGACGATCGCTACGGAGCGTTTCGTGCTGCAAGTGATTGGGCGAATTATCTCAATCTACTTGAGCTAGGTATTGGTGGCTCGTTAATAACGCTGCTAGCTAAAGTTGTCGGAACTGGCGATCGCCAACAAATTCGTTTGACACTAGCAACAGGAATCAGAGTCTATATCAAAATAATGGCTGTCATGATAATCATGGCGGTAGTGTTAGGCATGTTCATTACCCACCTAGTTCCGGTCAAAGGAGTTTTAGTGGGTGAACTACAAAAGGGTTACTGGTTGGGATTGCTACCTGTATTTTTGCTACCCTTGACTCCCTTCCGTTTTTTAGCAGATGCTAGCCAGCGCAGTTATTTCATTAACCTAGCTTTGATGTTTCAAAGCCTGCTTATTACTGGTACAGCCTTGATATTGGCGTGGGCGGGATGGGGTATTATCGGGCAGTATGCGGCTAGTGTGTTGGGTTATATTTCCTTTCAATTGCTCGTATGCTGGGATGGACTTCGCCGTTATGCAGATATTTTCACGGCATTGAAGGATCGCAAATCTCAACTTGCAATTGAAAAACAGCTTTGGCAGCTTAACTGGCCGACATTGGCTCTGAATTTTTCAGGTCAGCTGAGCCTTTTTACCGATAATATTATCATCTCCTACAATTTAAGCCCAGCAGCAGTGGTACCGTTTTTTATGACTCAACGTCTAGCGGTGATTGCGCAATCACAAATACAAGGTATTGGCAACGCTACTTGGGCTGCTCTTGCTGAACTGTACGTTCAAGGAGAGCGACAAAAGTTCAATGCTTATTTGATAGAACTAACTAAGTTAGTGGCAGTTATAGGATTAGCTTTGATGATAGCGATCGCTGCTTATAATCCTTACTTTATTAAGTTGTGGGTCGGGCAAGAACGCTTCGGCGGTGAGGAAGTTAGCTTGCTCGCTGCTTGTAATGGATTTCTTTTAGGGATTTTATCTCTTTGGGGATGGTGTTTTAGCGCTACTGGAATGCAGGCTACTATCGTGCTGACAGCTATGCTAGCAGCTGCAGTCAATTTTATAGTTAGTATTATATGTACCCACTTTTTTGGAAGTGTAGGGCCTTTGTTAGGTACTTTTGTTGCATTTATTACTATTAGCTTTTGGCAATTACCACTACTACTGCGAAAGGTTTTTGGCACACCTTTAAAACAGCTTTTTTTTGCAGTGGTCAAACCCTTAACAATTGGTATTCCTTACGCTTTCATCATTTGGTACGCTGCAAGAAATCACACTCCCTGGGGATGGTTGGGTTTAGCTGCGGAAATGGCTGCATCTGCTATACTCTACCTTGTGATGGCATGGTTGCTGGTGCTTGAGCAAAGTGAGCGTAAAGTTTGGAATGATCGTTTACGCATGCTGTTTTCAATGATTCATTTCAAGTTCGGTTATAAATAAAGTCTTGTAGCTGGTGGGACGCAGGGACTAAAGTCCCTACTACGAGCGCTCGCTGTTGGTAGTAAGCACTTTAGTGCTTGTTCGCTGTTAGTAGTAAGCACTTTAGTGCTTGTTGACGAGCGATCGCTGTTAGTAGTAAGCATTTTGGTGTTTGTGAGCGCAGGGACTAAAGTCCCTACTACGAGCGATCGCTGTTAGTAGTAAGCACTTTAGTGCTTGTTGACGAGCGATCGCTGTTAGTGGTAAGCATTTTAGTGTTTGTGAACGCAGGGACTAAAGTAGTCCTGACTACAAATTTTGCAAAATTTCTTCATCTACTGAAAAATCGATTTCTGCCTTGTCTCGTCCTGAAGCCAGATAATCGTTTTGGAAGGAGTCTTTTAAGCCAGAAATCAGATCGTACTCGGGTTTCCAGTTTAGTTGAGCGATCGCTTTCTCTATGGAAGCAAAGAAATGCTGTACCCGTAGGGGAAAGGCTTTGCGTTTGCCGAAATTAAACTTTTTTGGCTCGTAGTGGACGATCTTAATTTTATCAGGAGATTTGCCAGCTGCGACTGCACAAGCACGGGCCAAACCATCAAAAGTGACAAAGCGATCGCCGGAGACGTTATAAATTTGCCCTAGGGCCTGGGAGTTTCCCAATACTTTTGTCATTGCCCTGGCTAAATCTTGGACGTGACCTAGCTGGGTAATATGCAGTCCGTTACCAGGAATAGGAATCGGGCGATCGCGGACAATGCGGTCAAAAAACCAAGCTTCTAAATCATTGTAATTTCGAGGGCCGTAGATATAGGTCGGACGAATGGAAGTAAAGGGAATTCCCGTTTTTTTAAGGAAAGCTTCTGTTTCCTGTTTTCCTCGGTGTCGGCTGTTTGGATCGACTGCGTCGCCTTCAAAGTAAGGCAATTGGTCTGATTCGAGGCATACTCCAGCAGAGCTCGTATAAATAAAATGCTGGACGCGATTTTGAAAAATTTCTACCAGTGGTTGGGTATCGCTCAATTCTCGCCCGTTATTGTCAAATATGGCATCAAAATTTTCTTGGGCAAGTTTTTCCTGCAGCTGGGAGGCATTTGTGCGATCGCCGGTAATTTGTTGTACGCCTGCTACTGGTACCGGACGGTTTCCGCGATTGAACAATACCACCTCATGTCCTTGTTGCACTAGCAGCTGAGTCAAATAAACGCCCACAAATCGAGTTCCACCCACAATCAAAATGCGCATAAATCCCCCATTGTTAATATTTTTCACCGATTAGGAAGGCGGGAATTAAAGATCGATCGATCTTTGATAGCAAATCCCCGATCTGAGGTTATCAGTTTGTGGCACCAGTGGAACTTCTTGTGTCGGGATTACGTCTTTTTATGGATGTGGGGCATTTCCCATTTTTTCTAACAACGGGAAACTTTTTAATCAATTCTGATTATATTTCTCATTTTTTACTTAGTTTATCAAAAAGTTAACAGTGGCCTTGAAATATGCTTTAGTGCATGAGTGGCTAACACCCAAAGCCACTGGCGGTTCAGAACAAGTTGTGCGAGAAATTCTCAATCAATTAGATGCGGATTTATATGCTCTTATTGATTTCGAATCCATCAACCCGGAAAGTTATTTATACAAGTGTCAAATCGGTACGACGTTTCTTCAATACTTTCCCTTTGCTCGGGAAGGAGTACAAAAATACTTACCTCTTTTACCCTTGGCGATCGAACAACTGGATTTGCGGAAGTATGATGTAATTTTGTCTTCTTCTCATTGTGTTGCCAAAGGCATCTTAACTACTGCCGAACAGTTACACATATGCTACTGTCACAGTCCCATGCGTTATGCTTGGGACTTAACGTTTGATTATTTGCGCGACAGTAAATTCGGGAGTGGTTTACCTGGTTGGGCTATACGATTTTTCTTACATCGCTTGCGTTTGTGGGATGTAATCAGCGCTAATCGCGTTGATTATTTTATTGCTAATTCCCAATACACGGCTCGTCGGATTTGGCGCTGTTACCGACGAGAAGCGACGGTTATATATCCGCCTGTTGATATCGAGAGTTTTCCTTTTGTTTCTGAAAAAGAAGATTTTTATTTAACTGTTTCCCGGTTGGTAAGTTACAAACAAGTATCTTTAATAATTCGTGCTTTTAACCGCATGCAAAAAAAACTAGTAGTAATTGGTACAGGACCAGAGATGAAAAAAATTCGCCAAATTGCCAATTCAAATATAGAAATACTGGGATGGCAACCGGATGCGGTTGTCAAAAAATACATGGCCCTTGCCAAGGGATTTGTGTATGCAGCCTGTGAAGATTTTGGCATTGCCTTAGTAGAAGCGCAAGCTTGTGGAACGCCTGTAATTGCCTATGGTGTTGGCGGCGCGGGGGAAACAGTGCGGGATATACGTCAGTGGGGAGAAACGGGAACGGGTATTTTGTTTTGGGAACAAAGTGAGGCGGCCTTGATAGAAGCAACAGAAATATTTGAAGATTACCAAGGTAAATTCAACGCTGAGTATGCGCGAGCGCACGCGGCTCAATTTTCCTGTCAAGTTTTTGCCCAGCGTTATTTAGAGTTTTTGCACAAATGTATTGAACAAAAAGCCTTACACAGAAGATGATGTCAAATTTTACTGCAGAGTTTTGGAAAAAACCTCCCAGAAACACCTGCTTTTGGCTTTAAGATTGGGACTATGTGTGGTGTGGATTATTAAGGAGTATGATGACAGCCCAGAGCTCACTCCTGTTTGGCAAGCGATCGCGTAGCACGTCTGGCGCGGGGCGCTCTTTTGCAAACAGCGATCGCCAACCCGAAGTGCGGGTTCAACCAAACGAAGCTAGACTAACATCCCTCGGGCGATCGCGGATTGTACTCAAACGCGGTCAATCGAGAAAAACGCGTCCGGCTAAATTTAAAGGTTTATCTGTAGAGGTTTTAAACGGGGAATTTGCCAAGCGACTGTTCGATATTGTCTTTTCGCTTTTTGTACTCATTTTGTTTTCCCCCGTTTACCTGATTTTGGCCTTGCTGATCGCTTTGAGTTCAGAAGGTCCAATTTTTTACATCCAAGAACGGGTTGGTAAAAACTACAAGCGATTCAATTGTATAAAATTCCGCACAATGGTGAGCAACGCTGACGAAATTCTCGTGCAAATGATGGAAACATCGCCCGAGCTGCGCAAAGAGTTTGAAAGCAGTTTTAAACTCAAGCACGATCCGCGGATTACCAAAATCGGAAAATTTTTGCGAATTACCAGTTTGGATGAATTTCCTCAGTTTTGGAATGTTTTAAAAGGAGACATGAGTGTTGTTGGTCCCAGACCTTTAGTAGCGGAAGAATTACCAAAGTATGGCCGTCATATCGACGAGATTTTGAAGATTCGACCCGGAATTACCGGATTGTGGCAAGTTTCTGGTCGCAATGATATTCCTTATCCTCGGCGCGTGCAAATAGACTTGCATTATGTCAAGTCCAGAAATTTTTGGCTGGATTTATGGATTGTTTTGAAAACAGTTCGTGTAGTCATTCTGCCCAAAAATAACGGTGCTTACTGAATAAATTTCGCTACCAGGATTTTCTGGGGCACAACCTCACCCCAGAAGACAGCTCTTCACACATTCCTTGCTTTTACCTCCAATTTTCTGCCTCTTGCAATCTTAATAGCAATCCTCTTCCCCTTTCATTTGCTTTCATTTATTTTTAATAAAAATTTCTAACAGCTACAATTTCGAACAACTACCGAGATTGTTGATGCGGAATATACCAAGCCTGACCTTTGCAGAAACGGTGCTTTTTCAGCATATTTACTGATGGAAAGTAGCATCTAAGTGGGTAAACCTCGTAGGTTTACCATTGAGCAATCAAATAATTCCTTGCTAGTTTGTACGATGTTGGCTGTATAAATATTTAGAAAGAACAAAGGACAAGTGAGCATGGCGCAACCAAAGCGAGCGTTGATAACTGGTATTACTGGTCAAGATGGTTCCTATTTAAGCGAGTTTTTACTCGAACAAGGTTACGAAGTCCACGGAATTATTCGCCGAACTTCTACTTTCAACACAGACCGCATCGATCATATCTACGAAGATCCCCACAAAGAAGGAGTGCGGTTGTTTCTTCACTACGGTGACTTAACCGACGGTACAACACTGCGCCGTCTTTTAGAAGAAGTTCAGCCAACAGAAATTTACAATCTCGGCGCTCAATCTCATGTCAGAGTCAGTTTTGACTCACCAGAATACACGGTTGACACCGTTGCTATGGGAACGCTGCGCTTGTTGGAAGCAATCCGTGACTATCAGCACCGCACGGGTATCCAGGTAAGGTTTTACCAAGCTGGTTCCTCAGAAATGTTTGGCCTGGTACAACAGGTACCCCAAAACGAAACAACACCATTTTATCCCCGCAGTCCTTATGCTTGTGCTAAGGTCTACGCTCACTGGCAAACGGTAAATTACCGAGAATCCTACGGCTTATTTGCCTGCAATGGTATACTTTTTAACCATGAGTCTCCCCGTCGGGGGGAAACTTTTGTAACACGCAAGATTACAATGGCCGTGGCTCGAATTTATGCTGGAAAACAGCAAAAGCTTTACATGGGAAACTTGGACGCCAAGAGAGATTGGGGTTACGCCAAGGATTACGTCAAAGCTATGTGGATGATGCTACAGCAACCACAGCCAGAGGACTACGTAATTGCTACTGGTGAAACTCATTCGGTGCGGGAATTTTTAGAACTTGCGTTTGGTCATGTCAATCTCAACTGGCAAGATTATGTAGAATTCGATCCGCGCTATCTGCGTCCCACAGAAGTAGATTTGTTGATCGGCGATTCTACAAAAGCTCGAAAAAAATTAGGTTGGAAACCTTCGGTCACATTTGAAGAATTAGTGGCCTTAATGGTAGAAGCAGACTTACAAGCTTTGGGATTAACTTCTCCCAACACAAATGCAGTCAAAGCGATCGCAGACAATGCTATAATCAGGCAACAGCTGGGCGTACTTCACTTGTAATACGAGTCAAATTGGATAATGAACGCCTTAGATTTGAAAAATAAACGCATACTTGTGACTGGAGGCTCTGGGTTTTTAGGACGCCAAGTGGTAAACCAGCTGCTCAAAGCAGGAGCGCAGCGAGAGAAAATTACAATAGTGCGATCGCGCGATTGCGATTTGCGAGTGATGGAAAATTGCCGGCGTGCTGTTGACCAGCAGGATATCGTTATCCATCTGGCTGCACGGGTTGGCGGTATTGGTCTTAATCGGGGAAAACCCGCCGAATTATTCTACGATAACTTGATTATGGGAACGCAGCTAATTCATGCTGCCTACCAAGCGTTTGTAGAAAAATTTGTCTGCGCTGGGACAATTTGTGCCTATCCCAAGTATACCCCGGTACCGTTTAAGGAAGACGACCTGTGGAACGGCTATCCAGAGGAAACAAATGCTCCCTACGGAGTGGCTAAAAAAGCTTTGTTAGTGCAGCTGCAAGCATATCGCCAACAGTACGGCTTTAACGGTATTTTTCTTTTACCGGTAAATTTGTACGGTCCAGAAGATAATTTCGATCCAAAAACTTCCCACGTTATTCCAGCTTTAATTCGCAAAGTTCACGAAGCTCAAATCAAGGGAGAAAAGAAAATCTCTGTTTGGGGTGATGGTAGCGCTACCCGGGAATTTCTCTACGCAGAAGATGCAGCACGGGGAATTGTTATGGGTACTCAATACTATAACAGCCCCGAACCTGTAAACTTAGGAACGGGTTATGAAATTTCTATCCGCGATTTGATTCATCTGATTTGCGAGTTGATGGAATTTGATGGTGAAATTGTTTGGGAAACAGACAAACCCAACGGTCAACCGCGTCGCTGTTTGGATGTGGAAAGGGCGAAAAAAGCCTTTGGTTTTACCGCTCAAATGGACTTGAAACAGGGATTGAAAAATACGATTGACTGGTGGCGTCAAAACGCAGTGCTGGCGGCGTAAAATAGCTGCGCGTGAAGATCGCATTTAGATTTTCGATTTGTCCGCTTCCCCAGCGGATTTTTTTTGACAAGCGATCGCGCGGACGTCCTCACAAAGCTACAGTAGTATCAATGGAGAAACTAGAACCCCAAATCAATAAATCACAGTTACGACGTACTTTTTTAAAGATACGCCATTCCCTACCTACAGCAGAATGGAAAAGAAACAGCGATCGCATTTGCGCTCACCTTGTTGCTTCCTCCCTGTTTGCCCAAGCTAAAACCGTCCTTGCTTATTTTAGCTTTCGCCAAGAACCGGATTTGAGCCCTTTGTTTGCCGCTACTACCAGGGTGGACGCATTTTCCAAAACCTGGGGTTTTCCTCGCTGTGTCAATAATTCTTTAGTTTGGCACGTTTGGACGCCGCAAGACTCTTTACAAATTGGAGTTTACGGCATTAGCGAACCCCACGCCCATGCCCCAACCATAGATCCTGCTCAGGTAGATTTAATCTTGGTACCTTGTGTGGCTTGCGATCGCCAAGGATATCGTTTAGGCTACGGGGGAGGATATTACGATCGCTTGCTGGCAGCACCGGAATGGGCTGATAAATTTACTGTTGGCATTGTTTTTGATTTTGCCTGTGTAGCACAATTACCCGTTTCCCCTTGGGACAAACCTTTAGATGCTATTTGTACAGAAACTGGATGGAAGTATGTTCGTTAGTCCATTGATAAACAAGGCCTAGCAGACGGCTGCTAGACCTGAGGCAGTTCATGGCATCATCAAAATGGAGATGAGCAATGACTTTGTTGAGTTAATTTATGGAAGTGATGACAACTAAAGGTGGACATTCAAACACAGCAACCTGCCTTTGACGCACTCTTCCCACGGTTATTGGTATAACATCCAAGCGCTTTTCCGACTCTTTCCAACAGTGCAATCTGCATAGCAAAGCACTTTCCTTACCAAAAGATGTGAAAAGGAGCACTTTCAAAGCACAATTTGCCGCGCCGGACTCAGGCAGGAGGCACGAGCCGCAGTCCGTAAATTTCCGAAATTAACGCGTGCCTGTCGTCAATTTTACTTACTCTATCCTCAAGGTTAGCAGTTTGAGAACAAAAGTCAAGTACCTTCTTAAGAAAAGATAACAAAAAACAAAAATTAGCCTAGAATGTGCTTTCCAAATAAATTTAAACAGTGGTTTTCAATCGAAGCTCGAGTAACAGAGGTAAACGATGAATTCTGATAACAATTCCCCGGGGAAAATTTTACAAATATACGGGCTACTGGCAGCGATCGCAATTGTGACGCTATTTCCCTTGCTATGGCTTGTCAGTACGGCGTTGAAGTCTCAAACCGAAAACATCTTCCAATCGCCACCGCAACTTTTGCCAGCTCGGCCAACTTTTGAGAACTTTATTACAGTTTGGCAAACCAACCCTTTTGGACAGTACTTGTTCAACAGCACCGTTGTAGCGTTGCTGACCGTAGCTTTGAATTTACTGTTTTGTGCTTTAGCAGCTTACCCTCTAGCAAGATTATCTTTTCCCGGAAGAGATTGGATTTTTATTGCCATCGTTTCTACGATCATGATTCCCTTCCAGATTGTCATGATTCCCCTGTACATCTTAACAGTCCAACTGGGTTTGAGAAATACTTATTTAGGTGTGATTTTTCCAAGCTTAGCCTCTGCCTTTGGAATTTTTTTGTTGCGACAGGCTTTTGTGAGCGTTCCAAAAGAAATGGAAGAAGCAGCTCGCATGGACGGCTGTTCGGAGCTAGGTTTGTGGTGGTATGTAATGTTACCAGCAATTCGCCCTGCCCTAGTCACTTTGGCCATTTTTGTTTTTATCGGTTCGTGGAGCGACTTTCTGTGGCCTTTGATTGTGATCCAAGATGAAAATTTGTATACCTTGCCTTTAGGAGTAGCAAAGCTAGCAGGTACCTTTTCTCTCGACTGGCGTTTGGTTGCTGCTGGTTCAGTAATTTCCATCGCCCCAGTACTGTTATTATTTTTATTTTTACAACGCTATATCGTTCCTACAGAAAGCAGTAGCGGTATAAAGGGTTGAGAATTTTCAAACCCAAGGTCAGCTATGAAAGCAGAAATTAACAGAAATTAACAATTATTGCAGGTAATTTCTGTTCGTAGTGAGGACGAAAGTGCTCACTACAAACTAACACAAAGGCTGCAAGAACTAGTATCCAAAAAATTCCTCAGCTTGCGTGCACATCAAGCAGGTACTATAAATTTCTTACTACCTGCCAGTCCAAAAGCTGCATGCACAACTTGCAAAGCTTTGACTCCTTCTTGTTGAGCTACTACGCAACTAATTTTAATTTCTGAGGTAGCAATCATTTGAATGTTAATCTGGTGCTGTGCTAGCGCTTCGAACATTTTTGCTGCTACGCCTGGATGTCCGACCATACCAGCACCGACGATGCTCACTTTGGCGATCGCTGGATCTACTATTACCTCGCCCCAGTCATGTTCCCTTGCTGCTTGTTGCAACAATTCTTTTGCTTGCTGGGCATCCGCTCGCGATACTGTAAAAGCTATATCTCGCCTTGGTATTTTGTTGATAATGTGACAGCGCTGCGATTGAATAATCATGTCGACGCTGATGTTATTTTCTGCTAGCAGTCCGAACAGTTTCGCCGCCATTCCCACCCGATCTGGAACTTGGCGAATCGCCAGACGAGCTTGATTCATGTCCAGAGCTACACCGCGTACTGGAGGAGATGAAGTTGTATCAGCACTCAAACCAGTCGGGGAAGATTCGATTTCAAAAGCTTGGCGCAAAGCAGCAACAGCGCGATCGCATTCGCAAGCGTTGATAACGCAACTAACTTTGATTTCGCTGGTGGAAATCATCTGGATATTTACTCCTGCTTGTGCTAAAGTTGCGAACATTTTCGCTGCGACTCCCGGACGTCCGATCATTCCCGCACCAACAATGCTGACTTTGGCAATGTCTTGCTGTACCATGACTTCTGCTTCTTGGGTTTGTGCATCTTTTTGGGTGCGGAGAACCGGAGCGATCGCTGCTGCTACTGCTTCTGCTTTCTTGAGAATCGGTGTCATCACCGTAAAAGCAATGTCATTTGTGTTTCCTTCATGAATTGATTGAATGATCAAATCTACATCCACATCTTGTCGGGCGATTTCTCCAAATAACCTTGCAGCTACCCCTGGCCTGTCCGGTACTCGCAACAGCGCTATTTTGGCTTGATTGGTATCAAATTGTACATCATCCACCGGGCGGGCAATTTCCAAATTCACGAGCGATCGCTGTTTGACGGGGGGCGAGGTTACCCAAGTACCGGGATCTTCGGTCCAGCTAGAACGCACTACCAAGGGAACGCCAAAGTTGCGAGCAATTTCCACGGCGCGAGGATGCAGCACCTTGGCTCCCAAACTAGCCAGTTCCAGCATTTCATCGCAAGTAATTTCACTCATCAACTGCGCTTCCGGAACCAAGCGGGGATCTGTAGTTAAAATCCCCGGTACATCAGTATAAATTTCGCAAAAATTAGCTCCCAAGGCAGCAGCTAAAGCAACTGCTGAAGTATCCGACCCACCGCGTCCCAAGGTCGTGATTTCCCATTCTTCCGTGCTGCTAATTCCCTGGAAACCAGCAACTACCACTACTTTTCCCTGTTGAAGATGCTTTTTAATTCGCTCTGTTTCGATGTGTAAAATCCGAGCCCGGGTATGTTCAGCTTCGGTTACAATTCCTACCTGAGCACCGGTCAGAGAAATTGCTGGTTGTCCTAATTCCTGCAATGCCATGCTTACTAGGGCAATGGATACTTGTTCGCCTGTGGAAAGTAACATATCCATTTCCCGACGACATGGATTTTTAGAGATTTCCGCCGCCAATTTCACCAATCCATCTGTGGTCTTACCCATTGCAGAAACCACTACTACCACAGAGTTTCCGGCTTTGACGGTTTTGTAAACGCGTTGTGCTACAGCTTGTATGCGTTCGACCGAACCGACAGATGTACCACCGTATTTCTGAACTATGAGCATGAATCAATTAATATCTGCATGATTGGATGCAATTAGTAAATTATATGATTTTATGGGGTTATATAATAAAATTTACATTTTTCCCGTGATATTTTTAGTGCCATGTTTTAATTCATACAATCCCAGGGCAGCAGTTACCACTATCAAAGGAAAGAAATAGTAAACAGCTCGGTAGGCCAATAAAGAACTAAAGATAGATACTGCAGACACCTCAGAAGAAAGAATTAGCAAAATGACAGTTTCAAAGACACCTAACCCTCCAGGAATATTGCTAATAACACCAGCAAACATTGCTAATAAATAGATTTCTAAAAAATTTCCATAGGATATAGATAGATGAGAAGGTAACAGAACATAAAGCACTGCAGCAGCTAAAAGCCAATCACAGCTAGAAATAATGATTTGCGCCACAGAAATCTTGAAATTAGGAAAGTGAAATTCTTGGGAACCAATTCGCAACGGTTGTCTTAGCAGAAGACTTGCTAACAAATAGACAATAATTAATAACAAAAAAATTACACCGATAGGACGTACGCTGACAAAGGGTAAATGAAGCTGAGGGGGAATTGCAAGAGGATGGATGAGAAATATCAATCCAGCTAAAGCGAACATTCCTAACCAAAAAGTGAAATTAACAAAGGCGATCGCTTGAGCGATCGTCCATGGTGGTACACCCCAACTCGAGTAAAAACGATAACGTATAGCACTACCAGTAAGCAAGGCCATACCTATAGTATTGCTAAATACGGAGCTAATAAAATTAGTCAAAGCAATTCTTTTCCAGCTCAAAGAACAGTTTGCATAACTCAACCCCAAAATATCGTAGGGTATCATTACCAAATAACCAATCGCTGTCAACCATATACTTTCACTTAGGCGTCTTTTGGGAATTGTTGCCAAGCTATCTAACAAGTGGCGGTAATTATACTCCTGTAATTCCCTCTTCATAACCCATACAGAAAGTGCAAACAGCAACAGACCAAACAAAGAACTCCAATTTAGTTGTAGTTTTTTAAACATAAAGATTTGGAAACCTGATGGAGGTCTTGACTTAAAAATCCCTTACTTTCCGCCCTTGACCTTTTCCATGACCAGTAGGGGTACAGTCACAATTTTTCCATTGTTTTGACATCAAATTGCCATACTACTTACGTAAACTTGAAAATGCAAGGAATGTCAGTTCAAAAGTTGGCGCGAAGTCAAACTTATTAGTAGTCATATCAGGAATTACAATTCCTGGTATGATTACTTTGATTTTGACCTGTATTTGTTCGCTAAACTAACTTTGATGGCAAATACCTTGACAGCACGAGGATAAATTTACTCTCAACTGCAGTTGGGAAATACTGCCAAAAGACATAGGAAAAATTATTGTATCAGGCAGCATCACTAAGTAATTTATTTGTATTTTGTTGGAAATTATTATCTATAACTGCAATTAATATGAAGTACTTGCAAACTAAAATTTTGCTATTACTTTCCATATTTATCTTAGTGGGCTGCAATGACTCGCAAACTGCTCAAGCCAAAATACAAACAACTTCTGTTCTACCTCCACAAGCAAATTCTAGGGACTTGGCTACTCCTCTAACTTATAAAATTGAGAGTTATTACAGTCAAGTTATGGGTGGAACTCGCACCTACGGTATTTGTCTACCTCCTGGTTATGAACAAAATCCACACCAGCGCTATCCAGTCATCTTTCTTCTCCACGGAGGACACGGTAGTCCCAAAGACTGGTTTGACAAAAAGGGAGGAGCGTTAACTACTTTGCAAAAATTGTACGCTGCAGATAAATTACCGCCCAGTATTGTGGTGACGCCAGATGGTAACGATAAACGTGGTTCCAGTCCTTACTGGGATCCCGAGTATATTGATGGTCCCAATGGCAATGTTTCCACGGCAGTAGGAGCAGAACTAGTAAAGATTATACAAAGCCGCTACCGGACATTACCAAATCCCGATTTTTGGGCTATAGGTGGATTATCCTCTGGCGGTTGGGGTGCTATCAATGTTGGCTTGCACCATTTGCATAATTTTTCGATTTTATTTAGTCACAGTGGTTACTTTGAAGACCGCAGCGGAGTGCAAAACAGTCCTATAATTTATATCAAATATATTTCTCCTCAAGCTCGGCAAAAATTGCGGATTTATCTAGATACAGGAAAATCAGATATTGAAGAATTAAAACAAGCAAGGGAATTTGCCAAGGTACTCAATCAACTGAAAATTTTTCACGTATTCAGGCAATTTCCCGGTAATCATACTTGGAGCTATTGGCGCAAACATTTGGTAGATTCTTTGACATTTGTGGGAGAACAATTGCGCTTGAAACAACCAGCGTCTGTAGCTGATAGTGTAGTTAATAACTCTCAAAAAAATTGAAAAATAATATCGCATTTCAAGTTCACACTTCTATTTTGACAGTGGGTGTTGGCTGGTGAATAATTGTTTATATTTAAATGTTGTAGTTATGAAATTAATGGCGCGTGATATGCAGTAAATAATGAAAGTACCGAAAGTATTTGTTATCCTAACTAGCGCGATCGCTCTTGTCATTGCTGGTGGTTACTGGTACGTGTTTATTTTAGGTGCGCCCCAACTAGACCCACCCCAACAACAGCTTCATACAGGGTTGAAATTTCAATTAAAATCTTTTTACAGTCAAGCAATGGCTACAGTCCGTCAATATGGCGTGATTTTGCCTCCAGACTATCACAAAAATCTTCACAAACGCTATCCTGTCATTTTTTACTGCACGGGGGTCACGACGATGCTCGTGCTTACGTTCAGAAATATGCCATTTTAGACGTATTGGAAAAACTCTATCGCCGTGGGAAATTACCGCCGTCAATTATAATTACCCCTGATGGAAACGATCGCCGCGGTTCCAGTCCTTTTTACGACCCCGATTACTATGACGGACCAAACGGTAAAGTCGGGACTTTAATTGGATCAGAACTAGTGCAATTGGTAAAGTCACGCTACCGCACGTTGCAGGAACCGCGATTTTGGGCGATAGGTGGTATATCTTCTGGAGGATGGGGAGCATTCAACATTGGGTTACGCTATCTGAAAAACTTTAATATTTTGTTTAGCCATAGCGGTTATTTTACCGATGACAGCGGAGTGCAAAACAGTCCTCAACAATTCGTGCAGCAGTTATCAATTCCAGATAGAAAACGATTGCACGTATATTTAGATGCTGGTAAAGGCGATCCAAATTTACTTGCTTCCACTGAAAAGTTCCACGCTACCTTAGACAAGTTGGGTATAGACAACGTGTTTTACGTCTTCCCTGGAGGACATGGTTTATCTGGTTCGGATGTAGGTTGGAATTATTTCCACAAGCATCTTCTAGATTCCCTTTCCTACGTAGGACAACAGTTTAAAAAGCAACTGAGTGTTTAAAGATAGCAGACAAAAGGTAATAATGCTTTTTGTATCAGCTTGTTAAGATTTTTTGCAATGAATAACAACTGGCAAAATAGGATTGCACTTTGGAGTGCAGCAGCTCTAACTGGTTTGGTGGGAGTGGTAAACTTACTGTCAGCAGTCACTCCCAATCTCTACGGACGCACCCACTGGTTAAAGCAATTTTTACCTTTTGAAATTCGCGCTGGGAGTCATATATTTGCAGCGTTAACTGGTTTTATTTTATTAACGCTGGCTACTAATTTGTGGCGTCGCAAGCGCGTTGCTTGGTTGTTAACCATTGGTTTATTGGTGATTTCTATTATCAGTCACTTGTTGAAAGGTCTGGACTACGAAGAAAGTCTTTTATCCGCCGTATTGTTGGTGCAACTGCTGCTTACAGGTCATCTATTTACCGCTCAGTCAGACCGACCTTCTATTGCTACAGGAGTGCGAGTATTAATTGGTGCTTTACTTTTTACCCTTGCCTACGGAACTATTGGCTTTTATTTTTTAGACCAGCATTACTCGCAGAATTTTAATGTGCTGGAAGCCGTACTGCAAACTCTAGCATTATTCTTTACAGAAGATAATTGGGGACTGGAACCAAAAACACGATTTGGAAGATTTTTCGTCAATTCTATATACGTAATTGCCGCAAGTACAATTACATATGCATTATTAATGCTACTGCGTCCTGTGTTTTTGCGCGATGCAGCTAGTGCAAAAGATCGACACAAAGCGAAAGAAATAGTAGAAAATTACGGTTGTTCTTCTTTAGCAGCATTGACATTATTACCGGATAAAAGTTACTTTTTTAGTCCTTCTGGTCGGAGCGTGATAGCTTATGTTCCGAAAGGACGGGGTGCGATCGCTCTGGGAGATCCCATTGGTCCGGAAGAAGACCGCAAAGAAACATTAGTAGCTTTTCAGCTATTTTGCCAACGCAACGATTGGTATCCAGCTTTTTATCAAACTTTACCCAATAACCTTGATTTATACAAATCCTTGGGGTTTGAGGTACTCAAAATTGGAGAAGAAGCAATAGTCAATCTCCAAACCTTTACCTTACAAGGAAAAGCAGGAAGAAATCTCCGCACTTCCTTCAACCGAATGACCAAGTTGGGGTATAAAGTGAAATTTTATTCACCACCGATTTCCAGCGATTTATTACGTCAGTTAAAAACTGTCAGCGACGAATGGCTACAATCAGTGCGAGGTTCTGAAAAGCGCTTTTCTGTGGGTTGGTTTGAGGAAACTTACCTAAGAGATTGCGAAATAGTTGCAGTACAATCTCCCCAGGATGAAATTGTAGCTTTTACCAATATCATCCCCGAGTACAAACTCAACGAAGTTACTAACGACTTGATGCGCCATCGCCAATCTATTGAAAACGGTACGATGGACTTTTTGTTTATCTCCATGTTCCAACACTACAAGGAACAAGGTTACGATAGTTTTAATCTGGGTCTTTCAATCCTGGCTGGAGTTGGCAAAAATAACGAATCGCGACGATTGGAAAAAGTATTGCGCTATCTTTACCAGCACTTAGAGCGGTTCTACAATTTTCAAGGTTTGCATTTTTACAAAGATAAATTTCATCCCCGTTGGGAACCGCGTTTTTTAGTATATCCTAGCTTAGCAGCCTTGCCAGATATAGTTGTGGCATTAATTCGTGCCGATTCCGGCGATCGGCTTTTAGATTATTTTAAACCCGGAGCTTAATTAAGGTGCAAGGATGTTATAAAAGTCAAGTGTGGCCAAAATGTGGATTTGCCAGCGGTACCAAACTTATGCTCAATTAACAGTCTATTTTTATGAGCAGCCACCATACCGATCCAATTTTAGAAATCGTCGCTTCTCGCCAAAAAGCTATAGCGCTGCAGGATGTTTGCGCTCGAGTGTGTTTCCTTGCAACCGTTGCAACTGATGGTTCTGCAAGAGTACGCGTTATGAATTTGAATGGAATTTCTGGACGTTGCTTTGAACTTCATTGCAGCGAGCAAAGCGGAAAATGGCAGCAACTTTTGTATAATCCTGCTTACGAGCTTTTACTTTGGTGGCCGAGCGTAGCACGCCAATATCGAATTCGGGGTGAGTTAAAAATTATGCCCAGTTTCTTGTAGAAAAAAGTTGGTCTCAAGCTCCTTACTCATTTAAACTGCTTGACCGTTTCTACGAGGAATATCAACCACTTGGTTCGCAACTAAGTTCCCAGCAGGTGTTATTGGAAGGTTTGAACAACTTAAAGAGGAAATATCCCAACGAACACGATGTTCCACCTCCTTCTCATTTACGAGGTTTTTATTGCCAAGCTTGTTGGATCGAAGCTCTCTACATAGATAACCTTCGCATTCACCAAAGGCATTGCTATTCTTACACAGATAATTCTTGGCATCACGAGCTACTAGTTCCCTAAGTTAGGTTGCACCTGTCGTTTGTGAGATGAATTACGGGCGTTGTCTGACCCAAAGTACGCCCGTTTCTAATTAGCAATCAATTTGATTTTGAACTTTAGGTAGTTCTACTGGCTGAGGCTGGGAAAATCTCTTGCGTTCAAGCTTTTGATGGTAAATTCCAGTCTTTGGGATGCCAAAATCTTGAGAATAAGGATTTTAGTTTTTCGTTGACGGCTATGGAATTAGGAAAAGAAGTTGAAGAACGGTATTCCTGAGCAAATGACCTGTAGGTAGATCCCCAATTGTAGTTGTTGTTGTCATTGGGGTTTCCGTAAGCGTCTAAAAGGGCGTCGCGATCGTTAGAGTCGTACTTCCAAAGCCATGCAATCACAGTGGATCTTTTTCGTCGCGCTGCATTCAGAAAAGGAACGGGATTCATCAAATTGCTTGCATTGTGAGGACCAATCTCGCCGAATATCACCGCAAAGCCAGCATCAGATAATCTTTGCATTCTAGCTTCTATATTTGCCTGGGAATCATTAAGCCACTTTTCGTAGGCGTGGATGTCAAAGACAATATTTTTTCGCCCAGACAAAAGTTTTTTCCCTTTGTTGAGAATGACTGACTCGCTCTGACCCGTTTCCGCTCCGGGAACGACAATTATGTTGTTTGCTCCTGTAGAGCGAATGTTATCAACCATCTGTTGCATATCGCTCAGCCACAAGTCATCCGAATATCCATTAGAACGATCCCACATGTAGGGTTCATTCCAAGTTTCAAACCACACATCAGGCTGATTCTTGAATTGATTGGCTATTTGGCGATATCGAGCTTTGTATTCAGACCACCACCATGTTTGGGAAGGATTGTTTCCTAGAAAGGGATTTGACATTCCATCCCATCCAAAGGGACAAAAAATTGTCACTTTTCCGTTGCGTCGATTTTCGTCCACAACTGCTTGGAGAGAATGAAGCCACTCGCCATTAATGTATTGCGCTGAGCCAACAAGTGGGTTATCGCGCATGTTTCCGATGTATTCCCGCACGATATCGATTCCCCAACTGTTCATATCGCTGCTGGAAGCTCCGTAGACATGCATGGCGTTGGCTCCTCGCCAGTATGTTGGCCAACCGTTCTTAAGAATGCGGTTTCCATAAACAGAGTAAGTATCTTGACCAAATGCTGTTGTGGCAAATAGAAGCACGACCAACACAATTCCCCATCTGGTCAGGTTCTTAGCTATGGAAAACCTTATCTTGTTTGTGCGGATCTTTTTGAATACCCAAACCAACAAGTATGGAACAAAAGTGAGCAATTGTTTCCATGCAGCGCGTTGGTTTTTCTTTTTTGGATTCACGACGTTATCCTCCGTTCAAGCGCGAGGCATCTAGACCAGCCGTGAGATTCCTCCTGAAATGTGCGCAAATGAATAGTCAAGTTGCTTTTTCATTCCGCTTGCAAATCAATACTGTTCGTTGCATTGATAGCACCGGGCTGACGTATCAGTATGCGAACAAATACCAAGCCAGATCTTCCTGGCTTTTGTGCTATCTTGATGAAGTAATGGTAAATTGCAACTCAATATTGAGTCGGGAGAAACCGTGGAGCCTGATGCCTTCTTTACCGTTTCTTCAAAAACAAGGCATATACTTCCCCCGCCCCTATGTGCTAACATATTGCCATATAGGGGTTGAGTCGTGAGGCTTTATTAGCTTGCAACAGTTTGGTTTTTCTGACCGCCAAGTCTTTTCCAAACCAATACTGATGTACTAACGGCTCACCTATTTTTTGAAATTCATAAATACTGAGTGCTTGATTGCAATCTATCTCACCTCCTTTGACAAGTAGATTTACTAATCTGTGGTGGACACGGATAGGTTAGCATTATTTGCTTTTTTTTTCAAAGTTAAATTCACTACCTTTAACAAAAAGTTCTCACCACAAAGGTAAAAACCGTACAGACAGGTGTCTTTGCCAAAAAGAAAGGCACGTAGCCCTTCCTGATCGCCAACGCATTGTAGCATTGTAGTAATTTGGTTTTTCTGACCGCCAAGTCTTTTAAAAACCAATCCTAATCTGTCCGATACTCACTTGTCAGCGGTTCACCTCCGTAAGTTTGCAAACAAGGCATATTTTACTACCAGATTTACTGCCGCTAGATTAACACCTTCACAGCTTGTTTAAAATATTAACACTTTCTTGTTTGTTTTCAAATAATAATTGCTAACTAAATTTCTACCAATGCTTTGCTGTTAAAAAATTATTTTTAAATGAGAGAAATACTTGTTTTATAAGAGTTACGGCTTTGTTATTTAAATTTTTTCCAACCTTTTGGCTATGTTAATTTAATCATTTACAGATATTTTTTTTAGAATTATAAAAATTAGTTTGAGAAAAATATCTTAACGTTAGAGTTTTGTAAAATAGCGTTGTAAAAATTCATAGCATATTAATAAAATGTGAGTGTGTGGAGTTTTGCTGAGAAAATTTGGATAGATAGTAGTGGTTTGGGGAAAGGGAGCTAAATTCCTGTATGATTGCTGTAGCTTGATCCTCAGACAATGAATGGCAAGCCAACAGAACATTTCCAGGTAAAAGAGCAAGCTGATACAAGTATTTTTCTAGATGGGGACAGAAAATTTTTGCCTTACCCATTCAAAACCAGTTACGGTTTTCTAAAGTTGAGTAATCTATAACCTTCTCTAGATAGAGGTTAATTTGGAGCGATAGCCTTAAGGTTTAAGTGTTGAGAAGAATTATTTTCAAGATGTAAGTATTTGCTACTGCTTAATTAAAAAATTAGATCGGGATTTCTATGAGTCACTCTATGGAAGAAAAGTATAACTCGAAAGAATTTTTAGATAACAGAGAAGATTCACTGCAGCTACTTTGCGATCGCCAATTAGAAAAATACGTCTTGCGATTGTATGTTGCTAACAGAAATCAAATGTCTTTGCGTGCTTTTGAAAGAATTAGAAAAATCTGCGAAGAGTGTTTGCAAGGGCGCTACGAATTAGAGGTGATTGATATTTATCAGCAACCGGAACGTTTAGAAGAAGACCAAGTTTTTGCCATCCCTACACTTGTTAAAAAATTACCGCCCCCTTTTAAGAAGATAATTGGTGATTTGAGTGAAACAGAAAAGTTACTGGCCGCTTTAGATATTTGTTATCTTTGAATTTGTTTAATAAAAAAGCGACAAAAAGCACCCTACAACCGTCGGTAGGAAAATCTCCGTATAATTTTTAGTTCGATCGATTAATCAGCTTATTTTTTTAATATACGGTAAATCGCTCGATAATTAGTATTTAACAAGCCAAAATTGAATTATGCCACAGATAAACATAAGAATCAAGTCATTGAGAGAGGAAATAAATATTTTGAATTTTCTCTACAAACCACTTGCTTTTTGAAATTATGTATGCAATTGTTTGATTAGTGAATGTCGGAAAGCAGTATCCCTGGTTTATAGTCCATAAAAACAAGTACACCTTCCTTCAGGTGTACTTGCAGGATTTTCTGCTGGTTGTTGTGCGATCGCACAAACCGCATTCTACTGAACTGTACAGGTGCTATTGATGAAGATGCTTCCAGTGGTAGCTATTGTTAGTTGCTGCTGGAAGATTCATTATAAAACTGCAAGCGACCGGTACCAATAACTTGGCCTTGAGTTTGTAATTCGCTTGCTAGTGCCTTGACTTGAAATAAGTATACGCCATCATAACTAGGATTGCGCAGTGATTTCAAGCCAATAGTAATCGTTGTACCGGGTGCTACTGGTCGGTCTAAAGTCACTATTACAGTTTGCGGTTGCTCGTTACTTTTTGTGATAGTCAGTCCTAATTTTTGTCCTTTACGGTTAGGCGTACCTTCAAAAGCACGGCTGTTTTTTCATCAAAAGTAATAGATTCAAGGCCTTGGATCTGTGTAAAGGCAATCTTTTGCAAAGGTTGTTTAGTACTAGCAGGTAATGCGAGGGTAAAGTAGTAGGTTGCTTCCCAAGCATTTGTTTGATTGTATGTAGTTGTAGTAGTTACAGGATGCGATGGTTGCGCCAAGGCCAGTGTATAACTACTACTTGTTTGAGGAAGTAACCACAAACCTGTGGTAACAACCAACAAGCTTTTACAGCAAGTAGCAATATTTTTCATCATACTTTGAAAACGGACAGATAGGAGAAAGAAAGCACAACTGAGCTTTTCCGGGTCGAGATGGAATGAGATACTACTACACAATTTATGGAATTTTCATTGGACATTTTTATTTGTCATCTACTTGGGAAAATTTTAGCAATTAAAGGACCAAAAATCCTTACTTTTTATTCTTTTTTATAAGCCCAGAAATCCGATGATTTTAGGAGCTATTATCAGCACTTTTACCCACAAATCCGATGGTTTTATCGGTGTCTTTTCATCATCTTGCCTGCAAACTAATAATTTAAGTCAGTTCGAGGTCTTGTCTGGATTTTTGGAGCTGTTCCCAAAGAATTTGGATTTGCTTGTAAGCATCTTCGGCAGAAATTTTGCCATTAGTTTGCAGACTGCAAATGTAGTTAATACGTTGAGAAAATTCTTGTAGCTTAGCGTTAAAAATTACATATTCTGGTTTGAGCTGACCGCGGTAAGGATTGTGGGGATAAAGAAAATCCGATAAATCTGTTATAAAAATAAATTCTTCCGCCATGGTCTTTTCAGGCAAGGATGGCAAAATTTTTATTAGGCAAACACCAAACACAGCTTAGAATTGGAAGCTAAGGAATTGATAAGAATCTTCTAAACACCAAAATGTAGGCTGCATTCAAGGTACAAGGTAGCAAAGCAGGAAGCATATTTGCAATTTCCTTTGCTACCTCACTTGTTCTTTTGTAATCTTTAAGACATATTTCTAGAATTGGTAAAATATCAAACCCAATTCCTCAACAAAAAGTATCTAAAGTTACTTTTTTCCGGTGTAGAGCGTGTCACAATTAAAGTCCCAAGAGCGATCGCTTAAGATGGGGGAACTCAAACTTCAACCCGAGATTAATCCTTAGCAATAGCAATATCGCTGGATTTAATCACTGCGTAAGCTTCTGTTCCTTCACAAAGTTCCAGATCTTCCACAGACGCTGTGGTGATAATTGAAGTTAATTCAACTTCGTGGACAACTTTAATTGTTACTTGGCTGCTAACTTCTCCTCTGACAATTTTTGTCACTGTACCCTTAAGGACATTGCGAGAGCTAACCTTCAAAGGTCTTTTTTGAGTATTATTTTCTATTTTGTGAATGTCTGGGTTTTTGTTGTCTGTGAGCTTGGTTGGTGTTGTTGGTTGCAGCGAAGCTACAGAGCGTTGACTCAAGTTACGGACCAGCTCTCGAAGAATTTCTGTTTTAGTGCGCTGAGACTGTTGACAGAATTCCTCTAAAATTCTCCGTTCTTCTTCTGATGTCTGGAATGTAATCCATCCTTGTTCTTTTCTGGGCATAAACTTTACCAAATTAATTGGTGATTGGTTGGTAATCCTGGTACGATATTACCAATCTTCAATTCTATAAATTTTCTGCGAGTGTGGTTTCTCAATGAGAAGAAGAAGTGTTTTGACCTGTATTGGTATAGCACTTGCTAGCTTGATGCTAACAGTTTGCTTGCCATTGACAACTCCTTTTTTGGTAGTAGCACAGTCAAACAGTGAATTGCTGGTCTCAGCTGCTGCTAGTCTCAAAGATGTCATGGAACAAATCAGGTCTATTTACCAACAAAGTAAACCAAACATCAACATCAAGTACAACTTTGGGGCCTCTGGAGCTTTATTGCAACAGATTCAACAAGGAGCACCTGTAGACGTTTTCATTTCTGCTGCTAAGAAACAGATGGACGCGTTAGAGCAATCTGGACAATTGCTTGCTGGTACTCGTGCTGTATTGGCAAAAAACCGCTTAGTTTTGGTTGTACCTAAGAATGTCACGGGCATAAACAGCTTTTACAACCTCAAAAACCCCAACATTAAGAAAATCGCAATTGGCGAACCAAGAAGCGTACCTGCGGGACAGTACGCCGAACAAGTGCTGCAAAAATTAGGTATCTACCAACAAATCAAACCCAAGTTTGTCTACGCCAACAACGTGCGTCAAGTTTTAGCAGCAGTAGAAAGTGGTAATGCAGACGCGGGTTTGGTGTACGTTACCGATGCCAAAATATCTGACAAAGTCAAAGTGGTGGTAGCTGCGGATGAAAAGTATCATTCTCCGATTGTCTATCCTATAGCAGTGTTAAAAAGGAGTAAGAACGTTAACGCCGCCAAGGATTTTGTGCAGTTTTTACTAAGCGATCGGGCCAAAGATGTATTGAAAAAATACGGATTTATCTTACCTTAATCCATCCTGAAAAACACAAAGTGCAGCGCCTGCAAACCTTGATTTTTCCTTCCACCCGCAGGGGCGGATTTTCTTTGCTGCTGTTGTCGTGCTTAGCTTCTGGGATTATGCCACAAGATTTATCTCCTCTTTGGATCTCGCTGAAAACTTCCCTGCTTGCAACATTTATTACCTTTTTTGCTGGTATTGCAGCCGCCTACTGGATGTTGGGGTATCGTGGCAAGGGCAGATCGGTGATTGAAAGTATTTTCATTTCCCCCTTGATTTTACCACCAACGGTGGTTGGCTTTATACTGCTGGTTTTTTTCGGTAAAAACGGTCCCTTGGGAAAATTAATGGAGTCGTTGAACTTGACCATCGTTTTCACCTGGTACGGTGCAGCGATCGCCGCTACGGTAGTTGCTTTTCCCTTGATGTACAAAACTTCCCTAGGAGCTTTTGAGCAAATTGACCAAAATCTTTTACAGGTAGCTAGAACTCTAGGTGCAAAAGAATCAACCATCTTTTGGCGAATTGCCTTACCCTTAGCATTACCTGGAATTTTGGCTGGAACAACTTTGGCTATGGCGCGCGCCTTGGGTGAATTTGGCGCTACGTTAATGCTAGCTGGTAACATTCCCGGACAAACTCAGACAATTCCCATGGCAATTTACTTCGCCGTGGAAGCAGGAGCTATGGAAGAAGCTTGGTTTTGGGCGATCGCGATCGTGGCGATTTCTTTGTTTGCAATTATCGCTGTAAATGCGTGGCAAGAATCCAAACAAGGCCATCGCAAGCAAGCAAAACAACAACCACTAGCAACTCCTGGCCAAATCACTGCACCGTGCCAGCTGAGTGTTAATTCCTCTACAGCACAGCTAAGTGTAGATATCGAAAAAGTCCTGACTGGCTTTGATTTAAAAGTTTCCTTTCGCGCAGACGAAAAACCTTTGGGATTATTAGGTAGTTCCGGTGCTGGCAAGAGTATGATTTTACGCTGCATAGCCGGAATAGAAACACCCACCTCCGGTCGCATTGTTTTGAATGGAAGAGTTTTATTTGATTCTCAACAAGGAATTAACTTACCCAGTCGCGATCGCCGCATCGGTTTTTTAGTGCAAAACTACGCTTTGTTTCCCCACATGAGCGTAGCTGAAAATATCGCTTTTAGCTTACCGAAAGGATTATCAAAATCAGCCATCAAGCAACAAGTTCAAGCATACCTAGCACAAGTACAACTAGAGGGATTGGGCGATCGCTATCCCCATCAACTTTCTGGCGGTCAGCAGCAGCGAGTAGCACTAGCAAGAGCACTAGCTTCCCAACCAGAAGCACTGCTTTTAGATGAACCATTTTCAGCTCTCGATACCCATTTGCGCAGTCAGCTAGAACAGCAAATGACGGTAACCTTGGCACATTACCAAGGTGTCACCTTGTTTGTAACCCACAATATGGAAGAAGCTTACCGCATTTGCCCAAATTTGTTAGTAATGGAACAGGGAAGAGCAGTTCAATATGGCTGCAAACATGATATTTTTGAAAAACCCAGCACCGTCGCCGTCGCTCAATTAACAGGTTGCAAAAACTTCTCTGCTGCAGTTGCAATCGGCGATCGCCAAATCAAAGCCGTAGACTGGAATTGCACTTTACAACTGGTGGAACCAACACCCCAATATTTCTCTCACGTTGGTATCCGCGCTCATCACATCACTTTCACCACCGATCTCAACCAAGAAAATACTTTCAAATGCTGGTTGGTACGAGTCAGCGAAACACCACACCGCATGACGCTATTTCTAAAATTGCACAGTCCTTCCACAACCCTCCACGATTACCACCTGCAAGCAGAAGTCTTTAAGGAAAAGTGGATAACTCTTAAAGACAAACCCCTACCGTGGTACGTTCACCTAGATCCTTTGCGTTTGATGTTAATGCAGCAATCTGATTACCCTTACTGAATCAGGAGTCTTCTTGCCATGGACTCTCTTGCAGGGTTTTGCCCTGGCCTAAAAGCTGAAACTCATCTGAGTACAATGACACTAACATTTTATCTGAGTCAACTTGGATGAGCCAGCGTCCGCTCAACTGACCCGACGAAAGTTTTTCTAAACCCCAAACTACTCCTACTTTCCCCGCTACGTATTCTGGAAGTAGAATCAAAACCTTATCTCCAACTTGAATTTTGTTTGAGTGGTGTAGCAACTTTCTAAAACCAAAAACAATCAAAAATACGCTTGTGATTGAGACCCAAAAGCTTGTTTGTCCCAATGTTGATGAAAGGACAACGACCTTTACCAATTCAGTTGGTAAAAAAAGGAGTGCTTAATACATCATAGTAGTTGTTGACGAGTAGTTAACAAAGTCACGAGAGAATTTCAAAACCTCAGCCTGTACTTGACTTTGCTGAGAATGACTAGAAATTAGCCTTTCTAAGGATCGCACCATTGTTAGCTTCTGTATGGGGTTAAATATTCTAAATTTTACTCCAGACTGTTATTATCGATCTAAAAGCTTGACGCAGACCCACCACACCAACACGACCTCAAGGCGATCGCCCGCTATCAAATTGCAGCTAGCTTTGAAAAACAAAAGATAAAGAAACTGCACCTGATGCAGTTTGCAGCAGATGCACGAACTGAACAGTTAATCCATAACCTTCAATCTTACTTACAACCAAAATTTCTAACTCTGTCCCAAGACTGGTAATTGCATTCGCTGTTAAAAATTTTTAATAATTTTGCCATCTAAGCAATGGCGCGCTCTCCATAAAGAACAAAGCTACTATGACGAAAAAGCTAGTGGCACATCATTCCACTAGCAAAAATCAGGTCTGAATCTAAAGTCAATCTCATGAACTAAAACTAAAGCATTACAAAAAACAACTATCTCGTAAACACATATGCAACCTTCATGCAACACCGTCCCCAAAGTAAAAGCCAGCGGATCCAACACCACTGGCACCAAAATATCAGTAGCTAAACGTGGAGTCAACTTCAATCTAAGATGCCATGAAATTACTGTTTCATAAACTCACATACAACTTTTGTGCAGCAAAAAATCTTAATGTCTTAAATAAAAAATTTTTTTCACAGCAAATCTAGAAAGAAAAAACCCACTCTCCTAAGTGGGTACAGAGTAGCTATTAAGTTATGGCTGCAATATACAAGTAAAAAATAAGAAACTTATAAGTAAATTCTAGGATATTTGCTTGTTCAATCATTAACAAAGAAAATTTTGTTATCGATCTTTGTTTGAAAACTGCGGAAAATTGTTGACAATCTACAAAAGTCTCATATACCATAAAGCATCCGCCTCAAGGAACTGGTCAGTTAATTTGGCATGGTGAATTGCATCTGCAGCGGGGATGTTGAATTTAAACTTATATGGAAGACAATCGCTCAAATTTAGCAGTAGAACCCAGAAGCTTGGATAATCAAGCTACCGATATTATCAGAGAGCAAATACTCGGTGGAGCTTTTCCTCCCGGATACCGGTTACGCGAAGTTCAACTAGCTGAACAACTCAACGTTAGTCGAGCAACAGTGCGCTCCGCTTTGCAACAGCTCATTTACGAGGGTTTAGTGGCACAATTTCCCTACAGGGGTTGCATCGTACCAGAATTGAATTCGCAAGATGCTTGGGAACTGTACACCCTTCGAAACGCCCTTGAAAGTTTGGGTGCACGCCTGGCAGCTGTTACCATCACAAAAGATAAAGCCGATATCTTGAATGCTGCTGTTGAGCGCTTAGCAGTCGCTGCACGCAATGGTAAACGGGGAGAAGTTGCAGATGCAGATTTTTCATTCCACAAAACCATTATTTACCTATCAGGTCATCAAAGACTACAGCAGCAGTACAAAATAGTCGAGCAACAAATTCGACTGTATATTGCATCTTGTAATACTCTAATTCCAAATTTAGACCAAATTGTGGAAAAACATAAACAGATAGTCGAAGCTATTATTTCTGGAGACGCTTTGGTTGCAGAACAACTTGCCAAAGAACACAATCTTGATGGTCAAGAGTTTGTTAAACATCTGCAAGCCTTGGAAAGGAAAAATTGAATGCTATTTATATTGTAATTTTGCCTTGAAAAATTAAAGACACCAAGCGAGAATGCTCCTACAATCTCTGAGAACTTTTTCCTAGTTATTGCTATGAAAATTTCATGGAAAAGCCCAGCAATGAGTATATAGTGATGGAAACACAGAAATCAACTTTAACAACTTTAGAAGAAATTGCTTTTTCTGATTTTCTGAAAGTAGATATTCGGGTTGGTCAAATTATAGAAGTTACGGATAATTTGAAAGCAAAACAGCCAGCTTACGTACTGAAAATAGATTTTGGTGAATTGGGACAAAAGATTAGTTCTGCCCAAATTACTCAGAACTATACAAAGGAGGAATTGCTCGGAAAGCAGGTTGTTGCTGTGGTTAATTTTCCTGCTAAAAGAGTAGCTGGTGTGAAATCTGAAGTGTTAGTATTGGCAGCTGTTTGTAAGACCTGTGGCACGGTTTTATTAGAACCAAACACTGTTGTAGAAAATGGCACTCGTGTAAGTTAACCTAATTTTTATTACTGGCATGCGTTCTCAGAAAAGAAAAAATAAGTTAGCGCATGTGTCTAGCTTGGCGAATGAGAAGACTAGCGTGCGCTTACCTAACTACTATATGAAAGCAATAAATTGCTTTACTACTAACTATGAAAGCAATAAATTGCTTGATTGCTAACTATGAAAGCAATAAATTGCTTTACTACTAACTATGAAAGCAATAAATTGCTTGATTGCTAACTGAAATAATAAATTGCTTGACTGCTAACTATTAACAGCGATTTAAATTAACCGATTAATTTTTCCCAGGTCATGGGTCCGACGATTCCGTCTGCGGTCAATCCGTGGGAGGATTGAAATTTTTTCACTGCTGCTTCTGTTTGTGGACCGTAGATACCGTCTATTCCAACTCCCAGACGGTGTTGCAAGTATCTGACAACTGCGCCGCCGGCGTGATTGACTCTGATAATTCGCTTCGCTAGTATTTGATTAATTGCGTTCCACGTATTTTGGTCTGCAACTCCAGTTTGCTGAATACCTACGATTTTTTGGAATTTTTCCAATGCGGATCGCGTTTTTGCTTCGTCGATAGTATCCTCTTTTAAGGGTTGACCGTCTTTGTCGGTGATTTGAAGTCGATTCAGAGCTTTTTGCAATCTCTGCAGCGTCACATCTGGATTTTGTTCTTCGTCCGGTATTGGTTCTACAGAATTAGTAGGTAGTTGACCGGTCAAACCTTTGACTATAGAATTGGCCATTGCTTCTGGATTGTACAGATCCATATCCTTGCGCGAGTCCACAAAGCAACATTCGATTAAAATCGCGGTCATATTTGTGTTTCTCAAAACGTACAGGTGGCTACCGTTCTTAACACCCCGATTGAAAAAGCCTAATTTGACTATTTCCTCTAGTACTGATAAAGCAATTTTTCTACCTTTGGGACTCACTGCAAATACTTCTGTACCGTTGGCTTGACCGTTAAAGCTATTAAAATGAATCGATACGTATAATTCTACATTATTAATATTAGCTATTGCACATCTTTTCCGAAGAGAATCTCCTACTGTATTAGCCTTAGTTGGTTTGCATTCAATTACTTGATGTCCTAAGCTTTTTAACTTTGCTATCACTAGATTGTCGACTTCTTTAGTCAAATCATCTTCAAATCTTATTCCTCTAGCTCCTGTGTCTGGAGGACAATTATGTCCGATATCTATGCCATATTTCATAAGATGCTCCCTAATTTTTTAGTACTGAATTTACCCAGAAGACATAGGTTGATATTTTCAGGACAATTATTAATAATTTATATCTCGGTATTTTTGACTAATCATTAATATCTCTCCAAGGAAAAACGTCAATTTAAATTTAGACAAATTGGTAAATTATTTATGACAATAGTATGTTAAAATTATGCAGTTGGCAACAAATAATAAAGACAAAAAGACCCTAAAGATCAAGGACGCAATAATAATTGCGTGGGAGACGAATAACTAAGGAAGTTTCTTCCAAAGCTTGTAGCAGATAAATTGATTGACTAAAAATAATAAAAAGCACCTTTTCTCTAGGTGCTCGTGTAGGTAGCTCAAATTTTGCAGACTATCGGAATTTTGTAAATTACGCTCTATAGTTTTGTCCGTTGCGGGGATTGCGAGCTCCAACTACAGCGCCGATCATAGAAGCAATTAAGCCTAATAAAGAACCGAATACAAACCACCACAATCCTGTGCGTATGCTTGCTGCAATTTCACGAGCTTGTTGGGCGCTGATTTGAGGTGCTTGTTGCGGTATGTTTAAGTTGCCTGATTGTTGAGCTTGGTTGAAAATTGCAGCTGCATTGGAAGCTGCTACTCCAAAAGCACCCGACACGCCGCTGGCCAGTAACCAAGAACTTACTGCTAGTGTTGTAGCCCAAAGAATAGCACCGTTGAGAAGGGCCGTGTTGCGATTCATTGGACCGCAAGCGCGAGTTGTTATCCAACCGCCAACAAATAGGGAAATTAATAAAGCAATAGTTGACCAAATTCCTACATTGCTAGCAACATTTGGTGAAATTGTTCTGGGTCTACCAGAAGCTTCGATTGTACCGGCACCAAGTGCACCAATAATAGCACTTAATATTAATTGAGTTGCGATCGCAACCAACAGACCAGAAATAATCGGTCCCCAGCGAACGCGATCGTGGTAATCAACTACTCTACCAGCTGCAGCAGGTTCACTGATAACATCATCACCTACACGATTTACATAGGACATAAGCTATTTTCTCCTGACTCCTTTTGTCTCATTTTGTAAAGATTTGCGCCCATTTTTAGGCCTATTTTCCAATTAAATTGTTCTTTTTAATTTTAGAGATCTATCAACAGTAAGAGTTACTAACTCTATCTTTGGTAATAAAATAACTTGTATCTTTGTTTGCTATTTTTTCATGTTTTGATTAATTTTTCATCAGGTTTGAGAAGAGAAATACAAGGTTAGTAATTTCGGAATGATAATTGTTGATGGTTACCTGCTTGATTTATCTATAGGGTGATTAATACCAATCTTCTGTTTGAATGAATGGAGAAAATTGGTATTAATACTAAACGAACTTTTGCCTCTAACGGATTTTGACAGCAGTACCCGTTGCAGTAATCAGCAACAGCACGCCGGATTGGTCTAAGTTAATCGTACCCGTATCAATTTCAATCCCAATTACAGCATTAGCACCCAAACGTTGCGCTCGTTGTTCTAATTCTGCTAGTGCTTTTCTTTGACCTTCTTCAAACAAACGTTCGTAGTTACCGGTGCGTCCACCAATAATATCTCGCAAACCGGCAAAAAAATCCCGTAGGAAATTGCTTCCGTAGACAATTTCAGCTGTGACAATACCCAAGTATGATTCGACAACGGCGCCTTGGATGACATCAGTAGTAGTTAAAATCATAGATTTGTCCCAAAAAGTAACTACTTTATATTTAAATATTTAACAGAAAATTACTACATACAAATTCTGCTGAGCAAGGAATATGTTACACAATTTTTCAGGGACTTATTTCCTTTGGTTTTTTTGATAAACTAGATACAGTATTTACTGAGTAAATAAAATCCGTGGGCAGAGCCGCAGAAGATTAATGAGTAAAAAGATTATAGCTGCTGGCAAGGGAAACTAAAATTATTTATTTTTAGTATCTCAATTAAGAAAAAATTTTTCAATGTAAGGATTTGTAAAGAGAAAGAAAGTATGAAAATCAACTAATTTTACCAACGAGCGTAAATATTTAGAAAAAGTTAAGGAAGAGAGTTTGCAAAATCAAAGATTTTTGTTTTAATGGACAAGCAGCCAGAGAAACTTTTATAGATGTTGCAACAAGATCAGGGTATTTTGCCGTGTACAGACGAAAGTTACTCTTAATGAGAAATATCTTTATAGGAAGCATGGCGGCAACAATGTTTTTAACTGCTGTGCAAACCCAAGAAACATTGGCGCAACGCCGAAGCAGTGCAGAAGTTAAGGAACTATTGCAACAAGGGCGCAGTTTAGTTCAAGCAGGTGATTACAATCGGGCCATCGCCGTTTATCAACAAGCAGCAGAATTGGAACCAAAAAATGCCTCTATTTATTCTGGGATAGGTTATTTATATGCTTTGCAAGGAAATTATCCAGCAGCTCTTAATGCCTACCGGCGTGCAACTGCTCTCAATCCTAACAATAGTGATTATCAATATGCCCTTGGTTATGTAAGCGGTAATTTGGGAGACAACCTCAGGGCCAAAGAAGCTTATCGTCGGGCTATACAACTAAACCGCAGTAATGTGAATGCCTATATAGGATTGGCAACTATCTTGTTGCGGCTGGGAGAATACAATAATGCCCAGTGGGCGTACGAGCAAGCAGTAAAGCTCGCACCTAGAAATCCCCAGGTGTACGAGTTGCGGGGGACAATCTTAAAAAGACAGGGAAAAGCCAAAGAGGCGATCGCATTTTTTAAAAAAGCACGGGATTTATACCAACAGCAGGGTAAGTATGAAAGCGTCACCAGGGTAGAAGCTGCGCTGCGACAGTTGGGAGTGTAGATCGAATGCAACGTACCTTCGGGGGGATTTTATTGTCTTGAAAGCAAACGATGTCTTTTGTGGAAGGAATTAACTTTTTACAAATCCCCGGAAGGTATCTTTGACAGCTAACCAGTTACTGGCAATTGGCATGCGCCAACCAGTACCAAAGGCGCGATCGGTGATTTTCAATCCTGGAGGGGCTTGTCGTCGCTTGAATTCGGCGCGGGCTACCATTTGTACAACTTTGTCAACTACAGCGCGATCGTGACCGGAGGCGACAATTTGGGCGGGAGATTGGTGGTTTTGAATCAAGCGCTGCAAAATGTCATCCAAAACATCATATGCAGGCAAAGAATCTTGGTCGACCTGATTTGGTCTGAGTTCGGCGCTGGGTGGTTTGTTAAGAACGTTTTGGGGTATGATTTCACCGTTGCGGTTTAACCAGCGGCAAAGGGAATAAACGCGGGTTTTGGGAACGTCGGCGATTACTGCTAACCCACCGTTCATATCACCGTAGAGAGTGCAGTAGCCAACCGCCATTTCTGACTTGTTACCAGTAGATAAAAGCAGATAGCCAAATTTATTAGAAATTGCCATCAGCAAGGTACCCCGGATTCGGGATTGAATATTTTCTTCTGCCAGACCAAATTCAGTGTTGGCAAACAAGTCAGCTAAGGTTTGGTCGTATGCTTGCATGATGTTTTCGATCGGCAAAATTGTGGTTTTGATACCGAGATTTGCTGCTAAAGCTAAAGCATCTTGAATCGAATGCTCAGAACTGTAGCAAGAAGGCATCAGCACGCCAAAAACATTTTCTTTGCCAAGCGCTGCTGTAGCAATAGCAGCTACAAGGGAGGAATCAACTCCACCACTCAAACCCAGGACTACTTTAGAAAAACCACATTTGCGGACGTAATCTTGCACGCCCAAAATCAAAGCTTGCCAAATTTCCTCTTCTTCGCACTCATAATGGGGTGCGACAAAGCTCGTTCGTAAATCTCGAACTTCTTCATCAAAATCAACCATGACCAAGTCAGTCTTAAATCCCTGAGCGCGACAAACTACTTCACCTTGTTTGTTGAGGGCAAAACTTCTACCATCAAAAATCAAATCATCATTGCCACCTACTTGGTTAGCATAAATAATTGGTTGTTGAAAGCGCACTGCGCTGTGGCTGAGCATAGCTTCCCGGAACCGTTGTTTGTTGACCGTGTAAGGGGAAGCAGACAAATTGACGATAAAATCTACGCCCAGAATTGCCAGGTCGGCAATAGGATTGATGGCATAACTGCGTCTACCCCAAAATTCCTCGTCATTCCACAAGTCTTCGCAGACTGTCACACCGATGTGAACGTTATCGAGAGTGAAATAATTAGCTTGCAAACCTGGTTCAAAGTAACGACGTTCGTCAAAGACATCGTAGGTAGGTAAAAGTCGCTTGTGAAAAACTTGCTGCACTTTTCCTGCTTCTAGCCAAGCAATGCTATTAAATAAAGGCTTTCCACCAGTTATGGAAGCTTTAGTGTTTTCTTGTACAGTTCCCACTAAAACAGCTATGTTGGACGGCAAATCCCGGGCTAATTGTTGTAAGGTAATGTTTGTTGCTTCCACAAAAGTCGGATTTAACAGTAAATCTCGTGGAGGATAACCGCACAAAGACAATTCCGGGGTAAGCAGCAAACGTGCTTTTTCAGCTGTTGCTTGCTGTGCTGCTTGTAGAATTTTTTCGGCGTTTTTCGGTAAATCACCAATGGTAGGATTAAGTTGAGCGATCGCTATTTTCATTGTTCAAGCTCAAACTGGGGTTTTGCAACAGAGATTTTTGTAGGAGTAGAACGCTAATCAGTTATATCTTTGTCTGAGTGGCACTGCAAAGTTAGTTAAATAAATACCAAAGGCTTATCCTTAAAAGGAGCAAAAGCTTCGGCATCAAATTTGTATAAGGTGGCCGGGCGACCTGCACCCCGCGATACTTTGATACCGGTATCGTACAAAAAACCTAACTTGAGCAGGCGAGACCGAAAATTAGAATAATCAGAAAAATTTTCTCCCAAAACGGTGGTGTATAACTGGTATAAATCATTCAAAGTGAACATTTCTGGCAATACTTCAAACGCAACAGGGCTGTACTCTAATTTATTTTTCAAACGTTTGTGTCCGTACGCCAGAATTTTGTTGTGATCGAAGGCTAGCTGCGGCACTTGTTTAACAGGATACCAAGCAATGCCAGCGACTTTATCAGCAATTAATTCCGCTTCTTCGAACCTGACAAGGGCAAAGTAGCTGACGCTTAGATAACGTACTCCGTAACTGTCAGACGCTTCGCGCGGATCGCGTTTTGGTCCGCCAAAGGTGTACAATTGCTCTAAATAAAGATTGTTGACCTTTATTTTTTCTGCCATAATGCGGTAGGCAGCATCTTCTAGCGATTCACCTTGACGTACCAAAGTACCGGGAAGACCCCAATAATTTAAAAAAGGTTCTTGCTGTCGCATTACCAGTAGTACTAAAAGCCGATTTTGGGCAGTGTCTACTGAAAAAATAACGTTGTCAACACCGACTTTAAAATCTGCTAAAGGTTGTTGGTCTAGCGAATCTGCAAGCTTTTTGGGGATACGTCCTGGCATTTGTACAAATGCTGTTGGTGAATGTAATCGATTACAGAAGGTGTTAAAGTTTCGGGATCTTTGCTTTCACGAAAAGCTGTTGAGGATACTGGTGGTCCTGTTAGGGAAGCGATCGCTATTTTGGCTCCCAAATTTTCCAGCGCCTGCAACTGAGAGCGCTCGATTGGGTATCCCGGTCGCGGTACGACGAGAAGTTGTACTTGCTGCAGCAAATCTGCAACTTTGTACCACCGAGGTAGTTGAGTTAGCAAATCAGAACCCACCACCAAAGTTAATTCCGTGTCTTCTCCCCAACGTTGTTTGGCTTTCTCCACCGTTTCCAGCGTTCTCAAGCTACTTAATTGCTGTTCCAAGCTAATATTGTGCCGTGGGGAATTTATATTGGCAATTAATAGTTGTAACATTGCCACTCGATGCTCTAAAGGTGTTTGGTGGGATTTGAAGGGATTATCTGCTGACCAGACTACAACGCGATCGTAATGCTGGGACAACCATTCGATGATAGCTTGATGTCCAGCTGTGGGCGGATCTGCACTGGTTCCAAATAAAGCGATTTTCATTTTGCGACGAATTGCTAGTTGGGGGTCAATGACTATTTACTGTTAATCAACACTGGTTTTTTTGTGTTTTCTCTATTAATTCTCGCAGGCGATGGGAAATTGTGATTGTTACTGACTTAGGGTTTTGCAAACGTCGAGTTTCTGCAGGTAAACTTGCGATAGAAGCTGCGGTACGTTGTCGAATAGTTGCTAGACTCTCTGGTGGTTGTATTCTTTTACCTGCTTGCAGGTACTGTTGCAACAAAGGTTTTTCTCCTGCAAATGCTTCCTCCTCTGCTAGTCCCAAACGATCTGCAACCAAGTGCTTATCCTTACCTGCAAACGAACGAAAAATTTGTTTGCGTCCCGGGTATGTCATTTTTCCCTGTGATTGTTTCATGACCGGAATTCCATCTATTTCTACCAATTTGTAAACTCCGTTGATAGGTTCTCCCGTAACTAATCGCGTTCCCACTCCGTAAGCATCTATTTCTGCTTTTGCAGCTTTTAATCTTTGAATTTCCTGTTCGTCCAAATCCCCACTGGCAATAATTGAGACATCGGGTAAAAGCGATCGCACTTGTTTGGACAAAGCTGCTAAATCTCCAGAATCTAGCCTCACTCCCTTTAATTTCATCTTCCCCGAGCTTACCTTGGCAGCCAACCGCTTGGCGGCATCCAAAGGATCGTAGGTATCAATTAATAACGGCGAACCGGGGAAATATCGGTGAAAAGCCTCAAATGCTTCGTCTTCACTACCTTTGGTGGCTGAAATTGCCATTACTAAGGCATGGGCCATCGTACCACTTGGTTTTTCACCTAGTTGTAGCGCTGCTAACACGTTTGATGTCGCATCAAAGCCTGCTGCTAAAGCCGCCCGCGCCGCCCAGATCGATGCTTGCGGACTAAAAGCCCTTCTGGTACCAAATTCCAGCAATTGCGCTTGCTGTCCGGCTACATCCCGTATTCTTGCTGCTCGTGTGGCAATTAAAGTTTGGTAGTTCAGGGTATTTAGTAAATAAGTTTCCACTAGCTGCGCTTGCCATAAAGGTGCTTCCACCCGCAATAATGGTTGATTGGCAAACACTGCTGTTCCCTCTGGTACAGCCCACACATCCCCCCTAAAACCTCCTGATTCCAAAACCGACCAAAAGCGATCGCTCACGCCAGCAAAAATTCCCGTTGCTTGCAAAGCCTCTATCTGCGACGAACTAAAGCGAAATTTTTCCAAGTATGCCAACGCTTGCGCTAGCCCCATGGCAATTAAATAACCAAAGCCTTCTGGCAGTTTTCTGACAAATAACTCAAAACTTGCCCGTCGCTCCTCTAAGCCTTCGCCGGTGTAACAAGCTGCCATTGTCAACTGGTACAGATCGGTTAACAGGCTGTAATCCTCTACACAAGGTGTTAGTTCCTGATTTGCTATTTCTGGAAAATCTGTCATGCGATCGCGCCCTTTGTGAATGTTTATCTATTATGGTTACTTTTACCATAACTTAATGTCAACTCACTGCCGCGAACCAGGATCAAGACCCTAGACAAGTAGAAAATAATGTATAAAAAATTTAATAATTAATGTTTTTTAATGGTTAAAATTATAAATAAAGGTGCCCATTTGACAACAGCGGTAGCAAACGTCGAGATTTAGTTACAATCAGCATTAAAGACAAAAATATTAAATATTTGAGAAATTAAAGTTTGCAAATATCTATCAAAAACTGTTGCAGAAAATATCAATATATTGAGAATTTCAGACAACCAAGAATGTTAGAATTAAAGTAGAAACAGTACTTTGAAACAATAAAAAAATGGGAGTCTAAAATATGAGTGCTATCTCCAAACTACTAGCTAGGCTTACCCAGTATATTACTGAAGCAGCAATGCGGATTTTTGGCCCTAATGATGATTCTTATCCCAATACTGGAGTACAACCTTTTAGCGGTGAACCCTATAAAAAAAGAGCAGCTGATAATTGGTAGTAGAGATATTTAAGATGAGTCAGTGGAGATGGAAATCGGTGGAAGCAATAGCCAATCCATCGATTTCTGATTTACCAAATTAACAGTGATCCCATTCAAATTCTGCTAACAAAAGTAAACAGAAAACCATCAACGCACCACTAGCGAGAAATTGCCAACCAATGATGTAAGGTAAGATAAAAATTGCTAACAAGTGAAGCATACCTGTAAAAAGAAGTGTACGCGATCGCACTCCCCAGCCAGTACACAAATAACCGAGAGCACTTAAACCCAGCCATAAAGGACATAAATTTAACAGTACTTCTCCCCAACCCACGAAAACTGCCAAATCAGTTAGAATAACTCCAACTATCATTAACACTACCCAACAATAAAGCACCCAGCTGACTTTTCTGCGCTTTACCCAAGAGTGGGTCAAACTGACCATCATTGCAGTACCAATTACGCTGCAAATAGACCAAACAGCAGCTTGTAAATTCCAACTAACAGGTAGAAACTGAGCTGTTAAAAACATAGGTATTAGTAATAAAGCCCAAACAATAAAAGCTTGGTCTAGGCGAGTATAAAAAGTCGAATAAACCTTTAATTTGCCAATGCGCCAGTGGAGTTGCCAACATCCTTCCAGATCCTGAATATCTAAAGTTGCTTGTTTGCGGCGCAGTGGCGGTACGGAATTGTTAAAGAAGTTCATTTTGTCGTTGCTGATTTTCAAAAAATTTAAGCTTTTTAGCCTTGAAAATGCTGTATTTATTTTTTTATCCATAGGTCAGCAACGTTGCCTTCCCAATCTGTCTGTGGCAGTGAATTTAGTTAATTTATACTCAATCTAACGGTAGATGAGTGTAATCTTTTTGACATAGAATAGTTATTAATAAATTGTTAAAATTTTTTTGCTAAAGAAGAAGCGATCGCCAAGAACTCTCTTGTCGATGCAATGGATGATAATTCTTTGATCGAGTGACTATTTTTAAAAGATAGTTTTGAGATGAGGCGGAATTCCAAACTAGTCCTTAAAAAGTAGCTAAGTGACTTGCAACTGCGTAAAACTCTTAAAATCAAGCCGAAAAACCGAAAATTAGGAGCACCAATTAATGTTTTGCAAGTTCGTGGTTGGTACTTTGGTATTACCCTTGAGCATGGGATTGGAAATAGCTACCGCATCGATACCAGCATTTGGAAAAAATGAAGTTCACAGCAGTCAACCTTCCAACAACATAGAAGCGTTGGTTTTCAACAAACTGGATTCTGCACAGCTAGCAGCGGAAGATAATACTTACCTCAGCAGCCGGTACTATCGACATTACCACAGACCGCGTCACTACAGGCGATACTACCACCACAGACCTTACTACTACAGGCGATACTACCACCACAGACCTTACTACTACAGGCGATACTACCACCACAGACCTTACTACTACAGGCGATACTACTACAGACCGTATTATAGAGGTATTTACAATCGCCACTGTCCAAATAACTACTATTGGCGTTATCGAAGGGTGTATCGCCACGGCGTCGATTATCCGTATTATTACTACAGATACTAACGAGCGATTAGCAACCAACTTAATACAAAAGCCAGGGTGGCGCTACCCAATGGAACTGTTAAATTGTCAATACCTAAAAAGGAAAAGGTTTCCAAACCGGTGGCAACTAAAGCAACAACTAAGGATACAATCCAACTTTGCCAGCGATCGCCCTGCACGCTCAATAATATCAAACAAGTAATCAGATAGCTAACCGCAGCCATAGTCAGAGAACCTTCCCAACTTTTTTGTCCTCCGAAAACCGTATACTTGTGTTTCCCGAATCGCTGTCCGATCAGCGCAGCTAGTCCATCTCCCCAGGCCATGACCAAAACACCTATCACAGCATAATAGGGTTGTTGCACGTACCAAAACCAAGCAACTAAAATACCAATACTTACAGAGTAGAAGAAAGTGCCAAAACTGCGGCGACCCACACTGTTGATGCCGGGAAGAATAGGAAAACGGTAAGATAATAAAGTAACGACACTCGCTACAATTGAAGCTGTAATACCGACAATTGCTGGAATATCAAGCCACCAAGCTAGCAAAATTACATTACCGGTCCCAATATGCACTATCTTGCGCACAACTTCCGGGTCTGCTTTGGTAAAGCGATGAACCCCCCACGCAGTCGCGAGCACCAAGAACAGCCAAACTGCAACACTAGTAATTTGCAGCCAAATAGCAGGAATCGACTGTAATTGATAAGAAAACAAATTCAGCAACGGTAAATATACAATTGGGAAATATCGACCTTTGATACCAATTTATTAGAAAAACGTGACTTTTATGAAAATATTATTGATCTGGCTAATTCAACTCTACCGAATCTCGATCTCGCCTTTGTTTCCCCCTACGTGTCGTTTTCAACCAACTTGCTCCGTGTATGCTATGCAAGCGATCGAAAGATTCGGGGTATGGCGTGGTTGTTGGTTAGGAATTAAACGTATTTTACGCTGTCACCCCTTTCATCCTGGTGGTTTCGATCCCGTACCTGAAGTAACAAAACAAACAAAATAATCACTCGCTTTTCAAAACTGCAGTCACACTTAAAAAATGTGTCAATAACTATACTATAATTTTTACGATTTGCTATTAAACAAGCAACACCCTCACTTGCAAATCAACCTGTGAGTCTATACTTTCCACTCACAGGTTTTTTGATCGTCCCCTAGGGATACTGTAGAGCGTGTGCATTATTAATTCAGCTTTCCCCTCCGAACTGTGATTTCTGTCATTTCCACCATGATTTTCTCGCTATTTTTTCATAAAAATACATGAGGCTTGTTTCGGGATTCTTGGCTATTGGTTTTTTCTCAGAAAAATGAGAAGGTGAACCGCCTACCGCCCTGTTCAGTAGGATAGAAAGTAAGTTCCGCTGCTAAAAGCAAGCTTTTGCTGTCATCTTGGTTCGAAAGCTGCTTTAGCACCTTTTTTCTTTCTCGAGATTGTTTATTTATAGTAATGTAACAGCTAGCTGGCTGAAATCCGAACTTGTGTTTGTAGAATCATACTCCTCTACTTCTGAGGATTTATCCTCATTATATCTTTAGCGAGAATACTTACTCACTGATTTGTTGCAAATTATTTATCTAATACTTCCCAGGTAAAGTTTATTTTCATTTGAGACATGAATAATCAAAGTGCTGTTAATCTATTAAATAAGTGAAATGTGATTGCAGCATTTTTAAAAGTACATTTCCATTTAAAAATTAACAATATTTAAAAAAGTCAGCAATTGAGAATGCCATCAGAATTAAAAACAAGATTGATATTAATTTTCTCAAATTGGTAGCGGAAATATGAAACATTACTCTGACGAATGGATTGAAGAATGGTGTCAAGAAAATGGCTGGACAGATTTATTTGTAGAGCGCAGTAATAGTTACTGGGCTTTTCCTCCAGGCGCAGTTATGCCAGAACCAATCCCCGCGCAAGCTCTAAGAGTAATCAAAGCAAAAAAGGACTAACTGTAGAGGAGCGTTTTTGGTCGCTCGCAGCAGTGATGGCAACGATGGTTGCAGCTGTTGTCACCTATTGGTTAAAATGTCCGATACCTTTAGTGGCAGCATTTGCCTTTAATGCTGTAACAGTAGCTCAACTAGAAGTAGAAGATGCTTATTAAAGAAGAAAAAGTAAACGGTGTTGCGATCGCAGCACCTAATTTTTTTGATTACAGTTCAGGTCTACGAAAAGATGGAATAAGAAATAGACTTGGTTTTTTAACTGGTAACAAACTTTGAGCTAAATCACGTGCTTGAATTGCCTGTTGCTCGTTTGGCTTGAGTTTAATAGCTTGGTTATAGGAAGCGATCGCTTCTTGGTAGCGTTGTAAATTCAGCAAAGCATTACCTCTTGAAAACCAACTTTCATAATGCTTGGGATTGTAACGTATGGCGCGATTGTAAGAGGCGATCGCCTCTTCGTACTTCTTCAAGTTATAAAGTGAATTTCCCCGGTTATACCAAACTTGAAAATTTTGTCGTTTATGCTCGATGGCGTGATTGTAAGCAGCGATCGCTTCTTCGTAGCGTTGCATTTGATGCAACGACCAGCCTTTCCCGTACCACGCGGTAAAATTGTTAGGACTATATTTAATTACTTGCTCAAAGGATTCTATAGCTTCTGGGTAGCGTTGCAAATTGAGGAGGATATTACCCCTTGACAACCATGCTTGATAATAACTTGGCTGGAGTTGCACCGCTTTGTCATAAGCTGCTAACGCATCTTGGTAGCGTTGTAAATTGACTAAAGCATTGCCTTTACCATACCATGCTTTTGCGTAGCTAGGTTTGATAGCAATAACTTTGTCGTAGGAAGCTATTGCATCTTCGTAACGTTTGACATTACTCAACGCTAAAGCCTTATTATAAATAGCTTTGTAATTATCTTTTTGCAAATTAATAGCTTGGTCGTAGGCTGTAATTGCTTCATCGTACTGTTGTAAATTACTATAAACTTCTCCCTTGGCGTTCCAAACCTCTGAAGACTGACTGTCTAATTGCAAAGCTTTATTAAAAGAAGCAATTGCTTCTGGATAGCGCTGTAAATTTTTTAATACGAAACCCCTACCTACCCAAGCTTCCAAATAATCTGGTTGCAATTGAATAGCTTGATCGTATGCTGCTAGTGCAGCTTTATATTCTTTCAATTCATACAAAACCTTCCCTTGACCGTTCCAAGCTTCAGCATAATCTGGTCGAATTTTAACTGCTTTTTCATAGGCAGATAAAGCATCTTGATAGCGCTGCAGTTCATAAAAAATATTTGCTTGTTTGTACAATTCATAAGAATTAAGGAAATTAATTGTATGAACGGCGTAAAAAAAAGCTGCTGTTGCTAATCCTGCGAGAATTATTCCGCTCCCAATTTTGACAAATACATTTGGGGTAAATTTATTTTTTCGGAGAGAATTGGAATTAGCAAAAGGAATATTTAACGGAATAGTTTGAGAATTACAAGCGTGTAAATCTTTTAAAGCTTGTAAAGCTTCGGAAGCTGAATCAAAGCGTTGGCGAAAGTCGTAGCGTACCATTTTATCTAAAAACTCTGCCAATCGTTGACTGACTCGAGCATTATTTTGCCAAATAATTTCATTAGTATCTGGATTTTTTTCTAACTGCTCGGGAGACAATCCTGTTAAAGCTTGAATAGCAATAATACCGACTGCATAAACATCGCTACTATATTTAGGGTGACCTTGTGCTTGCTCGCTAGGAATATACCCAGGAGTACCGATAGCAATGGTAAATTTGCTTTGACTGTTGATATTAAGCACCTGAGTTGTGATTTCTTTAACTGCTCCAAAATCGATTAAAAATAATTTGCTATCTTGCTGGCGTCGAAGTAAATTACAAGGATTAATATCGCGATGAATTACTTTTTGTCGGTGTACAAAATCTAAAATTTGTAAAATTTCCTGCACAAGAGAAATCACTTGCTCTTCACTGAAAATTTTACCCGGGGTAATTTCTTGACTGAGGTCCTTACCTTCTATAAACTCCTGAACAAGATAAAATTCTTCGTTTTCTTCAAAGTAGGCCAAAAGCTGGGGAATCTGGTCGTGGGTTCCTAACTTATACAAAACTTGAGCTTCGGTATCAAACAAACGTCTAGCTGTTTGTAAAGCTACTGGATTTGTTGTTTGTAGTTTCAGTTTCTTGACCACACACTGGGGATTACCAGGTAATTGAGTATCGCAAGCAACATAAGTTTCACCAAACCCCCCTCCTCCCAAATAGCTAAGAATTTGGTATCGTCCAGCAAGTGTGTTTCCCAGCATTTGGCTTGCCTAGTTGAATGCATTACAATCTGATTTTGATCTTGCCACAGGTCAATAGGAAAAGAGGGACACAAAAGCAATAACCACTAACTAACAATGATTCCTGTTAGCGATCGCCTTTTTATTTTTACTTCCAGAAAACCAACTGTTGTTTACTGGCTAATCGGTATTAATACTGCCATATTTTTCTGGGAACTGAAGCTTGAGTTTAGTGGTGAATTAGCTAGTTTCATTAACAGTTGGTGTTTGATTCCAGCACAAATTAGCGAAGCGATCGCCCAAGTTGTTGCTGGTAACTTTGCTGCGGGATTATTCTTGCTGTCACGCTCAAGCTCGTTGCTATCGGGAATGTTTATCCACGGTAGTTTTAGTCAAATCGTCGGAAATTTAATATTTCTGTGGGTTTTCGGGAGAAACTTAAATAATATCCTCGGACAGAGAAAATTTTTAGGACTTTACCTTGCAGGTGGTATATTTACACAGATAATACAACTTCTTGCTCACCCCAGCTCCCTGGTTCCGTTGATGGGAGGAAACGGTGCGATCGCCTCTATTTTGGGAGCGTACGTCTTTAAGTTTCCTAAAGTCAAAATTGACACTATCTTACCTATTGCGATCGTATTTGTACCAGTGCAAATTCCAGCATTTTTCCATATATTTTCGTGGTTCGTGCAACTAAATTTTTACGGTGTCGGTAGTTTAAGCATTCCTGGTGGTGTTATTCCCCACAACTTTTACTGGACGCAGGGTGCTGGATTAGTCTTCAGTGCATTGAGTATGCGGGTATTGCAAAAACGCATGCAAAGATAAAACCACACCGTTAGTTGCAGCAGTGTGGTAAAGTTTGTAGATTTTTGATTAGGCTTAAAAAACTAGAAATATTTCGAAGTTGTAGAGTGTTGTCAAAAAGCAAATCACATCAGGGTAGTAGATGAAGAACTGGCAAACTTTTGCTTTACTTGAGGAGCCTTGTTACCCTAACATCGTACTCAGTGCCTTTAGGATGCTCGCTTTTCGCTCTCAAAAAAGCCATGCTATCTGCTTTTTCTTTTGTTTCCGCGTCAATCTCGTAGCGTGTCGTTCCGCGTTGAAAAGTATTGCTTGTCTGGTCCAGAAATTCTTTGATATCGACAAATACCTCGTAAGTATGAACCATTTTGGGACCTCCTCGTGCTTGGCGCACGAATTGATAGAAAGTGGCTAGTTGTATCTAGTGTATGAACACCAGCGAGTTTATATTTGCCACAAACACAATTCTTCTTAGTTAAACATAATTCTTTATAATTCCCCTGGCTCCAACATTCTGAACCTATGGGTGCGCACCTCGCTAGTTTCAATAGTTATTGCCAAATGAGAATAGCCAAGAGGCGATCGCTAACTATAAAAATATTTTGATTGCAGTTATCCGTCAAAAATAATCTGCATATATTTTTACTTGCTAAATACTTATAATTACTGAAAAAAGATTTGAGACTTATCAGCCTAAAAATCCAGGAGAATTAACGAAGATAGCTTGGGAAAAGCTCTAAACAAACAAGTTATTCGTGGTAGATTTATTTACTATTTGTGCCAGAGTTATCAAGCCACCAGATTGCTTGTTTTTTCGGGGAAATTTTTTGTTGTTATTGTTGTCGATACAACTAAAATATTACCAAACAGTTTCTAGAAAGATTTCTTTCTATGACACCAGAAGTATCAGTGATTATTTCTGCTTACAATACGGAAGCCTACATAGCAAAGGCTATAGAGTCTGTGTTGGAACAGACTATGGAAAATCTGGAACTCATTGTTATAGATAATGGTTCTACAGACGCCACGGGAAAAGTTGCGAAAAGCTTTGCAGACAAAAGGCTAAAGGTAATTGAGATTCCAGAAAATATTGGAGTGGGTGGTGCGCGCAATCTAGCAACAACAGTAGCAAAGGGAAAGTGGATAGCTCCTCTTGACTCGGACGATTGGTATACGCCAGAACGCCTAGAAAAACTTTTGCAAATTGCATACACCTTCCGTGCAGATATGATTGCTGACGATTTGTATCTGATTCGAGATGGAGAAAATTCTCCTTGGAGTACGTTGCTTTCTGAAAGTGGAGAGCAAATCGACAAAATTATGCTCCTAAATCCCATCTTTTTTGCAGAAACTGATAGATACGGACAAAAAGGGCTGCATCTTGGCATTACTAAACCTATAGTCAAGCGAGACTTTTTAATCGAGCACCATATAGAATACGACGAAACTATCAAAGCGGTGGACTTAGATTTTTGGTTTGCGATGAGATGTCTGGTCAGCGGAGCTCGTTTTTTCCTTGTTCCAGAGCCATTTTATTTTTTACGAGGTCGTGCAGGCTCTGCGATGACTGCAAGCAAGGTAGATCGGCTGCGCAAGTCCTGTCAAGCAGCGTTAGACTTTTTACAACAAGAAGATGTACAAAAAAATCCTGAACTAGTGCGTGTTGTTTCTGAAAATTTGCGAGTTTTCCAGAAAAATTTAGCTTACTACAGCGTTGTCGAACCTCTCAAGCAAAAAAGATTTCTTGCTGCTTTGATAGCAATGCTGCACAACCCCTATTTTTTCGTTCACTTTTTGCTTCGACTTCCGAATATTTTGTCTCGTCGGGTAGAATATTACCTTTTCGCCAACAGATACGCATACGACATGATGTATCAAGGAGCGAAAAAGCAATATTCCTAGCTTGGTTTTTGTTTAGCGGACGCTGTCAAACCACTTGACAATACCATCAGCAATTGCTCGTGCTGTCTTTTTTTGCTGTTTGGGGTCAGACAACCATTCAAATTCCTCTGGGTTGCTCATAAAACCCAACTCTAGCAGTATCGATGGTGCAGTTGCTGGACGCGTTAGTGCTAAATTATCCCAAAAGACGCCATAATAAGGTCGTTGTAGCTTTTTGACGAGATAATTTTGCAAAAATATTGCCAAGCTGTGAGCTTGGGGATGATACCAAAAAGCAGCCATTCCCTTAGTATTTTCCACATCTCCATCATCAGGTAAAGAGTTGTGGTGTATAGATATGGAAATAGCTGGTTCTTCCTTGTCGATAATGTTTTGACGTTCCACCAGCGACACTTCTCGGTCATCTTGTCGCGTCATCACCACCGTTGCGCCGCGCTGAACCAACTCTTGTTGAAGTAACTGAGAAAGTGCCAGATTCACATCTTTTTCCAGAAGTCCGTTGGGTCCTGGAGCGCCAGATTCTTTTCCTCCGTGTCCGGGGTCAAGGAGAATTTTAATCCCAGACAAAGGTTGGCGTCGGGAGCGAGGAATAATTGGTGGGTGGCGCAAACTCAAAACTAAAGTAGTTCCCTCGTATTTGAGTTTGTATCCCCACTGTTGGTCTTTTTTGAGGTGGAAAGTGTATTGTACCTGTCCTGGAGCTACTTGCTGCCAATCGAGGCGAGCAATCAAGGGGTCATCATCCAGGCGAATAATATCCGTTTGGGCGGTGGTGTTGTAAAGGGTGAGGATAAAAGCGCGATCGCTTTGTTGGACAGCGAGGGGTACAGGAACTTGCAACGGAAAAATTATTTCTGTGCGGTCTTGCTTGCGGCGATAACCAACACTGCGAATAATAGAGCGGGGTGGTACTGCTTTGGGGATAACAGTTGTCTCCTGACTTTTAATCCAACCGCCGTAGTCCAAGCGCAACCAATCTCCTTCCCTACCCGTAACCGCAGCTTGCGTTCCTTGGGGTAGGGGTGTCAGTCGGGAATAATCCGTACTCGGACCCGTACGAGCAACTCCAGCAACAGCTGTTACCGCCACAACTTGTTGTTGTGCGGGTGAGAGGATAGTAATTTTTCCAGGAGCTTGTTGAGTAATTGTCTTGCCATCCAAGGTAAGTTGAAACTCAGGTTTACCTAAATCCACATCTTTGGTATTATCCGAGAAATCTACACCAGGACCGACAGTACAGCCCTCGTACTTACCAACGGTGGATTGTACAAAAGGTTGATTTCTTCCCGTTAAAGCTGCCAAATTACTTGGTAGTTGGACTTGTTGCGGTTGAGGTCGAAGAGGTATGGTTTGATTGCCTAATTTTACAGATACGCTGGCATTTTTAGCAGCGATCGCGCTAAAGCAAATCAGTTCCCCAGGAAGTCTGGCTATGTCCGTAGCAGGAGTGAGAGAATCTTTAGCAAAGCCCAATTCTGACACTAGTTCTGGTTGGGTAGAAACTCTGGTCACCTTTATCTGCACTGCTTGATTTTGGTAACTTACAGTCAAGAGATTTTCTCCTAACTGTAGAGGCAAACTCAAAGCAAAATGACCGGACTTACTGCGTTTTACCGGTTTGCCATTGATGAGAACTTCTCCTTTTGCGGGTGGTGCTGTACCCAGTACAAAAACCCTATCGCTGTTGGTTTGGTATTTTGGGGGAGGATAAACAACTTGCAGCGATTGCTGTTGTGCCAAAACAACCACAGGAGAGCAAATTACACAACTTGATAATACCAGTCCTAAAAGTGATTTCACGCCCGAATTAAACAAGTTTCACATAACCTACTTAACTGTGGCACAATGACGGGGTATATCAGGGGAAGTTGCTAGAATTTACGAATTATGACAAAGTATATATTTGTTACTGGCGGTGTAGTTTCCAGTATTGGCAAAGGAATTGTTGCAGCAAGTTTGGGACGACTGCTCAAATCACGAAATTATTCTGTATCGATCCTCAAACTCGATCCTTACATTAACGTCGATCCAGGAACCATGAGTCCCTTTCAACACGGTGAAGTTTTCGTTACCCAAGATGGTGCGGAAACAGACTTGGACTTGGGACATTACGAACGCTTCACCGATACCTCCATGTCTCGCCTCAATAGCGTTACCACCGGCTCAATTTATCAAGCAGTGATTAACAAAGAGCGACGCGGCGACTACAATGGCGGTACCGTGCAGGTGATTCCCCACATCACCAATGAAATCAAAGACCGAATTATTAGAGTAGCAAGGGATACTAATCCAGATGTGGTAATCACAGAAATTGGCGGGACGGTGGGAGATATTGAATCCCTACCTTTTTTAGAAGCAATTCGCCAATTTCGCAAAGACGTAGGACGACAAAATGTCTTGTATTTGCACGTCACCCTAGTACCGTGGATTGCTTCCGCAGGGGAAATGAAAACCAAACCGACCCAGCATTCGGTCAAAGAACTGCGCTCGATAGGCATTCAACCAGATATTTTAGTTTGTCGGTGCGATCGCCCTTTACCAGCAAACTTAAAACAAAAGTTATCTGAGTTTTGCGATGTTCCCCCCGAAGGAGTAATTCCTGCTCTCGACGCTAAAAGTATCTACGAAGTACCGCTGATTTTGGAACGGGAAGGACTAGCGCAAGAAGCACTAAAACTGCTAAACATGGAGCAGCGAGAACCCGATTTGAGTCAGTGGCAAACTCTAGTAGAAAAATTATACAGTCCCCAACACCGAGTAGAAATCGCGATCGTCGGCAAATACGTACAATTAAGCGATGCTTACCTTTCAGTTGTAGAAGCACTCCGTCATGCTGCTATTGCTATGAGTAGCGAACTACACCTGCGCTGGGTCAACTCGGAGAAAGTGGAAGTTGAAGGTGCCGAACATTACTTAAACGGTGTTGATGGTATCCTCGTACCCGGAGGTTTCGGCGTCCGGGGAGTAGACGGTAAAATCGAAGCCATCAAATACGCTCGCCTTCATCACATTCCCTTTTTGGGTTTGTGTTTGGGAATGCAATGCTCTGTAATCGAATGGGCGAGAAATGTAGCATTATTAAGAAACGCCCATAGCGCCGAATTTGAACCCCACGCCGAAAATCCCGTGATTAATTTGTTGCCGGAACAACAAGACATTGTAGACTTGGGTGGTACAATGCGCTTGGGGTTGTATCCTTGCCGGGTTCTACCCAACACTCTAGCATTTCGTCTCTATCAAGAAGAAGTAATTTACGAACGACACCGTCACCGTTACGAATTCAACAACGCCTATCGTAACCTGTTTTTAGACTCAGGCTATGTAATTAGCGGTTCCTCTCCCGACGGACGCTTAGTAGAAATTATTGAATTACCAAACCATCCTTTCTTTATTGCTTGTCAATTTCACCCCGAATTTCAATCTCGTCCCAGCGCACCTCATCCTTTATTTAAAGGATTTATAGAAGCGGCGATCGCCCGTTCCGAAAACTCCTGCAAACCCCAAATACCTGCGGAAGTTTTTTAGTTTCCATCAATTAAAACCAATGACAATGCTCAAGCAACAGACTTCCGAAACAAAATGGAATGTAAGGGGATTTTTCTGTGGCGTACTGGATAAAAATCAACTACGAAAGGAGAGAATATGTAGTTAATTTGGAGTGCGTAAAGGTCTTTTGTTACGAACAAAACGGAAGATTAACTTTTTGGTTACCAGATAGCGCCATTGCGATCGTGATTAATCCCCAGACAAATTCCCCCGACTATCAAAAAATCTCCCAGTACGTACAACAAATTACAGTCTCAAAATTAGAAAATAACCATTGGGTAAAGATACATTATGACAGAAATGAATACCTCATCAACCTCGACTGTATTAGTTCTTTTTGTTACGAACCGTCCAACAAAAGGATAACTTTTTGGTTACCAGACGGTACAATCCCCATCATCATCAACCCGGTCAGCAATCCCAAATCTTATGAACAAGTTGTCACCTACATCAAAAATACAACCGGATATTCCTTGCCAGAATAAAAATTAATACTGTTGTTAGCAACAAATGAATGCATCTTCTATTTCTTAATTCGGAGTTTGGGAATCTATATATTCTCGCCAGCGGCTAATTAATCCTTCCTGAAAATCAATGACAATAGCATCTTCTGCTTTTTGCTGCTTACCTGTTTGTGTTTCTGTATCTTGCCAAAACCACTCCACAACCGCATGGTCGCCATCAGCGATAATTTGTTTGATCTCAATTTTGATATCCGAGTGAGTAGCAGCAAATTCAGACATTACTTGTTTAATAGCAGCAACTCCTACATAACTGTGACCGGGAACAATAAATTTTCCATCTGGTGCAAATAAATTTGCAAAAGCATCAACATTTCCCGTCATCCAAGCTTGGGAAGCTTGTTCGATAATAGAGCGAATTTTTTCTATTTTCATCACTGCTAGTTCCTCCTTTGCCAAAGGCAACTTACACTGTTACTCCTTCCAATTCTTCCTCCGTCAGCTCGTATAATTCGCGTAACTTTTGTAACTTATCCTCACTCGCTTGCCAAAAACCACGTCCGTGGGCTTCTAACATTCTGCCAACAATATTTCGGAAAGCTTCGGGATTTGCCTGACGCAACTTCTGCGCCATTTCCGGGTCCAAGGCGTAAGTATCTGCTGCTTGGTCGTATACCCAATTATCAGTAAAATTCGCAGTACCGCCCCAACCGATCAGCGCTGTCAGGCGCTGGGAAATTTCAAAGGCTCCACCAGAACCTTGATTTGCCATAGCTTCAGCCCATTTGGGGTTCAGCAACTTCGTGCGATACTCCATTCTCAGCAAGTCCTCTAACTTGCGGGGCGTGGTATCCTTCGAGAAACTTTCCACAAAACTAGCAGTGACTTTTTTGGCGCCAATTTTTTCTGCTGCTTTTTTCAAAGCGCCGGTGTTGGCGTAGTATTCTTGAATATCGGTGAGACCGTATTCTACAGAATCGATTTCTTGGACAATGCGATCGCACCCCTTTAATAAAGTCTTTAACACCTCTGGTCTGGCTTGTCCCCGGTCTTGCCTACCGTAACTAAACAAATTGCGACTTAGCCAAGTATCCCCCAGCTCGTCACCAGATTCCCAATTACCGTCAACAACGCGATCGTTCACCAGGGAACCAAAATCACCCGCAGGGTTAGAAAACAATCTTGCACAAGCATTTTCCACTCCTTGGGCTTGCAAAGCTAAAGCATGCTTTCTGATGTAATTTTGATCTTCCGGTTCCTCTAGTTGAGCTGCCCGTTGAAATAAATCATCCAACAACTCAATCACATTAGCAAAACTATCGCGGAAAATCCCCGACAAATTCGCTAACACATCAATACGGGGATGTCCCACTTGTGCTAAAGGTTTTAATTCGTAACGAACAATCCGCCCCGTACCCTCTTTCACCGGTTCGGCACCAACTAACTCCAAGATAATACCAATGGACTCGCCCTTGGTTTTAATTGCATCCAGTCCCCATAACATCACCGCCACAGTTTCTGGATATTTACCGTGTTCCTGTAGGTGCTGGGAAATAATTTTTTTACCTATTTCCCGCCCCCGCTCGTAAGCTCCCGCAGAAGGCATTCTGTAAGGATCTAAAGCGTGAATGTTCCTACCTGTAGGTAACACCCCAGGGCCATCCCGCAGCAAATCCCCACCAGGTGCGGGCGGAATATACTCCCCGTTCAAACCTCGCAGCAAATTTGTTAATTCATCTGTTGTCTGCATTAACAACTGGCGAATTTGTTTGGCTTGTTCTTCCCGTTCTACCCCTTCGGTTTGCGGCTCGTTGCCAAAATAAGCTTCCAAATACGCCGCTATCTCCTCTTCAGAAGGTGCTTCCCCCAAAGTATGCAATCCACAAGAGAACAGGCGATTTTCTAGAACTTGCAGATACTCGTACAACTTGACAAGATAATCATTAAAAGCATGCTGGCTAAACATCCTGATATTTTCTGGAGTAAAAGAAATTCCCAGGCGTTTAGCATCCTCAAACAGACAATCTGCATCTAAACCAGTGTCGACAATTTTTTTGCAAATAGCTTCTTTTAGGGCATAATTTTTCTCTGGATTTTCTCGATACTCCGAGATTAAATCCCGCAGTGTCATCAATTCTTTATATAAACCTGCACGCCCGTAGGGTGGAACGTTGTGGGAAATTAACACCGCATAACCGCGACGCTTAGCCAAAATCGATTCCGAAGGATTGTTGGCGGCGTAAATGTATAAATTCGGCAAATTGCCTAAAAGAATATCAGGCCAAGAATAACCCGTGTTTCCTAGGGGCGAACCGGGCAACCATTCTACCGTACCGTGCATCCCAAAGTGAACTACAGCATCGGCTTGAAATTTATTTTGCAACCATTTGTAGAAAGCAGCGTACTGGGGATGAGGCGTTAAATCTCTTTCAAACATTAGCCGCATCGGATCGCCTTGTATTCCTAACGGTGGTTGTACGCCTATCCAGATATTCCCCAGCTGCACCCCGCCGATGTGAAATTCATCACCGCAGGTTTTTATACCCGTACCCGTGAGAGATTGCCATTGTTTTTCAATTCGCCGGGTGTGGAGATATCCCAGCCATTTTTCCAAAGTGCGGACATTGACTGTGGATGTAGAGAAAGTTTCGCTTCCCAGCCGCTCAGGTACTTCATCCGCCTGCTTCACTGCCTGAATTAGCTCTTCACCGTCTGCAGGTAAATCGCCAACGGTATAACCTTCGGCTTTTAGCGCCTGCAGAAATTTTAGCAAACTGCGCGGTACGTTTAACAAGGCAGCAGTTCCCACTGCACCGTAACCGGGAGGAAAGCCATAGAGAATAATAGCTATTTTTCTTTCGCTTACAGGTTTTCGCCGCAAATTAATCCAGGCTTTTACCCTACCAATTAAACGTTGTACCCGTTCTGGAACTAGATAAATGTTTTCTCCCACCAAACCACCCAGGGGAACGATGTCGATCGCTCCGTCTAATTCTGGTAAAGCGTATAAAATTACACTTTGTAAGCCGCCAATACCTTGGCGCGTCCAAGAATAAATATCCTGAATTAAAAGTGGTGCAGCCACTATGTACGGAACGTTTTTAGCCGTTAAGATGCGTTTTGCTACCTCAATTTGCCTTCCCGCTTCCATGGAACCAGCTGGGCCGCCTACCAAAGGAAAACCAATAGTCGAGACGATCGCATCCACCTTCACCGCTTCGTTGGCAACAGAGGAAATTTCCACCTTACCCAGCTGGCGCTGTTGAATTTCCCAGTCGCTGGTCATCCAATCGCGAACAGCAACGTGTCCTTCCACACCATTGATAAAAATAGGTAACGGAATTAAGCCTGCTTGCTCGAAATAACGAATTAATTGATGAATGTAGGATTGTTTGGTGATGACGTGTTTGCGATAAAGAAGAATTCCAACTACCGGCGGTTCGGAAATTTCTCCTACTGCAGCAGTGTCATGCTTTTTCCCTATTTTTTGATGTCGATACCACTCCAAATACTTTTGCGGCGATTGAAAATATCCTTGATAGTCGGGATGAAGCAGTCCCATGTTGGGAATTTCCACCGGTGGAGGAATTTCCTCAACTTTTAACCCCAGGTACTTCTTTGCCAATGTCCAGAATAATGCTGCAACGTTTTCTAAGCCGCCCGCATTCCAATAGCTATAGATTATTAACCAGTTGCGCAAGTCTTGGACTTTTTGCACTGGCACGAATTTTAATAGTTTCGGTCCGATCTTTAAAAAGCTTATATAACCTGCTAATCTATCTTCTTCTCGTCCCTGGCTAAATTTATCTAGAATAAATTTCACCGGTTTGGGTATTCCTTTGGGTTTGTCGCCTATACTAAAGGCACCCAATTTGGTGAACGCAATTAATTCCAAGGCTGATTCGAATATCAGGCGGATAGGAATGTTGCTAAGGCGATCGCTCAACCACAATACCTGGTCGTAATCAAATATTAAGCTGCCGAAAAATACGTCCGCTCCCTTGAGGGCCGCTTCTACTTCCGCACGCTTGTTATTGATATCACGATCGCTGAAGACACGAATATCTAGCTCTGGACACTTAGCGATCGCCAGCTCGGCCGCCTTGCGATACAAGTCGGCGTTGAAAGATTCAAACCCTGCTATCAAGACGATACGTTTCATGTCCCACAGCTTTAGAAATCTTTCTTCATCTTGATTTTAATCTTGCTATCGGTCAATGGCCGATATTCCTATCACCCGAGATTTTTCTTAGTCAGCGATTTATCGCCTAGCAGTGCGTGAATTATAAAGCTCCACTCAATTGCTGCACTACAGGAAGCATCAATCCCCTACCATTTCAAGTAGGCAGCTTGCGAGCCTTGTTCGCGCCTAATCTTACCATCTTTCTCGAACCAAGCAATCACCTGTTCCGAGGTTAAATCTTCCACAGCCACACCATATTCCTGAGCGATATGCTTCAATAATTTCAGTGACGAAATAGTCAATCGCGTTAAAAATTTTTCCGAAGAAGAAAGCAAAGCTGCATCTACTTTTGCTGATTCTTCCAAAGTCAAAAATTGCTCTGACGGTTGCTGAGGCTGAAAATTCATAAACCGGATTATAAGCTTGCTACTGAGATAAAAATCACTGCCGATTTGTAAAACCTACTTTCCTATCCGTAACACAGTTTCTGAGTAAAAGAGTAATTTTTATTCCTTTACCGTTGTTTTTCTTGCCTGTACTAAATAGCCGCAGCGATGTTCGCCGTTGATAATCCAGTGGGTGCGTTCTACGGTACAATCAGGAAGAATAGTGGCAAACATTTCTAGTTCGTGACCGCAAACGCTAGGAAAAGACTCAGCAACGTTGGAAATAGCACAGTTATGTTCGGTGATGATAAAGCGATCGCCATCACCAGAAGAATTGAGAGGATGGCATTCTGCCATGTAGCCTTCCGCTTGTCTGAGTTCGACCAAGGTAGCCAGACGCTCTTGTAAAGAACCGTTACCCAAGCGTTCTCGGTATTCTAAAGCTTTGCGCTGCCATTGTTTTTTGAGAATAGTACTTACTTGCTCGTGTCCTACTGTTTCTGCCAAAACATCTAGCAAAGAAACGGCAAATTCACCGTAACTATCGCCAAATTCTCGACGCAAGCGATCGCTTCCCTTACTGCTTAATTTATAAACGTGCTGCGGCCGCCCCATTCCTGCTTGCACCGATGAGTAGACAATCAACTGCTCTGCTTCCAAGTCCTTGAGATGACGGCGAATTGCTTGAGGGCTAATCTCTAAGGCTGTAGCAAGCTCCACAGCCGTGGCTTGAACGTGCTTGAGCAGATATTGCAGTATATCTTGCTTAGTGGAGGACTGCTGGGTAGTCGCCATCATCGTCCCAAAATTTCATGAGAAAATTTCACTTTGACAACAATATTGTTGTTAATCTAGCTTAAAATGAAAATGTGTTAAACAACAGTTATGTTGTTTTAGTAGTTCATCCCTATTTTAACAGGCGTGTGACCACTTGGTAACACCGGATGGCAATTGCTCGGCAATAACCCATCTACCAATCCTTAAAGAGATTGATTTTGCGAACACAAGAGACTGAAAGCGATGAGTGCCACTGTCAAAACATTAGTCAACCAGCCTTACAAATACGGCTTCGTCACCAACATCGAAGTGGATACAATTCCACGCGGACTCAACGAGGATATTATCCGCCTGATCTCCGCCAAAAAAAACGAACCCGAGTTTATGCTGGAATTTCGCCTCCGCGCCTATCGTCAGTGGCAAAAAATGACAGAGCCGAATTGGTCTAGTGTCAAATATCCAGCAATTGATTATCAAAATATCATTTACTACTCAGCACCGAAGCAAAAAGCTAAAAAGCAAAGCTTAGAAGAAGTAGATCCAAAGCTACTGGAAACCTTTGAAAAACTGGGCATTCCCCTATCAGAACAAAAGCGGCTGGCCAATGTAGCCGTAGATGCCATTTTCGACAGTGTTTCCATTGCTACCACTTTTAAGGAAAAACTAGCCAAAGAAGGAGTAATTTTCTGCTCGATTTCTGAAGCTTTGCAAGAGCACCCAGAACTGGTGAAAAAGTATTTGGGTAGCGTAGTTCCCATCGCAGATAACTACTTTGCGGCGTTAAACTCTGCGGTATTTAGCGATGGTTCTTTTGTCTACGTTCCCAAGGGCGTAAAATGTCCCATGGAATTGTCCACCTACTTTCGCATCAACAACGGCGAAACAGGACAATTCGAACGAACATTAATTATAGCCGACCAAGACAGCTACGTTTCCTACCTAGAAGGCTGCACCGCACCCATGTATGACAGCAACCAGCTGCATGCTGCGGTTGTAGAACTTATTGCTCTTGATAACGCTGAAATTAAATACTCTACCGTACAAAACTGGTATGCAGGAGATGAAAACGGTAAAGGCGGTATCTACAACTTCGTTACCAAACGCGGTTTGTGTCAAGGCGTAAATTCTAAAATTTCCTGGACCCAAGTAGAAACTGGCTCTGCGATCACTTGGAAGTATCCTAGTTGCGTGCTGGTGGGCGACAACTCTGTAGGAGAATTTTACTCTGTGGCCCTGACAAATAACATGCAGCAAGCCGACACGGGCACCAAAATGATTCATATCGGTAAAAATACCCGCAGCACCATTATTTCCAAAGGAATTTCTGCAGGAAAATCCAGCAATAGCTATCGAGGCTTGGTAAAAATTGGTCCCAAAGCTGAGAAAGCTCGGAATTATTCAGTTTGTGACTCGATGCTCATCGGAGATAACGCCCGCGCCAATACTTTTCCTTACATTCAAGTCCAAAATCATACCGCTCGAGTAGAACACGAAGCTTCCACTTCCAAAATAGGAGAAGACCAACTCTTTTACCTGCTCTCGAGGGGTATTTCCGCAGAAGATGCAGTCAAGTTAATGATTAGCGGTTTCTGCAAAGACGTGTTCAATCACTTGCCCATGGAATTTGCTGTAGAAGCTGACAAACTATTGAGTTTGAAGTTGGAAGGAACTGTTGGGTAATGGCTTTGGGCGATCGCGCAAATACCACCAAAGCATCCTTGTTGCACCATCAAATTGCCAGCCAAAACACAAAATACCTCAAGACAGAACATGATCGTTGACAATAGTGAAGTTATACTGTCAGTCCGAGACTTGACAGCAGAAGTTGATGGCACGCCAATTCTCAAAGGCGTAAACCTGCAGGTACGCTCGGGAGAAATCCACGCCATTATGGGACCAAATGGCTCCGGTAAAAGTACCTTTTCCAAGGTATTGGCAGGACATCCAGCGTACCAGGTAACTGGTGGAGAAGTTACCTTCCTGGGACAAAATCTGCTGGAAATGGAACCAGAAGAACGAGCCAGAGCTGGTGTCTTTTTGGCATTTCAGTATCCTTTAGAAATTCCCGGCGTCAGCAATTTAGATTTTTTGCGCGCCGCTTACAATTCTCGCCGCCAAGCACAGGGTTTAGAGGAATTAGATGCTTTTGATTTTGATGAATTGGTAGAACAAAAATTAGAACTGGTAAAAATGGATCCTGCTTTCCTCAATCGCAGCGTCAACGAAGGCTTTTCCGGTGGCGAGAAAAAGCGAAATGAAATTTTGCAAATGGCTCTTTTGGAACCGAAGTTGGCAATTCTCGACGAAACAGATTCAGGATTGGATATCGATGCGTTAAAGATCGTAGCTAACGGTGTTAACCAATTAGCAGGCCCCCACAATGCTACCATCTTGATTACCCATTACCAGCGGCTGCTCAACTATATCGAGCCTGATTTTGTCCACGTGATGGCAAATGGAAAAATTATCAGCTCTGGCGGTAAAGATTTAGCAAAACAGTTAGAAGAACGCGGCTACGACTGGTTGTTAGAAGAGGCTGCTATTGAGGTGGGTGTATAATGACAATTTCTGTTTCTCCCAGTCCTGTACCTAATTCAACAAAAGTAAACTTGGCAACTACTTTGCCACAACCAGATGCCTATCTTAACGAACTATTAGATACACTTGGCACCGTTGGAACAGAAGATTGGTTGCAACCACTGCGCGATCGCGCTCGGAATTGGGTGCGTCAGCTTGCTCTTCCCACCACCCGCGACGAAGAATGGCGCTTTACCGATCTCTCACCCCTGCGGCAAGTGAAATTTAACGTACAAAAGTACTACGATACGTCTTCTATCAAACCAGACTTTTGGCCAGAAACTGCTAACTCGCGTTTGGTGTTTGTTAACGGTGTCTTTGCACCAGAGCTATCAGCGATCGCTTCCCTACCAAAGGAGGTAGTAGTTAGCAATTTAGCTAACTTACCTGCGGCCTGCAGTCAGCGCCTGCAAAAATATTTAGCCCAATCTGAAGGAGCGCTGGAAGTTTTTACCGCCCTTAACACCGCTGGAATAAATGATGTAGCAGTCATTTGGGTACCCGAAAAGGTTGTAGTAGAAATTCCCCTGCACGTAGTATTTTTTAGTACAGGAGATATACCAGTAATTTCTCTGCCGCGTTGCTTGGTAATAGCAGAAACTGCAGCACAAGTGACTGTAATAGAAGAGTATAAAAACTGCAAACAAACCAAAAGTGGCGAGGAAGAAGTTTACTTTACCAACGCGGTAACGGAAATTTTTGTGGAGGAAAATGCTCAGGTAAATCACACACGCTTGCAGTGGGAAAGTGCAGAAGCTTTTCATATTGGCAAAACTGCTGTGACGCAAGCACGTTACAGTCGCTATACCTGTAACGCCATTTCTTTGGGTGCAAAATTGTCGCGGCACAATTTAGAAATCTTACAAACCGGCGCCCAAACAGAAACAATCCTCAACGGATTGACAATTATTAGTGGTAAACAACTAGCAGATACCCACAGCGCCATCGCCCTCAACTGTCCTGGAGGTGTTGGGCGACAAGTACACAAAACAATAGTCAGCGATCGCGCCCATGCTGTCTTCAACGGCAAAATTTTTGTTCCCAAACCCGCCCAACTCACAGACGCATCCCAACTCAATCGCAATTTACTACTATCATCAAAAGCGAAAATAGATACCAAACCCCAATTAGAAATTACCGCAGATAACGTCAAATGCTCCCACGGTGCCACTGTCAGTCAATTAGAAGATGATGCCATTTTCTATTTGCAAAGTCGCGGTATTAACGAAAAAGATGCCCGCAGTTTACTAATTAGCGCCTTTGCTGCCGAAATTATCAACCAAATTCCCCTGGCTGCAGGGCGACAAAGACTCGCACAATTTGTCAACAGTCTCAGGACAGATAGTTAACTCAAAATGACCTTTACCCCAGAAAGAACCCTTGCACAAAAAGTCCGCTCTGACTTCCCCATCCTACACCAGCAAGTCAACGGCAAACCCTTAATTTATTTCGACAATGCTGCTACATCCCAAAAACCTTTATCGGTACTAAACACACTGCAGGATTACTACCAAAAGTACAATGCCAACGTACATCGCGGCGTACATACCCTCAGCGCCAAAGCCACCGACGCTTACGAAAAAGCAAGAGACAAAGTAGCGCAATTCGTTAACGCCAAATCCCGCCAAGAAATTATCTTCACCCGCAATGCCACAGAAGCTATTAATTTAGTAGCTTATAGCTGGGGTATGAACAATTTGCAGCCGGGAGACGAAATTATATTGTCGGTAATGGAACACCACAGCAATATTGTTCCTTGGCAACTTGTGGCAGCCAAAACGGGTGCAACACTAAAGTATGTGGAACTAACACCACAAGAAACTTTTGACTTGCAACAATTTCAAAACCTACTTTCCCAAAACACAAAATTAGTTTCGGTAGTGCATATTTCCAACACCTTGGGTTGTATCAATCCCGTATCGGAAATTTGCAGTCTTGCCCATCAATGGGGAGCAAAGGTATTAATTGATGCCTGCCAAAGCGTGCCTCACATACCCGTAGACGTGCAACAAATTAACTGCGATTGGTTAGTGGCATCGGGTCATAAAATGTATGCCCCAACCGGGATCGGCTTTTTGTATGGTAAGTTAGAACTGCTGCAAGCCATGCCACCTTTTTTAGGCGGTGGAGAAATGATTGCAGAGGTATTTTTAGATTATTCGACCTACGCAGATTTACCACACAAATTTGAAGCCGGTACACCCGCGATCGCAGAGGCGATCGCTTTGGGCGCAGCAGTAGATTATCTCACCAGCATTGGTATGGATAAAATCCATGCTTGTGAAGCACAATTAACCGCCTATTTATTCCAACAGCTAGAAAAAATACCGCAAATTAAAATTTACGGACCTAAACCCAATGCCAAAGGTGAAGGAAGAGCTGCTCTGGCTGCATTTACCGTTAATCAAATCCACGCTAACGACTTATCAACACTTTTAGACCAAGAAGGTATCGCCATCCGTTCCGGACACCACTGTACGCAACCACTACACAGATACCTAAACGCTGCTGCTACCGCACGGGCTAGTTTATCTTTTTACAATACCCACGAGGAAATAGATGCTTTCATCCAGGCGTTAAAGGAAACAATCGACTTTTTTAGCAGCATTTTCACCTAAAACACCTTATTCAATTTTTAACAATCAGGGGTAACCGCACGGTAAAAGTAGACCCCACGCCTTCCTGGCTGGTCATAAAAATCTCCCCCCCCATCATATGGCAAAAGTGCCGGCTAATGGCTAATCCCAAGCCGGTACCGCCGTATTTTTTTGTTGTGGATGCATCTCCCTGGGTAAAAGGTTGAAATAACTGCTCCTGCTGTTTTTGAGACATTCCAATTCCCGTATCGCTGACAATAAAAATGATGTTTTCTGCAGTTTCTGCGTCTTTTGAGCAGACTTTTTCTCGCTTGATTTTGAGCTGGATCTTTCCGTTAGTAGTAAACTTGGCAGCGTTGCTGAGCAGGTTGTACAGCACCTGTCGCAATTTAGTCTGATCGGTGTGCATAATACCTAATTCCTGGTCGCAATCAATCTCCAAAATATTGTCATTTTTCTCCACCAACGGCTTAACTGTAGCGACAACGTTATTAATTAAATTCATCAAGTCGAAGGTTTCGGGGTAAAAAGTCATTTTCCCCGCTTCAATTTTCGACAAATCAAGAATGTCGTTAATCAGCGTCAGAAGATGTTTACCAGCTAAGTTAATAGAATCGAGATCGTTGAGAAAATCTTCTGGTAAACCGAGATCGACAGCATCATCTTTGAGCAGCTGGCTCAAGCCAATAATTGCATTCAAAGGAGTACGCAATTCGTGGCTAATATTTGCTAAAAACTGGCTTTTTGCCTTACTAGCGGCTTCTGCTAATTCCTTAGCTTGTTCGAGTTCTTTGGTGTGTTTGGATACTTGCTCGATCAGGCGATTGAGAGATTTGGCGAGCAAACCAATTTCATCTTCTGTAGTAATGGGCGCTCGTAAATCAAAATTCGATTTTTGCGCCACCTGCTCTGCAACTTGAGTCACAGTAATCACAGGTTCGGCGATCGCCCGAGAAGTTCGCCAAGCAACAACTGCTGCAACTCCCACCGATAGCAACATACTGGCTATGATTATTAATCTCTCAATTCCTTTTGCCTGTTCCACACCTGCGCTCATGGCCTGCTCTTGCTGCTGAGCACTTTGCAGGATATTTATCAGCTGCTTGGATAGTTCCTCCAAACGCGTTACTTTTTCACCACCAATTACCGCCAGCAATTGACTTTTTACCGCCTGCAGTTGTGCAGGAGACCGCGGTTTTTGTGTTTGGATAGGTTCTAAGATAGCGTTGATTTCCTGGACGTAGGCATCTAAAACAGTTGCGTAATTTCTTAGTAAAGTTTGTAGAGTAGCTTCTGTTGCTGCCAACCTTTTTGGCTTGCTATCTAAGAATTTGGTTATCAAAGCTTGAATTTTGTTGATTTCATGAATATGCCTCAAAAATTCAGCTTTTTTTGCCGCTAGCCTTTGTGGATCTTCTACTAAAGCTGGCAAATAGGCACTATTTAATTGGGCTCCAATAATTGCGTCTTTATAAGCAGTCAACATTTGGGTTTGAAAATGGGCGTGGTTAAATTGTCTGATTTCTCGCGCCCGATAGTAGTTTGCGACTATCAATCCTGCAAGCGAACCAAAACAGCCAATTCCAATGGCCAAAAAATAACCATAACCTATCTTTTGATGGATGCGCCAAGAACTAGCCTTGAGTTTCCCTCGCGAGGGAAATTCTATAGTCGGGAGTTCGTCGGTAGAAGGCTGATCGACTAACACTTTTGTAGTCTCTGAACTGCTGTCCACAGCAAGCGGTTGGCTTTTGAGTTTGTGTCACTCAAATCTCTTTGCTCTCCCGCCAAAATAACCATTTACATTATTTTTATAACAAGAGCAACTTCTCGTTCTCTGGATAGCTGGCTTAACCAACTTATATTTAAGTACTTTTTATATATTTTTTATATGTAAATTTTTGACGAACCAACTTTATCAAGCGGTGAACATCAAATAACTTGACCCAAAGATAGTAAAGCCCTCTGTATCCTTACGGATCAGAGGACTTGCCAAACACTTTTGCCTGGGAAGGGAGAAAATTAGGCGATCGCTGTTGATAACTGCTTGCTTAGTGCCTGTTTCAACAGTTCTGCTTTATCAGTACGCTCCCAAGGTAAGTCCAGATCGCTGCGACCAAAGTGACCGTAAGCAGCGACGTCCTGATAAAAACGTCCGCCTCTTTCACTTGGCAAATTACGTAAATTAAACGTATGAATTATTCCCGCCGGACGCAATTCAAAATGCTGTTGAATTAATTCCAGCAAGATTTGCTCGTCAACTACGCTGGTACCAAAAGTATCCACCATAATGCTCACAGGTCTGGCTACGCCGATGGCGTAACTCAACTGCACTTCACACTTTTGTGCTAACCCTGCAGCAACAATGTTTTTTGCCGCATACCTACAAGCATAGGCAGCACTGCGGTCTACTTTCGTAGGATCTTTGCCAGAAAAGGCTCCACCACCATGTCTGGAATAACCACCGTAGGTATCGACAATAATCTTCCGCCCTGTTAAACCAGAATCTCCTTGGGGTCCGCCAATGACAAATTTACCAGTGGGATTGACTAAAAAGCGGGTATTTTTGTCCGGCTGAATGCTTAAATCCCCAAATACGGGTAGAACGACTGCTGACCACAAGTCTTCTTTGATCTTGGCTTGCACCGCAGTTTCGTCAACAATATCACCAATTGTCGGTGTATGCTGGGTCGAAATCAAGATTGTATCGATGCCTACAGGACGTCCGTTTTCGTAAATAAAGCTGACCTGAGTTTTTCCATCGGGACGCAAGTACGGGAGATCGCCAGTTTTGCGAACTGCTGCTAGTCGCCGAGCAATACGGTGAGCCAGACTAATAGGTAAGGGCATTAACTCTGGCGTTTCGTTACAAGCAAACCCAAACATGATCCCCTGATCGCCCGCACCAATCTTGTCAAAAAGTTCATCGCTATCCTGGCGCGCTTCTTGAGCAACGTTGACACCTTGAGCTATGTCAGGTGATTGTTCGTCCAGGGCTACTAAGACCGAGCAACTATTAGCAGAAAAGCCGTTGACAGCATCGGTATAGCCAATTTCAGCGATTTTTTTACGGGCGATATTTACGTAGTTCACATTAGCTTTGGTGGTGATTTCTCCGGTGATTAACACCAAGCCAGTATTTACAACAACCTCAGCCGCGACTCTGCTGCTGGGATCTTGAGTGAGCAAGGCATCTAAAATTGCATCAGAAATCTGATCGCAGATTTTGTCTGGATGGCCTTCTGTCACTGACTCGGAGGTAAACAAATAACGTCTGGACAATTTTTATTCCTCCTACAAAGGTGATATAGCTGACTTCATCTTGACATTTAAATCAGCTACTTTAATCTGCGATCATATCAATATTTTCTAAACTCGCAGTCTTTACTCCACACATACAAAAAAGAAGGACGCCACAGCGTCCCCAGGCCATTTGACACAAATGTTTGACTTTTTAAACCGGCGTCGGTATTTTTCCTTCCTTTGCTATCAAATGCTCGTAGATAGCCCGCATCTTCAATCCTGTCAGCACTTGGAACAAACCAGTACCGTTATTGGAACCAGGATAGTCCCGGTGTTGAAGTAGCAAGTGAGTCAACTCGCCCTTGTATTTAGTAGAGGTGTTGCTCAGGTGGGTCTCTATGTAAATAACTTCTTCTAAATTGTCGAACTGACCGTCTACTTCTAACACCGACACGTAACGACCGTAGTATACGTCTGAACCATAGTAAAATTGGATGCCAGGATAGGGGCAAGTCAGCTTGCGACCGCAAGGAGTCCAATAGATCGTCGAACCTTCATCAAACAAATACACCGGTTCAAAGCCTTCCTTACCCTCGCGCTGCAGCATCCGCACCCGCAGCACTTTGCGTTCTTTGTCATCTTTGATCAAATTGGTGGGTAATACCTGGAGAACAATATCGGCAAATTCTCTTTGAGGCTCTACGTATTTTTGAAAATCAGGTTTGCGAGAATTAATCTGGGCTAAAACATCTTCATAGCGGTGACCGCGTTCTGCCATGTCTCGCTGAATTTTCCAGGCGATTTTCACCTCATCGCTAATGTCAAAATAAACACTAAAATCAACTAGCGCCCGCACGCGTTCATCGTATAAAGGATGTAGCCCTTCAATAACTACAATGTGATTTGGTTCTACCAACTCAGGAGGATCTATTGTGCCGGTTTCGTGGTTATAAATCGGCTTCATTATAGACTGACCTTCTTTGAGCGCTTTGATTTGCTCGTACATCAGGTCAAAATTATTTGCTCTCGGATCTAGAGCGGTTATTCCTGTCTCCCTGCGCTGTTTTCTGTCCAAACAATGATAGTCATCCAAACAGATGACTGTCATCAATTCTTCTCCAAATAAATCTTTCAGACGGCGCAAAAACGTAGATTTACCACATCCGGAGTCTCCGGCCACTCCAATTAATACCACGCGTTCCGGCTTATCAGTCATAAATCTCCTCTATTTTACTAAAGATGAGTCTATCAATAATTTTTCACATCTTCTGAAGATATGAAGCCAGGAGTTTACCCCTTTGGTTTATCCTGCGTTATTGCCACTCAGCAGCGCTATAAGACATCCCGAGGGTAAACAATAAAATCATTGCTTGTTACCCGCCTGAGTTTTGTCTGAAATCGTTGCTGATAAGTATTTAGTCCTAGTGATATATTGGATTTTAACAGAAGGAGGTACTCTAAACAAGGTTTGTTGCTAGGAAGATGATAAGTTTTGGAACCTCCAGAACAAGCTGTTAACAGCAAATATAGGCGCGATCGCCTGCCTTTTACAGTCAGCAAGCTGCTAGCAGATAACTAGCGCTCCTATATATTATTCGTGATTCTCAAACCCACTACCTCAAGTCCATAGAATGGAATTTTGCTTTGGCAGAATTTCTTTTTTTCCATTTACAACTAGGAAAATTTAATTATCTTCTATCCTTAGAAGTAAATGTAACAATAGCTCAAGCAGTTAATTGTCATTTTATTTTTATCAATCAGAAATTTCACCATGTTAATAATTCACTAATATAGGTTGACAGATTGTTCGCCTCAAGTAAACTTAATAATAGTTACTTAATATCATCTTTCTAGGAGAATATTTTTGACCCGGCTCGACCTAGTTACGTGCATCCTCATAACTAGGCTAAAAGAGCAGTTTCAAAGCATTCCAGAAGAAACTTGTGTGCCAAATTACTTCTCAAAAAAGAGAATTACTAGCTCTGGTTAAGAGTTTGAGGAAAGGTTAAAAAACCAAAAGCAGCCTTTCGGATCTGGAGTTGAAAAATCTCCTCTTCCCTAGCCATCTCGCCTGTAGAGATGCTAAGTTGCAAAAAAGAAATTAAATTGACTCATTATTAACATTCTCCAAAGAGCATATCCTTTACCTTAGAAGGTGAACAACAGGTGTGGCTTTTTCCATGCCTTGATGTCTTTGGCGAGTGCATGGGTGACCCCAGTTTCCCCAGGTGTCTGCCATTTATGACCGAAATTCCGGTAAACTAAATCTGACATACGGTGGGAATCATTTTTTAAGAAACGGTTAAGTAAAGATCGGAGTGGTAGAACTAATGTACTATCAAGGTGCTGTTGAAGGAGCTGCCAACACAGAATCAGGTAGCCGTATTTTCGTGTACGAAGTGGTGGGTTTGCGTCAAAACGAAGAAACGGAACAAACAAACTACCAAATTCGTAACAGTGGCAGTGTGTTCATCAGAGTGCCTTACAACCGCATGAATCAGGAAATGCGACGCATCACTCGCCTGGGCGGCAGAATTGTTAGCATACAACCGTTAGGGAGGCTACAGCAGGTAAACGGTAAAGCCATATCTGGGGTTGCTAATAGCTCACCAGCAAGCCCGACTGCGGTTGCTAAAGAGCCTGCTCAAGAAGGAAATGGTAATGCCACACTTGTAAATCCTGGCAACAAGAGTGAAGTAAAAGGCCTTGCCGAATCACCAACCCAGCCACAGTCCAATAAAAAGGATACGAAAGGCAACACCATGACTCAAGCGAAAGCTAAACAAGCTGAGGTTCCCGTAAACCTTTACCGCCCCAATGCTCCGTTCATCGGTAAATGCATATCTAATGAACCATTAGTAAAAGAAGGCGGGATCGGAATCGTTCAGCATATTAAATTTGACCTAACTGGTGGTAATTTACGCTACGTGGAGGGTCAAAGTATCGGTATTATACCTCCAGGGGTAGATAAAAACGGCAAACCAGAAAAACTGAGGCTGTACTCAATCGCTTCCACTCGTCACGGTGACGACCTGGATGATAAGACCGTATCGCTGTGCGTTCGTCAATTGGAGTACAAGCATCCCGAAACAGGTGAAACAGTATACGGCGTGTGTTCAACCTACCTGTGTCACCTCCAGCCTGGAGATGAAGTGAAAATTACCGGTCCCGTGGGTAAGGAAATGTTGTTACCGCCGGACGAAGATGCCAATATAATTATGATGGCAACGGGAACCGGTATAGCTCCCATGCGGGCTTATCTTTTGCGGATGTTTAAGGAAGAAGAAAGAGCTATTAATCCAGACTATCAATTTCGAGGTTTTGCTTGGTTGATATTTGGTATTCCCACAACTCCAAACATACTCTATAAGGAAGAACTAGAAGAAATCCAAGCGAAATATCCCGACAACTTCCGCCTTACCTATGCCATTAGCCGCGAACAGAAAAATCCCCAAGGCGGCAGAATGTATATTCAAGACCGTGTGGCAGAACACGCAGATGAGTTGTGGGATTTAATTAAAAATGAAAAAAACCACACTTATATCTGCGGTTTGCGTGGTATGGAAGATGGTATTGACGCAGCTTTATCAGCAGTAGCAGCTAAAGAAGGTGTCAATTGGAGCGAGTACCAAAAAGAACTCAAAAAAGCTGGTCGCTGGCATGTAGAAACATACTAAATATCAGTCATGAGTCGTTAGTTATTGGTCAAAACGATAAAAACTAAAGACAAATGGCACTAGTAGGGTGGGTGTTCCCCACCCTAAAATTATTGTTATTGTGTTGGTGAAATTAGGTTAAAGTTCGTGGGTGTAAAGCTGGGAATATTAGGATTGGGTACGGTAGGTACGGGTACGGTGCAACTACTACAAAACAGTGCCGGACGTCATCCTTTGTTACAAGATCTTGAAATATATCGAGTGGGAGTGCGATCGCTCACAAAACCCCGTGCGGTCAAATTACCACCATCTGTCCTAACTACCGATTTAGAAGCAATTGTCAACGATCCGCAGGTAGATATTGTTGTAGAAGTTATAGGTGGGCTAGAACCGGCGCGATCGCTGATTCTCAAAGCCATTGCCAACGGCAAACACGTAGTTACGGCGAACAAAGCGGCAATTTCCCGGTTTGGAGCAGAAATTTTTACTGCTGCCAATCAAGCCGGTGTTTACGTTATGCTAGAAGCCGCCGTTGGAGGCGGTATACCCGTAATTCAATCGCTCAAGCAGTCTTTAAGCGTTAACTCTATTCACGCCGTTACAGGTATTGTCAACGGTACAACAAACTATATCCTCACGCGCATGCAAACTGAAGGTAGCGACTTTAGCGATATTTTAGCCGATGCCCAGCGACTGGGCTACGCTGAAGCCGATCCCAGTGCTGATGTCGATGGCTTTGACGCTGCAGACAAAATAGCAATTCTTGCTTCCCTAGCTTTCGGCGGGCGCATCAAGCTGCAAGATGTTTACTGTGAGGGTATTCGACAAGTTAGTAAAACAGATATTGCCTATGCAGAGAAGTTAGGATTTGTAATTAAACTCTTGGCTATTGCTAAAAAAGTTGCTCCTCCTTCAATTTCAATACGAGTTCATCCCACCTTAGTACCGAAAACACATCCTTTAGCCAGTATCAACGGAGTTTATAACGCCATCTTAGTTGAAGGAGAACCCATAGGACAGGTAATGTTTTTTGGACCGGGTGCAGGTGCAGGAGCTACCGCTAGCGCCGTTGCTTCAGACATCTTAAATTTAGCAGCAACATTGCAAACCAGTACTGCAGCACCAAATCCCCTACTAATTTGCAGGCATCAAGATTACTGCCAAATCACACCCATAGAAGAACTTGTAACTAGATTTTATGCCCGTTTCCTGACAAAAGACCAACCAGGAGTAATTGGAAAATTAGGTACTTGCTTTGGTAATTTTGGCGTTAGCTTAGAATCAGTCGTACAAACAGGCTTCCAGGGAGAACTTGCTGAAATTGTTGTTGTCACCCACGATGTTCGAGAAGGAGACTTTCGCCAAGCTTTAGCAGAAATTCGCACCCTAGAAGCTGTAGATAGCATTCCCAGTTTGCTACGAGTATTATAAGGAAATGCCTTTAACAGTTTGCGGAATCTAATTCACTGCTATGACCAATACGCCTCCCGATCCCAAGTCACCTCAAACAAATTCCCTTGGCTTTGATGAATTTATTGCCATTTTAGTTGCCTTTGTCGGTATTGGAGCAGTTTTATTTTGGTCGCTTTCCCGCAGCCATTCTCGCTGGAATTTGCCAAGCTTGCTTTTGCCATTTACAACTCCGTCCGCAATTCCTACTAACCCCTCCCAAACTCCAACTTCTTCTCCTTTGTACCAAAAAACTCCAGTGGAGATACCTCCTAATAGCGTCGCTCCCTCGCAGTCTCCCAGCAACAGTCCCGACTAAATCCCCTCCCCAAAGGCGATCGCCAAAATCTATCAACCCCTAATTTTTCCTGCCAATAAGTCAGCTACCCACGCAGGAGTGGCAATTTGTTGCTGAAAACATGCAGCCGTTACTTCCACAACGCTAAAAGTACAAAGTGGTCAAGACTCAGCAAAATTTTTCTTGACCACTTGTATATAAGGTAACACCCAGCAGTAATTCGTTAAATATCAGTTGTAAAAATCGCTTTGGCACTGAAGTTACTCAGTTTTAAGCGTCTTTACCAACCACTTGCGATTTGAGGGTGGAAAGTTCATTGATTAGCTCTTGCCTTGTTGAGGCTTTGAGTAAATAGCGGTAAATAAACCACGCTGAGTAACCGATACCGATCAATTCAAAAGTCGGCGCCACAAGGGGAATATCATTCAAAGCATCTAAAATCGCCAACACAACTTTCACAGCAATAATCGCTGTTACCAACAAGCCGAAGTATACCAGGGGTTGTTTGTATTTATTAAAAAAGGTTCCCAGATACTCGGGTAGTGTCGCTAAAAAATTCGAGGCTATCTCTCCATATTTGAGCCATTGCTCTTGACTGCTTGCGCTAGGTTGGAGTTTAGTTATAGTTCCTGTTTGATTGTTGATTTCTGCCATTCTTGCCTCTGAAGATTTGGTTTCCACTACTTCCGGTTCTTGCATGTCCGCTCCCATAATTTTATTATTTGAATCACTCTTATCCGGACTGATTACAACCTCAAGGCCTTTAGTAGATAATGCACTGAAGCATCACTACACAGAGCCTGGGGTGCAAAGTGGCTTTAGTTGCCTATAACCATCATTGCCCCTTAACCACTACTTCATCAACTACGATTTCTTAACTCGGCAGTAAAGTAGCGGTAAAAACAAGTAGGACGAACTTAAACCAGCATTTTCAGTTCATTTTTGATAGAACTGAAATCCTGAGCTTACCATTATCCCTACCTGTAGAATGTTGCAGCGATCGCACTTCCACGAGCGCAAATCGTGCTAGCAATCTAGATTGCTTCTTAACTTTATACAAGTCTAGACGCCAATCTTACCTGATATTTAGGCAATCTTAAGCAGCTATTCTCAATAGAGAAACTGTTATTGATATAAATAAGTAATAAAACTTTTTATGTATTCTTCTTTCCTGGACTTTAAAGTTCTTTTATGGTAAAATTCGCCTCCATTATAACCACAGAACAGTCATAACCCCAAATGGCAACTTTGGCTGCTAATTTGGATCTACTAACCATCAAAATAAAAATCTCAAGAACTATATAGAGTGATTGTTTGAAGTAACTTACAAACTATTTTATTTCACCAATCAGGTATTAAACAAAAAAAATATCCTCACATTTCTAGAAGTTTATGACTAGAAATGAGAGAACCACGTGTTTTTAAACACATCATCAACTTGTTTAGTCTGCCATCCAGATATCTACCTGCAGAAGGTAGAAAACCGACAATCCATTTGTGTAGCCGCTTTTTTGTTCAAAAACTAACCAAACTTATTTGCGCGGATACGTACCTACCTGCTGATCCCAATCTGGGATACTGGCATCCTCACCACCAATGCCAATTCCTGTATTGTATATTTCAGCATTAGTGATAGTGAGATCCTTCATCGAAGCACCATAAACGTTAGAGTCAAAAATCAACGCATTGGTAAAATTAACACCATTGAGGTTGGCTTTTTTAAAATTAACATTAGTTGCAAACGCTGACTTCAGGTTAGCTCCTTGGAGATTTGCACCTGTAAGATCCGCTCCTTCAATGTTCGCACCTTCCAAATTTGCTCCCTGAAGATTCGCATCTCTTAAGTCAGCACCAATTAAATGAGCACCCCTGAGATTAGCCTTCGATAAATCACACTCGCGACATTCTCCAGTTGATAAAAGCTTTTGTACTTGCTGTGGATTCTCAGCCTTGACTGCGGTGGTGAATAACAAGGGAGTTACTAAGGTCACAACTGCTAGAAGTTTGGTTTTCATATTGCCCCCCTTTGTGATTAACATGTTTCCGTTCTTTTCCTCACAACTTCAAAGATCTCACCGAATTGAATAGGAAGTATTGATCGAAATCACATGTGATTAGCGATCGCGTTTGATAGTTCTGTTTCCTAGTAAAAAATACTTAGTCATTTTCTGAACTAAATATTTTTGTTTTTCAAGTATATGACTAATTTCAAAAACTAACAAACTATGTCTTTATTTTTTGATTTTGCCCGGAAGTGAGTATTTTGATCGCCACATAAACTAATTTTTCTATCAGAGAACTCTAATTTACGACAACCGAAAGATCTCTGATTTTTTCAAAATTAATATTACGCGAGCGCTCGCAAGTTAACTTGTTAATTATTTTAAATTTTAATCAATTCTTATTTTCAACAAATGTCAATTTTGAGAAAATGATAAATCAACAAATAATTAAATTTAACTAGCTATTTTATCGATAAATTGCTTTTAAATGGTAAAATTACAACATCTATTTTTCTAAAAAAGTTATAGCAGATTTCAAGTTTTTGAAGAAAAATCAAACCAAATTGAAAATATTATATCAAGGTAAAGTCAGTTAAAAAATATAAGTAAGGAGCTATCTACATAATACAAAATAATACAAACAGCTAAATATTTGCTGCACCCAACTTAAACACAGTAAAGATAAGCAGAATATTAACCAAGATACTATAATAAGCAAACCATCACAGTCTGTAGATGTACTTAGGAAAGTAACTGGAGGTTTGCCATTAAAACTGCTATTATACAAATTTCTGATTTCAATTTTGCCTACTTATAAAGCTTTGTTGCAATTAGTCATGTGAAAATAGCCTAAATTGTTCAATTTGGCAATTCTTTTATCGTAAATCGACTTGACGTATAGTCATAATCTGAAAACAAAAGGAATAAGACTTAAGTTATGGTTCGAGAGCTAGAACGAAAATCTGCTAGAGTAGATTTTTTAGTAGAAACTGCACCTACAGCAAATCCAGTATTTTATCGTACCTATTCCCGTCGTATCGGAAAGCACCGCGAAACCTACGAACAAGCTTGCGATCGCGCCTTAAAAGGACTAGCAGAACTAGGAAATCTCACAGAAAGCGAATACACAATCCTGAAAAATAATTTTTTGGCTTTAAAGGCCCTACCAAGTGGTAGGTGGCTTTGGATCGGCGGAACACCCTGGAGTAAGAAACCCGAAAATTATTCTGGTGCCTACAATTGCACTTCCACAAACCTTGAAGACTGGCATGCCTTTGGGCTGATGATGGACTTGGCAATGCAAGGGTGTGGTACCGGTGCAATTTTGGAACCTATATATATAGATAAACTTCCCAAAATCACCACAAGATTAGAAATCACGCTAGTAGGCGAAATTGGCAAAGTACCACGCCACGAAAGACTCCAAGAAACGCAAATATCCCAAAGCGGCGATCGCGTATCGATTGTTGTTGGCGATAGCCGACAAGGGTGGGTGAAAGCTTACCAAACACTTTTAGAGCTAGCATCTTCTGGATCTCCAGAGCTTTTCGTGGAAGTCGATTTAAGCCATATCCGACCAGCCGGGGAACCTTTGCAAGGATTTGGGGGAACCGCAAATCCAATTAAACTTCCGGATCTCTTCATTCGGATTGCCAAGATCCTGAATAAGGCGATCGGCCGGAAATTGAATTCCGTGGAGTGTTGCTTGCTCATCGATGAGGCGGCGCTAACAGTCGTAGCCGGAAACATTCGGCGATCGGCCGGAATGCGACAAGGCGCAAGTGAGGATTTGGAATTCGCTCAAGCCAAACAGAATCTTTGGATTCAAGGACCCGACGGGAAATGGAGGATAGACCCGGACCGAGATGCCCTGAGGATGGCAAACCACACTCGAGTCTTTCACTACAAACCTTCTCTTGCCAAGTGCATTGAATCAGTCCGTTCGCAATACTATAGCGGCGAAGGCGCGATTCAGTGGGCGGGTGAGGCCGTGGCTCGAGCAAATTGCGATTTGATTAAGGACAAGAAGAAGTTCTTGGAAGCTTATAATGCTGGTCGGCAAAAAGCATATCTGCAATCATTCAAGCTTTCACAAGAAGAGCTCGAACATCGACTAGGACGGTATGGCTTGAATCCTTGTGGAGAAATTATCGGCAACAATTTCCACTGCAACCTTGCCGAAATTCACTTAAATCGCTTAGATCCTCAGAATCGCCAAGAGCAGAAAGAAGCTTTTCAAGCTGGAGCGATTGCCGCTAGCGCTTTGCTGCATCATCGCTTCATTGAGCCAAGGTATCAAAGAAGCCGGGAATTAGATCCAATTGTTGGCGTATCTTTCACCGGATTATTCGATTTCTTTGTAGCGGCCTTTGGAATGCCGTGGCTTGAATGGTGGACGGAAGGACGGCCGGATACCACTCAGGGCAAAGAATTCAAAGAAGAAGAAGCTAGATACTTGCGATTTTGGAAACAAATAGTGCACGAGACCGTAGGAGAATATTGCAGCAAGCACGGACTGAAAGCCCCAAATCGATGCACAACGGTACAGCCGGCCGGAACCAAATCTCTTCTTAGCGGCGCCTCACCCGGTTGGCACCCGCCGAAAGCAATCTTTTATATTAGGCGGATTACCTTTGCCAAGAACGACCCGGTAGCTTTAGCTTGCTTAGATTATGGCTATAGCGTAGTGCCGGCCCAAAGCGACAAGGACGAAACCGGAAGACTCTTGGAGGATCCTTTCGATCCAAGAGTGACGGAATGGCTTGTGGAGATCCCTACGGCTGTATCTTGGGCGGATCTTCCTGGTGTTGAGAAGATTGATCCAAATCGCTTTTCGGCCTTAGCCCAATTTGATTTCTATTTGCAAGTTCAGCAGCACTACACGACGCATAACACTTCTGCAACCTTGGAATTACGCGAAAACGAAATCGAACCTTTAGGCACAAGAATCCATCAGGCGATCGCCAACGACGAAGGCTATTGCAGCATCGCCTTATTGGCAAGATTCGACGACCACCAAAGCTTTCCGCGATTACCTTTTGAACCGATAAGCAAAGAAAGATATTTGCAGCTGCAGGAAGAAGTAAAGCGTCGCCAAAGAGTAGCTAATTTCCATGAGGCGTTGCTCAAATATGATTTACAAGGATTTGGAGATTTAGAGGCGGTTGGGCCGGCTGCTTGTGATAGCGATCGCTGCTTGAGCCCTGTAGAAAATACACGAATTTAGTACATAAACTAAAGTAATTAAAGCGGTGGATAGGACTAAAAATATAGCTACCGCTTTTTCTGATTTAAATCATCACCATAATGGATAAATTTCAAGTTTTGATAGCGATGTTCTGACTGTTACTTTTTCAAAAAATTGCTCCTAAAGTTAGGATCGAAACAAATCAGAAGTTTTATTTGCTAGGAGAAGATTCATGTTCCTCAATGAACTGACGCCAATTTTCCAACAGTTCACTCAGCATCCTGTCTCATTTTTAGGTGGATTTTTCTCTGGTTTACTTCGACTCAACCTTGCAGATGAACCAGTGAAAAGTTGGCTAGAACAACAAATTGGCTCCAGTAGTGATATAGGTACTGCAAATACCTCTGCTCAAGTCCACAATGGTAAAACAAGTGGTCCTCAGTCAATAGCTATTGAATAAAACTTAGATTGTATATTTTTGTTTCCCCAAGGTCTGCAAATTTTCCGCGGACCTTTACTTTTTATTTATTTTCTATTGAGCAATGGTTCAACTAAAAATTCATCTATTTTTCTTTCTTAGACACGCCTAAAAGTAAAAATTTTGCATCTATACAAATGGGTAGATTTTTGGTTACAAGCATCGAAAAAACTAAACAAAAGTTTTTGAATCATAAGGCAGACTGCAGATATAAGCGAGCCTAATTGTAATTTCAAAGTGTTTGTAAAATCTCATACTATGAAAAATGTCAATATCGGTTATGATCGTGAGCGTACGCGAAAGTTCAGCCTGATTGTTGATCAAGTAGCTAGTATTTTAGCCTCCTTGGGTAACTTACCTGCTACCGTTTACTGCCATCATGAATCAGACCAGAAACCAGACCGAACGAAATGAATATTATCGTTTGTAATTCTGTTTTCAGCTGAACTAAATCGCTTTGAGTCGAGAATTACGTAACCCAGATGACTATTTACATTGGAAACCTCTCCTACCGCGCTACCGAAGCAGACTTAAAAGCAGTTTTCGCCGATTATGGCGAGGTTGTGAGAATTGTGCTGCCCACCGATCGCGAGACCGGTCGGATGCGCGGTTTCGCATTTGTTGAAATGAGTGAAGATGCCCAAGAGGATGCAGCCATAACAGAATTAGATGGTGCAGAATGGATGGGTCGTCAGCTCAAAGTCAATAAAGCAAAACCGCGAGAGGACAACCGACGAAGTAATTGGGCTAAAAGATAATATTTTTTAGAGAGATAAGATATTATCTTAACAAAGAGTTTTCTAGTTACGCAAGCAAAAAAGCGAAAAGTGACTGGAAACAATTGAGAAGAACGTAAATCAAATAGCTAGTTAGCTAGGTATCCGACTAATCGTGACAGCAAGAAAAATGTCATGGCTAGTCGGTTTTTGCCTGCAGGCATTGTTTGGGAACTACTAACTACTATAGATAAAGATGTATCTTTGTTTTTCGGGGGCGTATTATCTGGCAGTTGATAGTGATTGCAAATTCAGTGCACGACTAAATCATAGAGACTACCAAACTTTGTTTGGTGGTTTTCTCGGCAAAGAGGATTTCAAACATACCAACAAAAGTATATGACCACACAAGGTTGATTTCTTTAGTTTGTCTAAAATCACAGTTCGATTGCCAAATTACCTTTCTAAGATAGAGGCAGCAACCTCAGGTTGCCATGCATTGGGTGAATCCCAACAAATAGCTAGTCGCTAAGGAGAACAAAAAATGACTAAAGCGGCAGAATCAACAGAGCGGTCTATCAAGGACGCTACAACAGACCGCAGCTTAGATCGTGATTGTACTACTTTATCCCGTCACATTTTGCAGCAATTGCAGAGCTTTTCGCCAGAAGCACAGGATTTGAGTGCACTGATGAATCGGATTGCTCTAGCTGGCAAATTGATAGCTCGTCGTCTCAGTCGTGCTGGCTTGATGGAAGACGTGCTTGGATTTACTGGAGAGACTAATATTCAGGGCGAATCCGTCAAGAAGATGGACGTATATGCCAACAACGTATTCATTGCAGTGTTTAAGCAAAGCGGGTTAGTATGTCGCCTAGCTTCTGAGGAAATGGAAAAACCCTACTACATTCCTGAAAACTGTCCTGTTGGTCGTTACACTTTGTTATACGATCCGATTGATGGTTCTTCCAATACTGATATCAACCTTAGTTTAGGTTCCATTTTTTCGATTCGTCAGCAGGAAGGAGAAGATGTAGATGGTTCGGCAAAAGATTTGCTAACACCCGGACGCAAGCAAATTGCTGCCGGATATATCCTGTACGGTCCCAGCACAATGCTGGTCTATACTATAGGAAAGGGTGTTCACTCCTTTACCCTCGATCCGAGTTTAGGGGAGTTTATTCTCAGCGAAGAAAATATTCAAATTCCCGTCCACGGTCCGATTTACAGCGTTAACGAGGGGAATTTTTGGCAGTGGGATGAGTCAATTCGCGAGTACATCCGCTACGTCCACCGGACAGAAGGTTACACCGCTCGATACAGCGGAGCCATGGTAAGTGACATTCACAGAATTTTGATCCAAGGCGGTGTATTTCTCTATCCAGGGACAGTTAAAAAACCAGAAGGAAAATTACGGCTGTTGTACGAAACTGCTCCTATAGCCTTTGTGATAGAGCAAGCAGGCGGTCGCGCCACTACAGGATACGAGAACATTTTGGACGTAGTACCAAAACACCTGCATCAACGCACACCTTTAATTATTGGTAGCAGAGAGGATGTAGCGAAGGTAGAGTCTTTTCTCAAGAAAATTAGCAGTTAGCAAAAAGAGCAACTCCCCAGAACGTAGGAGATTTCGCTGGTAAAGAAATTAATGAGGAGGGAAAGCGATGACAATCAATCGTTTGTTAGAAATAAAAAAAATACGGTCAGAGTATCTGGATGGATAACTTAAGCCGTGACATAATTCAATCTGGCGAATTAAAAGATTTAGTTGAGAACAAGGGAATTAGTGGCATTACCTCTAATCCAACGATTTTTGAAAAAGCGATCGCTGGTAACGCCATTTACGATCGCGACATCGAAGCTGGCATTCGGGCAGGATTGCCAACGTATAAAATATACGAATCGCTAGTGTTTCAAGACATCCGGGATGCTTGTGATATTTTACGCCCTGTGTACGAGGCTTCCAATGGCTTGGACGGTTACGTCAGCATAGAAGTACCACCAACCATTGCTCACGATACAGATGCAACCATTGCTGAAGCTCGTCGTTATTTCCAAGAAATAGGTCGGGAAAATGTGATGATTAAAATTCCCGGTACAGAAGCTGGTTTACCAGCAGTGGAGCAAGCAATATCCGAAGGCATCAACGTCAATATTACCCTGCTGTTTAAGGTACAAAGCTACATTAATACAGCTTGGGCCTATATTCGTGGCTTGGAAAAGCGAGTAGCACAAGGTAAGGATATCAGCAAAATAGCTTCTGTAGCTAGTTTCTTCCTCAGTCGGATCGACAGTAAAATCGACAGCATAATAGACGCCAAGCTGGCAAAAGGCGTTGAAGATGCCAATATCGAAGCCAAACTTCGACAAATTCGCGGAAAAGTAGCGATCGCTAACGCCAAGATAGCCTATCAAGAATATAAAAAGATTGTACAAAGCGATCGCTATCAAAGCTTGGCAGCAAAAGGTGCAAAAGTGCAACGCCTGTTGTGGGCTAGCACCAGCACCAAAGACCCTCAATACAGCGACGTCATGTATGTCAATGAGTTGATTGGTCCCGATACCGTTAACACCTTACCGCCAGCCACCATTGAAGCTTGTGCTGACCACTGCGATGTTGCCAATCGGCTAGAAACAGATGTGCAACAGGCTTACAACCTCATGGAAAGCCTCAAAGATCCGGACATTAACATCGACATCGACGCCGTGATGGAAGAGCTTATTGTTGAAGGTATTGATAAATTTGTCAAACCCTTCCAATCTTTGCTCAACTCCTTAGAGAACAAAGTCAAGCAGCTTTCACCGGTATAAGCCACGGCTGATAGCTAATTGTTAACGGTTGCTAGCTACGAAAAAATAGCAATTAACCCCAAAGCAATCAAACCTCGAAAAATCTAAATCCAAAATTGTTATGGTCAGTCTGCTAGAAAATCCCTTGCGGGTTGGTCTGCAACAGCAAGAAATGCCCGAACCCCAGATTATAGTTATCTTTGGTGCTTCCGGAGACCTTACCTGGCGCAAACTGGTACCATCGCTTTACAAATTACGGCGGGAACGGCGCATTCCACCAGAAACCACCATCGTTGGTATGGCTCGTCGGGATTGGAGCCACGAATATTTTCGCGAACAAATGCGCAAAGGCATGGAAGAAGTTCATGGTGGTGTTGGCCCGGAGGAACTCTGGCAAGACTTTTCTCAAGGTCTGTTCTACTGCTCTGGTAATATCGATAACCCCGAAAGCTACCAAAAACTCAAAGCTTTCCTAAAAGAATTAGACGAAAAACGGGGAACGCGGGGAAATCGAATGTTTTACCTATCCGTGGCCCCAAACTTTTTTGCAGAAGCGATCAAACAGCTAGGAACTGCAGGGATGCTTGACGATCCCTACAAGCATCGCCTGGTGATTGAAAAACCCTTTGGTCGGGACTTAGCTTCTGCTAGAAGCCTCAATTTAGTAGTACAAAAATACTGTAAAGAACAACAAGTCTACCGCATCGACCATTACCTGGGTAAAGACACAGTTCAAAATCTGCTAGTGTTCCGCTTTGCCAACGCGATTTTTGAGCCTTTGTGGAATCGCCACTTCGTCGATCACGTTCAGATTACCGTTGCTGAAACTGTGGGAGTTGAAGACCGGGCCGGTTACTATGAAAGCGTTGGTGCATTGCGGGATATGTTGCAAAACCACCTCATGCAACTTTTCTGCTTAACGGCAATGGAACCTCCCAATTCCATGGACGCCGATAGCATCCGCACAGAAAAAGTCAAAGTACTCCAGGCAACTCGTTTGGCAGATTTACAAAATTTAGAGCTTTGTGCAGTCCGCGGTCAATACACCGCCGGATGGATGAAAGGCCAACCTGTTCCGGGGTACAGACAAGAACCAGGAGTCAATCCCAACTCCACAACGCCTACTTACGTAGCAGTCAAATTCCTTGTTGATAACTGGCGCTGGCAAGGAGTTCCCTTCTACCTGCGTACGGGTAAGCGCATGCCAAAAAAAGTCAGTGAGATTTCCATCCACTTTCGCGAAGTTCCTTCTCGGATGTTTCAATCTGCAGCACAACAGATGAACGCTAATATTTTGGCGATGCGAATTCAGCCAAACGAAGGAATATCCCTGCGTTTTGAAGTCAAAATGCCTGGAGCCGGTTTTCGCACTCGTTCTGTAGACATGGACTTTAGTTACGGTTCCTTTGGCATCGAAGCTACAACCGAAGCCTACGATCGCCTGTTTTTAGATTGCATGAGGGGCGATCAAACACTATTTACGCGGGGAGACGAAGTGGAAGCAGCTTGGCAGGTAGTAACACCGATTCTTTCCGTTTGGGATGCACCTGCAGATCCAACCAAAATTCCTACCTACGAAGCTGGTACGTGGGAACCGGTGGAAGCGGAATTGTTGATTAACCGCGACGGTCGCCGTTGGCGCAGACTGTAATCGCGATCGCCAATAGCTAGTGGAAAAATAAAAATTAACCATTAGCTATTAAAAATTAACATCGAGGATAAATTAAAAACTATTATGACTTCCCAAGCTTCTACAATCTTCTCACTTCAGGCTCCAAAAGATGTCTCGCTTACAGATATCGAAACCGAACTCAGTCAAATTTGGCAGAGTTACGGTATTGCTGGTGAAGACGGTACGCTTCCTGCAGCTACACGGGCTACAACCTTTACTTTAGTGGTTTACGAACCAGAGGAAACTCAATACTTATTAGCTGCTCTAGGATTTTATAACGGTCCGATTGACGGCATCCTAGGACCGCAAACCGAAGCAGCACTGCGCGAAGTACAGAAAAAATACGGATTGACAGAAACTGGAACGGCTACAAAAGAAACCCTGATTCGCTTGCGGGAAGAATTTGCCAAACGTCGCACAAGCGGAGAAACCACCAGTAACGGCACAGCCACCTCCACTCCTAGCTCGGATATACAAAGTCCGAGAATAGCAGATGAAATTGCCCTGCGCAACCCCTGTCGCATTATCACTCTCTTACCAGTGGCGGGAGAAGATGAAGGTGTCAAAGCCCAAGTCTCCGCCTACTGTCCTATTCAAAAGGGCTCCTCAACTACCTTAGTTTGCTGCGAATACATCACCTTAACCGGCACTACTACCGCCTTAGAACGGATAGGTGGTATGGTACCAGCGTTGATGATTGGCGGCTTGCCAAAATTTCTCTGGTGGAAAGCAGGTCCCGACCCCAATAACAGCTTGTTTAAGCGCCTGTCGGCAGTTTGCAACAATGTCATTGTAGATTCCTGTAATTTTAACGAGCCAGAGAAAGATTTGCTCAGCCTGCAGGCGTTGGTAGAAAGCGGGATACCGCTAGCTGATTTGAACTGGCGAAGACTCTCCGCATGGCAAGAATTGACAGCTGAGGCCTACGACCCACCCCAACGCCGCGCTGCCCTCAGAGAAATTGATAAAGTTAATATTGATTACGAAAAAGGCAATCCTTGCCAAGCATTGCTGTTTTTGAGCTGGTTGGCAAGCCGCTTAAATTGGCGTCCCGTTTCCTATCACAAAGAAAACGGAGATTACGACATTACAAAGGTTTATTTCGTTACCGACGACCAAAGACAAGTAGAAGCAGAGCTAGCGGGAGTTCCGGTAGCAGATCCGGGTGAAATCTCTGGTGACTTGATTGCACTGCGCTTGAGTTCTACTAATCCCCAGGCTAATTGCGGTACACTCATTTGTTCGGAAACCGGTGGCTGCATGCGCATGGAAACTCAAGGTGGTGCTCAGTCTTCTGGCTTGTTCGAACAAGTAAATTTACTCTCCGAACAAAAAGCAGAAGTTTTACTCAGCCAACAAATACAGCGCTGGGGTCACGAAGTCTTGTTTGAGGAAAGTCTTGCTGTGGCGGCGCAAATTCTCAAACTGGCTCAAAGCTAAACTTGATGGCTAATAGCTTATGGAAAAATAACTATTAGCCATTAGTAAATTAGTAATAATTAGCAATGTCCCTGATTATTGCCGGGGAACGCAGTGGGGTAGGCAAGACGACTGTTACGCTTGCCCTATTGGCGTTCCTGCGTCGGCTGTCAAAACAAGTACAATCTTTTAAAATCGGCCCGGATTATATAGATCCGATGTTTCACAAGCATGTTACTGGACGTGCTTGTCGAAATTTAGATTTAGTGCTGACATCGGAATTATACGTAAAAAGATGTTTTGGATATTACATTCAAGATTGCGAATACGCTCTTGTAGAAGGAGTAATGGGACTATTCGATGGAGTTTCTAAAAAGTACAAGGAAAAAGAAACGCCAAATAATTCTACAGTTGACACTTCCTTTGCTAGTACCGCCAGTGTAGCGCGAATACTAAATTTACCTGTAGTATTAGTGATCGATTGCAGTCGCTTATCTGGCTCGGTAGCAGCGATCGCTCACGGTTATCGTTCCTTCGATCCCACAATCACAATAGCTGGAGTAATTTTCAATCGCGTGGGTAGCGATCGCCACCTGCAGTTACTCCGAGATTCCCTTGAACCCCTAAATTTACCTATTCTTGGTGTGTTGCGACGTGAAGATAACATTTCCATTCCCGATCGCCATCTCGGTTTAGTACCCACAGCAGAACTTTCCGAATTAAATGTATTAATTGACAGACTCAGCCACTTGGGGGAAACTTGCTTTTGTTGGGAAAAATTGTTACCTCTGCTCCAAACCAAACCTCAGGAGCACGGGGGTACCTCCCAGCTTCCCCCCTTTTTTCCACTCTCCGCTGTTGGTTCCAAATCTCCAATCAAAATCGCAGTTGCTTGCGATCGCGCTTTTAATTTTTACTATCAAGACAATCTCGATTTGTTACAAAAACTTGGCGCAGAAGTTGTTTTTTGGAGTCCCTTAGAGGATCCCGAACTACCACCTGATGTGGGGGGAATGTATTTCGGTGGCGGATTTCCAGAAGTATTTGCACGACAGCTAGCAGAAAATACCCGTGCTCGTCAAGCTGTTAAAAAAGCAATTTGCGCCGGAATGCCTACTGTGGCAGAATGTGGTGGATTAATGTACTTATGCGAGCAAATAATTGATTTTGAAAACAAATCCTGGCCGGCGGTGGGAGTATTGCCTGCTACAGTTATCATGAGCAAGCACCTCACCTTAGGATATCGCCGCGCTGTTGCTTTACAAGATAGTTTATTGCTAAATGCAGGCAAAAGCGTTTGCGGACACGAATTTCATCGTTCTCGTCTTTTATCAACTCCCCAGCAACCACTGTTTGCAACCTATCGCTACGATACTGAAGAAACTACAGGATACGAGGGATGGTTCTTGCTTCCCAACCTTCACGCTTCTTACATTCACCTGCATTGGGGAGAATATCCAGAAATTCCGCAGCGATTTTTGCAAAGTTGCCAAATAGCATCTTCAGGAAACAACCCTAATTTTTAGCAGCGATGGCGTTAATTTTTTCATTTAATTCTCGAATGCGACGAGATAAAATGCCGATAATATTTACTGCTATTTCTGGTGTTTCATCAATTGCTTCGTAAAGTTGGTCTTGTGTTAGTTCCAAACATTCACAAGATTCTAAGGTTGTTGCAGAAGCAGAACGCGGTTGAGCATCAAAAACTGCCATTTCCCCAAAGGATTCTCCCTTGGGAAAGACTGCTAGCTGTCGTTCGCCAATATGAACTTTGACCCTACCTGAAACAACTATGTAGAGCGATCGCCCTTCATCTCCCTCTTTAAAAATAGTATAATTGCTCGGAAAGGACAATTCATCCATAACTGAAGCTAAGCGCACGATAAAATCATCCCGTAATTCTTTAAAAATAGGTACTCTGCGAACAAATAACAAGCGTTCCACGGTAGTTAGCATAAAGTTGGTTCGGTCAAGATTTTATTTTTTTAATTTCTTAATTAAAACGATTTCTTGAAGAAGCATCTGCTATTTTTTGAGGTTTTTAAAAACAATTACCACTAACCATTAACTACTAACTTCTTCATCAATTCTTGCACTTGATTGGCGACAAGGGGATGGGGATCTTTTTGTAACTGGGGTAAAATTTTCAGAAGAACGCGTGGCGATACCGCACTCAAATATGCGACTACTGCTTCTCGGACAAAGCCTGTAGGATGGCGTAAATTTCTCAAAACTTGTTGGCTTGTGAGTCGGATGCTAGCAATTTGAGCAAAATGAAAACAACAAGCCACACACCAATCAGAAAGCAAATTGTCCTGGGCTAGCAACAAGCGGATACGTTCGCTTATAATCATCTGTTCGTAATTTGTAATTCCTGCTTCTGTTAAAGATTGTAATTTTTCAGAAGGCGATCGCCTATCTAGAATATTGAGTAAGACAGATTTTCCCTGCCAGGTGACAACATGGTCTAAAATTTCTAAACCCCTTGCCACATTTACTAAGGATGCAGAGCGCAAATGAAATCCTGCAGCTTTAATTTTATCTAAAGGATAAATCAGCTGTAGTAGAAGCAATAATCGTTCTTGAACGTCAATTTCAACTTCTAAAAGTGCTCGTTGCAGCAAAGATAAGACAACCAAAATTTGACGATGAGAGTGATAAAATTCTAAAGTTTCTTTAGTTTTTAAGTCGAGATTTTGGTCATAAATTTGGGCTTGTGTTTTCAAGTCTATGTAGGCAGCGTAAATAATACCTAAAAAAATCAATTCTTCTTCAATCAGGTTTTTGATTTGGTTTTCATGAAAGCGCTCGGCTAAAACTACAATTTCCTTTGGTTGCAGTCTTTTTAACAAAGTGCGGAGAACGTGATCCCTAGTTTTACCCCTAGATATTTGCAAGTAATGACATAAAGTATCCAACGCTTCTAAAGTGGGAATTTGACCAATAGTGCGCCAAGCATACATCCGCACCACTTCTGGCTTATAGATATTAGTGGCTAGGTCGACCAGCATCGGTAAAACTTCATTTTCCAGTTTTACTAAAGCTCGCATGGCTGTAGAACGCGTGGATTTATAATGAAGTCCCAACAGCAGTGCGGTGTAGTATTCTTCCAAGTGGGTAGCTGCGATGGTTTCTAATACTGCACAACGCACTCCCAAAGATCGATCTTGCAACAAATTCGGGATATAAATGCGCAGCGTCTGCAGGTAAACTGCTTCTTTTAAAGCTTTGACTGCATTTACTCGTTCTTTCTCTTGTTTGTGAGTAAGCATTCGTCGCAAAGTTTTGGTCGCAGCTAACCTTTGTAGCGAAGTTCCTCGACGTAACAACAAAGCAGCAGCAGTAGCACGAATAATTGAGTGTTGTTCTTGTTTGAGGTATTGTTCTAGGTGACTGAGGTCTGGTTGTGGGTCGCAAAGACAAACATAGCGCAAAGCAAGGGCAAAAACTTCAGGATCGACAAGATGTTGGGGCAACTCTAACAATGCTCGCACTTGCGGTAAATAATTAGAATTGACGCCTGCTGCTAGCATGATCTCTAAACTGAGTTTTTGTAACGAAGCAGGTAATTTGATCAGTAAGGGTGCGAGCACTTGTGTTGCACCTTGAGGGTCAATTTGAGATAAAAGCTCGATGCAGAAACGTTTATCTACTTCTGTTCCTTTTTCTCCTAAAGCTTTCACCACTGCTTGTTTGAATGTACGTAAGTCTACGTCCGCGGCGCTTAGTTGTCCCCGTTCAGCACCCAAAACTAACAAGTTTACGTAGTGCGATCGCAGCAACCAAATTACTCCCAAGCAACACAAAGCTACAAAAATTGTTTCTGCCACCATTATGGAGTGAGGCAAAAACCAAGGTACAAGTAGCGTTCCCAACTGTAGGGTCATAAAAATGACTGCACCTGCTATTCCAGCGCCAAAGGCGTCTGCAACACCTCCGGACAAGGACTGGACTTGACTGCGAAGATGATTGGGAATTGGTTGAAACAGTAGGGGACTGCTGCTGACAACAAAGGTATAACGTAGAATTTCATCTATGAACTTGAGAATTACTAAACCCCACAATTGATTGTGAAACTGGTTCCACGGTAATAAACTGAATAAGGCGATCGCCACAGGTATAACGATACCTGCGCTCACAGGTAAAATGGCGGCGGTGACAAACACTCCAAAACGTTCCAGAGCGCGACTGGAAATGAATAATTGCATTCCCAGTTCACATACTCCCGTAATTCCGCCCAATAAACCTAAAAAAGTTGCAATGTCTTTACCTTGGTAATTTGACTTTAACTGAGTTAGATACTGAAAATCTATTAATACCCCCATTGCTTGCAGAAGGGTAAAAAAGGCAAATAACAACAGAGCATAACGTTTGAGAGAACCATAAAGCTGCTGTTGTTTGTAATGCTGTGTTTGTTTTGCACTTTTTTGGGAGATATCAGCAAAGGTATGCGAGTAGGTTTTACTCAGATACAGCAAAATAGTCGCTCCCAAGCCGATAAATATACCGGCAAAAGGCATAATTACGTTGTCCAGACCTACAAACAGTAGCAGCAAAGGTAAGCTAAAGCCACTGAGAACGTCAGCTACTAAAATGCCACTGCTTACGATCGGATAAGCGCGTTTGATTTCTCGAATATTAAATAATTGGTTGGCTGCAATGGAAATGTTGAGGTCGTTGACAACATAAAATGCGTCTACCCACAACCGCAGCAGAAATACGATAAACACGGAAAATAGCGAAACGTGCAAACCCAGGCGTAGGAGAATTAACGGTACGAACATGCAGGGCGCGATCGCTACTATTACTCGTCGCAAAGGAAAAATCTTTTGCAGCCAAGAATATAAAAAAACTAAGCTTGCCCCTGTCACTGCACTGGTTATATACACTAAAGGTAAAAACCCAGACCCGTACTGGTCTAGAAACAGTGCTACTGTCGAATCCTCCGACCATCGCAATCCTATGGAAGTGCTGGTATAACATGCAAACATTAACCACGTGCGATCGCTTTCTTCCGGTCGCAGATTTACCCACTTTCGCAATGGCGGCAGAATAATTTTTTTGCCAGCAGGCTGGTTATTTTTCAGTTCCATGCAGTTTTTCTTTCTGGTATTTTCACCCAGGGTTTTTAAGTTATAAATATAACAATTTTTCTACAAGCTAACCTCTATATACAGCAAAAAACCCGAGGTACTGAGCATATTTTTCCCACTCCTTCCTCGGGATTCTCCATTCTCAATTGGTAATTTTTGTTGTTTTTGTTACTTATAACAACGAATTTGCTTCTATTTATTTTTTCGGAGACAAGAGCATCATCATGTTTCGCCCTTCTTTTTTAGGTGCTTGCTGCACTTCTGCTACCTCTTCTAGATCCGCGGCCATTCGTTTGAGCAATTCTTCTGCCATGTCGCTGTGTTGAATTTCCCGACCTCGAAACATCACAGTTGCTTTCACTTTATCACCATCTCTGAGAAAACGCTCTGCTTGCTTAACGCGCACATTGTAATCATGTGCCTCTATTTTGTAGCGCATCTTTACTTCTTTGACATCAGCAGTATGCTGCTTTTTGCGAGCTTCCCGTGCTTTCTTTTCCTGCTCGAATTTGTATTTTCCATAATCCATAATCCGACAAACGGGCGGATCGGCTTTATCGCTGAGCAGGACTAGGTCAAGCTCTTTTTCTTCTGCTAGCTGCAGCGCTTCGTGAGGAGGCATTATTCCCAATTGCGCGCCATCAGTGTCTATGACCCGAATTTTCGGGAAACGAATTCTTTCATTAATTTGGGGTAAATCGCGGGTTCTTTTTTTCTCAGTCACTGACATTATGAATTGTGGGAGCTGTTTGTTAAGAGTTGGGTTTGGTTTGGTATTACGTTATCTGCCTCAGGAGCAAAAATGATATTTAATATCTGAGGACGGAAAACGATCCTTCTTCTTAAGGTAGCCGATCCCTAAGATAGTCTTGATATTGGTTGTATTTGTCATTCTACTCATTCTGAGAGGATTTCTCTTCGATCGTTAACCTATATTACACAACCGCAGCATTTATTAACTATCATAGCATTTATTTGTGATTTTGTTAACATCCTACTACTTCAGTATATGGATAGTTTTCCCAGAAATTACAGTACATACTTAAACTGCCAGGATGCTTGCGTAGATAAATAAAAGGACTAGATGCAATTAATTAAGCTAGTAACTAACACTATTCACAAGCTGGGCAAATGGAGAGGTAACAAGTGTGAACAACAACACAATTCCCTGGCAAGAACGAGTTGGTAACCAAAGAGATTGGGTTTGGCGGGGTTGGCAAACTCGCTACACCTACATGCGCCCAGTAGAGAATGACCGCAACCAAGCTACACCTTTGATTTTGCTGCATGGATTTGGTGCTTCGATCGGACATTGGCGACACAATATCGAAGTATTGGCACAAAAACATACAGTTTATGCTCTTGACATGCTTGGTTTTGGCGCTTCTGAAAAAGCTGCAGCTGACTATAGCATCCGACTTTGGGCAGAACAGGTGTGCGACTTTTGGAAGACGTTCATCCGTCGACCTGCAATTTTGATAGGTAATTCTATTGGTTCGCTGATATCCTTGGCTGTTGCCACCATTGATCCGAAGATGGTGGAAGGATTAATAATGATGAGTTTACCAGACCCATCGCTCGAGCAAGAAGCTATTCCTGCAATGCTGCAACCTGTTGTTGCTACCATTAAAAATATCGTGGCTTCGCCATTGTTATTAAAACCTTTGTTTTATCTGGTGCGCCGACCGAGTTTCTTGCGACGTTGGGCTGCTATTGCCTATGCTAATCCGGAAGCAATTACGGATGAACTGATTGAAATACTCGCTGGTCCTCCTCAAGACCGGGGTTCTGCGCGTGCTTTCAGTGCTTTGTTTAAAGCTACAGTTACTGCTAATTTTGGATTTAGCGTGAAATCTGTATTACCAAGCTTAACAATCCCCATGCTTTTAATTTGGGGACGAAAGGATAAGTTTGTTCCTCCAGCTCTTGCTTGTGAATTTGCTCGCTACAACCAGAATTTGCAATTGCTGAACCTAGATAATGTTGGCCACTGTCCTCATGATGAAAGCCCGGATGCTGTCAATCAGGCTATTTTAGATTGGATTGCTTCAGTTGGCGATCGCAATAACGTTTGAGGTCAAGATATAGATTCTAAAGTTTTTTCAGCTAGAAAAGCAACCGTTAAACTTCTTTGCAGAACAACAAGACAGGTAAAGCAACATGATAAGTTGTGAAAATGGTAATGAAAATAATACGATCTATTAAAGAAGGAGAATTCGGTGGCAACGGAATTAAATGTTCAAAAGGGCATAACTGCAGGACGGGAAGATTTTAGTGAATACGTCGCCCATCTTCAACTGCACATGGCTCTACAGGCTCGCAATCTCGTTCCCACACTCAAGCAAACACAATTAGACAGCCGCGAGCAATTCCTCCATCAAACGCAAGCAAATTTTGAAAAATTAGTTTCTCGCCAAGCAATTTATTGAACTCATCAATCATTCTGGCTATAGGACCTTGCAATTAACACTCCCCGACCTGAAAGTGCGGGGATTCTAAGCTGTTGTCTGTGACCGACAAGAAAGCCACAGTCACAGACTCTTTCTTAGTTAAGGGACTGTTATCGACCCCATCCTCACCTTCAACTGTACCCATTACAGATACAGCCTTCTGAAGACTGAGAGGGCATGAAAAACCTAACCATCGACCTATATTCTAATTGGTAGTACGCCCACCGCTCGCGGTTTTTGGCTGCATCTGATTTGATTTTCTTGTGCTGCTTCGAGGTTTGTCGAATTCCGCTTAGATCCTCAAATCTCAGCCCCATCCCAAAGTCTTTGGCAAACCTAACCAATTGCTTTGAGATGACGCGATCGATATGGGTTATGATTCGTCTTTGACGTTGCTCCGTGCGCTTGACTACCTTAATCTTTTTGGCTTCCTGCAAGACTTTACGAATTTTTTGCCACCGTTGTCTTAATTGCTTAACTCGTCCCGCCTTCCAGAATTTACCAAACCATGCGAGGCAGTGCTGCCACAGCAATATCGTTACTTTGATGATCCTACAAGAGTACTGAAAATTTGCACAGCTAGCTGAAGAAAACGCTAAATACTTTACTAGGATAAACAAGGTGTAGTATAGATTGTGTCGGCACTTTCAACAACAAAAATTTTCGGTCTCCCAGGGGAGAACGTAAGTTTAATATTTTGTTACATCTGAAAGAAACCGACTCCATATCTAAAAAGCCTTCTGGGACTGCTGGCAGCAAACAAGGGAAACTAAAAGATGAAAATCACTCTTTTGGATCAGCGGCAAGTAACAGAAAGTCGTTAAGATGAATGCAACAAGAAGTGAAAACGTCGAAAGGCGCTTTTAGCTTCTCAAGTTCCTTTCCTGCAGTTAGATAAAACTCAATGGCGGCTCGAATGAAAATGAGTTCACTACTTACTCGAAATTTCAGTATTGTTATCCGACCAGTCCAATACCGGGACTTGGAGGGTATTGAACGTTTAGCTCAAGATTCATTCGCAGCCAAAACCGAAAAGAAAGCAGCGTCCATCATGCGGCAAATGCAATGGCTGCGCCGCTGGTATGGATTGCTGAAATTTTTAAGTTGGTTTCCCAATCCTCTACAGCACGCGTTTTGCGGGTACGTAGCAGAACAAGGGCGAATGCTTTTGGGGATGATCCAAGTGTCACCGTTTAACCGGGCGCGCAGTACTTGGCGGGTCGAACGCGTGATGTTGGACGGTACTGCTGACAAGCAAGCGATCGGCTCTCAACTGCTGCGCCATTGCTTTGAGTCAATTTTAGAAGCTCGCACTTGGATATTAGAAGTGAATATTAACGACACGGAAGCATTGGCGCTGTATCGACAAAACGGCTTTCAGCGTTTGGCGGAAATAACTTACTGGGAAATTAAACCGGAACTGCTAGCAGAATTGGCACGCGCGCAGCCAGATTTGCCAAACTTACTACCAGTTAGCAACGCTGATGCCCAACTTCTGTATCAGTTAGATACTGCTTCCATGCCACCTTTAATCAGGCAAGTATTTGACCGCCAAACTCAGGATTTTAAAACTAGCTTGTTTGCTGCTTTGGTAGATGCAGTGAAACAATGGATAACAAAAACAGAAGTAGTGAGCGGTTATGTGTTTGAACCGCAGCGCAAGGCAGCGATCGGTTATTTTCAAATTTCCCTTGACCGCAAAGGCGAACAAGCCCATGCGGCAACGCTGACCGTGCATCCAGCCTATACTTGGTTGTATCCAGAGTTAATAACTCAGCTGGCCCGCATTGCTCAAGATTTTCCCCAGCAACCCTTGCAATTAGTATCAGCAGACTATCAGCCAGAAGGAGAAGAGTATTTGGAGCAAATTGGAGCAAGTCGTATAGAGCACACCTTGATCATGTCTCGCTCGGTATGGCACAAAGTACGGGAGTCCAGATTTGTCTCTTTAGAGGGAATTCAGCTACCGGAGGTTTTGCAAGGACTGCAGCCAGCACGCAAACCAATACCAGGGGGAATGTCGTGGGTAGCACCAAGACAGCAAACACACCCAGACAGACCTGCTGTACAGGCAAATCCAGCCACAGAAAATATTAACTTTTCCTGCAAAAATTCTCATCTGGAAGTACCTTGCCCGCGGGAGGTGGCAGAAGATACACAAAAGCAGGAGTAGTCACGTGTCCGTTCATAAAGTAGGAGAGGAAAAACACAACAATAGTCCCAAAGGGGAACAAGTAAAAGATACCTCCTCCGGGAAGCATCTTTTCGATGTATCTGCTTGTAAGTACATTTCTGCTTTGGGATTAGATATTGGTAGCAAGCGTATTGGTGTTGCAGGATGCGATCGCACGGGATTGCTGGCGACGGGAATTACTACCATCGAACGCACGTCTTTTGAACAAGATGTAGAACAAATACGAGCAATTGTCGTAGAGCGACAAGTACAAGTTTTGATTGTTGGTTTACCTTATTCGATGGATGGCTCTTTAGGCTTTCAAGCACGGCAAGTACAAAAGTTTGCCAAAAAACTAGGCAAAGCTCTCAACCTACCTGTAGAATACACCGACGAAAGATTAACCTCTTTTCAAGCAGAACAGCTGCTCAAATCCGAAAACCGTTCTCCGTCACGTCACAAAGCTTTGATTGACCGGAAAGCAGCAGCATTAATTTTACAACAATGGTTGGATGTGAGGCGAGCAAACCTGAAATCAACCCAGATATCTGTTGAGTAGCTAAAGCTGGTAGGATGATATTCTAAAATCTATTAGCCAGCATTAAACACTTATCTAAAATTCATTGTTTGAGATGTATTGTCAGTAGGCAGTGAAACAACTTCTTAATAGCTGGTAATTACAAAGTTATACACCGCGGCTATGTTTTCCTCTTCTTTTTCTAACGACTACGATCGCGAACACTCTGGAATTATAAATTTAACGGATGACAAAGGGCGATCGCTCGAATGTTACGTAGAGCACTCACTTGAAGTTGACGGACAGGAATATTTTTTGCTTCTTCCTGTAGACTCACCGGTGGAAATTTTTGCTTGGCAAGGTGATGGTGACGAAGAAGAAGCTATTCTCATCGAAGACGATGCTACGATCGATGAAATTTTTAGCACCGCTCAAGCAGTACTATCCGAGCAAAACTTAATTTTGAAGAATACTGCTTACGCTTTAACCGTTGCAGGGGAGCTTCCACCGGTAGAAGAATCTGAACTTTTCACTTTAGAAATAGAAGACGAACAGTCAGATTTAGAACCAGAACAATTACAGTTGTTGGGCAGGTTCTACCACCAAGAGCAAGAATACGCTATTTATACTCCCTTGGATCCGCTACTGTTTTTTGCCAGAATTTCCAAAAATGGCAAACCAGAATTACTATCCCCAGAGGAGTTTCGTCAAGTACAACCTTTGTTAGAAGAACAGTTGTTTAATGAAGTCGAATAAAACTCAACTTCGGAAAAGTTTCGCTTCTAAAAAAGGAGTTTTTGATCGTCACTCTTACCAAAATAGCCACGCACAAAACATGTCCTGGAATAAACTCCTACAGCCTGACTTAATTTTGGAAGGTTCGGTGCTGAATTTAACACCGGAAATACTTCAACGCTACGGGCTGAAAGGAATGGTGTTAGATGTGGATGAAACTTTAGTACCAATCAAGGTAGCATCTGCTTCTGCACAATTGCAACAGTGGGTGAAGGAAATTCGCCAGGTAGCAACACTGTACCTAGTCAGCAATAACCTCAATCAAGCCCGTATCAGCGCCATTGCTCGTTCTTTGAACTTACCTTATTATCTGGGTGCAGCCAAACCCTCAAGGCGCAAACTCAAGGCAGCGCTAGAAGCGATGAATTTACCAGAACGACAAGTTGCCATGGTAGGCGATCGCCTGTTTACTGATATTTTGGCAGGTAACAGATTGGGAATGTTTACCATTTTGGTCGAACCAATTATCCATCCGGATGTAATGACTTCCAGTTTTCATCCGTTGCGTAACTTTGAAGTTTGGGTATCTGAGTTTCTAGGAGCTTCCATAACTCCCAACAGACGCAGACTCCCCAAAGTCGACAAAGCATCAGGAACAAAAATCTAAAAAAAAATTAAAAATTCTTTGCCAAACACGAAAATGGGAGATTATTAAGAATGAATAATACGGGGTCAGCTTTATAAAGACCTTGAAAATAGTAAGTAAATATATATTTTGTGAAGCACTAAACCAGAAAATTATATAGGTCTAGTGCTTTGCATTTTTTATGAAAAGTCCACACAAACTCCAAGCAATTCACCAAGGATTAAAAACTAACTTTTTTTAGTTGCAGTTTTCAACTGAGGGTAAGCAATGCGTTTGTGGTGAAACTGTTGCCAAACTTCCACAAAGATAGCAGCTATTTGCGTTAATTCTTCCCGAGTTAATCCGGAATCTACCAGTTGATTGTCTTGCCATCTGGCACGCAGAATATTGTTAATCATGGCCAGGGCCTTTTCAGGAGAAGCGTCTTTTAGCGATCGCAATGCGGCCTCGCAGGAATCTGCCAACATCACAATTCCGGTTTCCCGGGACTGGGGAATAGGACCATCGTAACTAAAGTCAGCTGGGTTGACAACTAAATTGGAATCTTCCTTTGCCATTTGCTGTGCTTGGTGATAAAAATAGGCAATTTGCATTGTTCCTTGATGTTCGGGAATAAAAGCTTGAATTGCTGTTGGCAAACTGTGTTTGCGTGCTATTTCCAAACCAACAGTGACGTGCTTTTTAATAATTTCAGCACTTTTCCAAGGGTCTTTAATTTCTGTATCGTGCTTGTTGGGTCCTCCCATTTGATTTTCAATAAACGCCAGGGGATCGTGCATTTTGCCGATATCGTGGTAAAGCGTTCCTGCTCTAACTAATTCCACGTTGCATCCCAATTGTTTGGCTGCTGCTTCCGCCAAGGTTGAAACAAACAAGGTATGCTGGAAAGTTCCGGGAGCTTCAGTGGCGAGTTTTTGAAGCAGGGGACGATTGGGACTGGCCAGTTCTGCTAAACGAATGGGGGTAACTAAATCAAAGAATTTTTCTAAATAGGGACTCAATCCTAATGCAGCAATGCTCCACACCAAACCAGACAAAGCGAAAAAAGCTGCTTGTTTGAGTACGATATATAAACCAGGACTAAAAGCTGCTCCTAATAAAAGTTGAATGACCAGGTAAACACCACCCTCAGTTACAGCTATAGCTACGCCCAAGACTGCTAGTTCCTCACGCGATCGCAATCGAGGCGCCATGCAGCTGCCTAGTATTCCTCCTGCTGCTCCTGCTAGTACAGAGATTTTACCCACTTCCAGGCTCAAGGGAAGCAATACCGCCAAAAGTCCGATCGCTGTTACACCCAAACTAGCTCCGTAAAAGCTACCCAGCAATAAACCAACACCGCTCCAGCTGCTGTAGGGAGTACCGACGGTCAAAACCGTTGGTATACTTAAAACCAACAGCAACACCAGCAAGCGATCGCTTTGTCGCCACCGACATTGCACTCGTCGCTCAACTAAACTAAAAATTCCTACCGACACACCCACAGCAACTGTCAAGCAAAGCAATCCTTTCCAGTTTACTTCCCGGCGAATCAGGTGATATTCCTCCAGCACCTCTACGTTCCAGGCTGTAATTCGTTCCCCCTTGCGGACGATGGTATCGCCCTTGTACACTTTTACCATTACTGGTTTCACTTGTGCGGCTGCTTGCTGTGCTTGCAGTTTGGTTTGCTCTTCATCTTTGGTCAGGTTTGGGACTAAAACAGTTAATAATAGCTTCACTGCTAAGGGTCGCGCCTGTTCGGGCACAAAAGTTTGCACTTGCAAGCTTACGGCATCCTCTAAAATGTGAGTTGGCAATCCAGGGGGAATTCCCTGAGTGAGAATTCTTTGGGCGCTCTGTTGAATTCCCATTTGAGTTTTTGCCCAATCCTCATCAGATAAGTCCAGGAAGGAGTTGGCTTTGTAGATTGTCTGTAAGTTGGAATCGAGCAGTTGGGAAAGTTTGGCGCTAGCTTGGCTGTAACCTTGGCGAACTTGAGAAATTTTCGTTATCAGTGAGGATAAGTTTTGTGCGGAAGTTTTGAGTCGGTAAGTTGCCAGTTCTGTTAGTGCTTGCGCAAAATCGGCATTTTGGAAAAAATTCCCTGCTTTGGAACTGAAAGTGGAAAATTCTCCTCCAGACCTGGGCGAAGACGGGGGAATGGTAATGCTTTGTTCCTCTGGCGTTAAAAAGTTACCGGTGTTGAGTATTTTTTTTTGACTTTTGCTTTTTAATGTTTTCTAATGCTAGTAGCAAACTTTTCCATTCTGCGTCCGTACAAGAGCGCAGATAGCGCTGGCTGCGCAGCGATAAAGTTGCTGTATCAAAAAAAGGAAAAGAACCAGCAGCAACTCGAATTTCGTTACCCCAGTCGAAAATTTGTTGCAAATTTTGGCTAATTTGTTGATTTATGCTGGCATCAATTTTCAATACCGGTACGGAAGTTTTACTAGCAGCTTTACGCTGGGCTTCTGTTTTTTTACGATCCTCTATTTCTGCGGTGTATGGAGCCTTGATGGTTTCTGGAGCAATTGTATTAATTTTTAACCGGGGTTGGTTGTAAAATTTATGACCCATAACCCCGGTGAGAGACAAAACAGCGATCGCGAAAATAACAGGGTCACGCTTTTTATTCAAATAACCAGCAGTTCCCTTTGAGTTTGCCATTGTTTGCTGACGCTGTCTTTTGACAGGCGAATTTGACGGATGCAAACGGTGGACGGCGTTGTATAACCGCTTGCAATTTGTTAATTGTCGACTCAAGGATTGCAAAAACAGCTGCGCTTTCATCACTTCTGACGCAGTTACATTACTTTCATGGCTTCCAAAAGACAATTTCCAATCAAAATCATCTTAAAGTCATTGTTTGTCATTGTTGTCTACCGTGGGAATGTAGTCTATCTGAATGAAACTTTTCCCAAGACACGAACACTTGCGTCAATATGACTTTTTATTTTTCGTGCTTGGCAGTATTAATACGTGTATTAGTATTAACGTTGCCGAATCACGCCAGGAGCCGCGATCGCCGGTAGGAACAATGTGCTCGATGCTACATTATATGCCGGACTTTGGAGTTCGCCTTGATACAAGGCGGGGTTGTAGACTCCAGACCAGGTAGCTACAAGTACATCTGCTAATTTTAGCACCTGGGATAAATTTGTCCGCTGCCACTGGGAAGACTTGGGTTTGCAAACTAACAGCTGCCAGCGGACGGGAATACCTGCAGTACTGTTGTAAGCTCCCGATAAAGCACCAGTAATTGCACTGATAAAAGGTGAAAGCCAGTTAACCCAGCTAGCACGGGAAACCGACAGGGGAAATTGTTCTAAGGTACTGAGAAAACAATACAAGGCTATTGCCATTGCGTGACTCAGTTTTTCTTCCCTGCTAAACTCGGTTTGTATTCTTTCCAGTCCAACTTGTTCTTCTAACAAATTATTTAGTTTCAATAAAATTTGTGGCACCTTTGTTGGTGTTTTTTCTAGAAAGGAAACTGTTTGGGGAATCAAGGTTAAGGGAGCAAGCTTTTGTGTAAGTGACTGAGCGATCGCGTAGCCTACCACCAATGTCCAATCTTTTACCAGCTGTTCATCTTGCCAGACTTTGACTGCTTCTGATAGATTTTGTCGCAGCTTGAGTGGATTCTCGTGAAAAAATAAGGCTATGGGTAAAGTGGCAAGAATTACTTCTGAGGGGCTTTCCCCTAAAATTATCCCTGCTTGTTGTTGGCGCTTGAGCCAGTCACGGCAATCAAATCTTCCTAATTCTATTAAACTTTCGCTAGTCAAAGTTGCCAATGTTTGCCAGCGTGAAGAAATTTCCCCGCTTTGTGAAACCTGAAATTGCTTTTGTCGTTTTGCCAAAAATAAGTTTTCGCCTACCAAGGCTCCCAAAAAAGTTCCTCTGACTCGACTGACAAGACAGTAGCGCATAAATTTCAGGATATTTGACTGTTGTTGCCAAAAGTGTTGCAAGCCTTGGCGAGAATTTGACAAAAAAGCAAAAAATGTTATTATTACACGCTAGTTTTAGTCCTGAGGTAATGTACCAAAGCGTGCAAACCGAGAATATAGCTTTGCATGCCAAAACCGCTAATTTGCCCGATGGCTACTGAGGCTATGTAGGAGTGGTGGCGAAAGTCTTCTCGTTGGTAGATATTGCTCAAATGTACTTCTACAGTGGGCAGATTCACTGCAGCGATCGCATCTCGCACAGCAATGCTGGTGTGGGTGTAGGCTCCGGCATTAATTAAAATGCCTTGGTGTTTTCCCAAGGCCTCGTGAATGGCATCGACTAAAACTCCTTCATGATTTGATTGCACAGCGGATATTTCTACCGCCATTTTTTTTGCTTCCAACTGCAATTGTCTGTTAATTTCAGCCAAAGTTACACGACCGTAGATGCCGGGTTCTCGCTGTCCCAGCAAATTCAGATTTGGCCCGTGCAGCACCAAAACGCTTAAGGGATGGGAATTCAACTGTGCACCTTGAAATTGTTAACGACGGCGCGAGCGATCGTCCACTGGAATCGGAATTGGTTCTGATTCCGGCTCCGCTTCCGGGCCTAAAAGGGCTTCAATCAGCTTGCGTGCCAATTCTTTTAGTTTTTCCAGTACCTTTTCTATATAGTCCATTGGACCAATCGCTCCTAAGTACTACCTCTATAGTTTTGATCGATTTAGTTTCGGAGAAGTTGGGTTTTGGCGCTCTAGCTAAAAGAAAATACTACTTTAGCTAAGCGAGCTTGGGGGCCACCTCAATAAAATTTGGTGGTATTTTCTCCTTTATTATTTAGAGTATCACACTCATTACCCAAACAGCTGTATCCTGCTGAGGATAGGTGTTTGGTTTCAAAAGCCAAAAATTTCATGCATCCATTGGTGGCTCTGCGAGCGCCAGCAAGCTCATCGCCTTGCCAAAAACAGGAATTTTCAATTTCAAGTCTAAGTAAACATTCAGTAATTTCTAGCTAACAGTCAATAGCAAAATTAGGACGAACTATTGACTGTTAACCAAGAGTTTAACTAGATTTTTTTGGCAGCAGTAGTTGACGACTTTGATTTTGACTTGGCGCCAGAGGACTTTGATTTTGACTTGGCGCCAGAGCTAGTTGCGGACTTAGTCGACGATTTAGTCGATTTAGTTGTTTTGCGAGTAGATTCGCTCGATGCTTTGGTTGCTAGCAGTTGCAAAGCCGTATCTAAATTTACCTCTTCTGCAGAAACGCCTTCTGGAATACGAGCATTGATTTTACCGTGCTTGATGTAAGGTCCGTAAGGGCCGTCGTAAATACTCACTGGTTCTCCATCTTCTGGGTGGGATCCCAGTTCTCGTAGAGCAGCTTTAGACCTACCGTTGTGACTGCGTGCTTTTTTGGGTTCAGACAATAACTCCAACGCTCGTTCCAAAGAAACAGTCAACACATCGTCACCTGCTTTCAAGGAACGATAATCTTTTCCTTGCTTGGTGTTATGAACGATGTAAGGTCCAAAGGGTCCTAAATTTGCTTGAATTGTTGCACCTGTTTCTGGATGGGTACCGAGAGTCCGGGGTAGGGACAAAAGGCCCACAGCCATTTCTAAAGTTACATCTTCGGGTTTTACTTCTTTTGGCAAGGACACTTGTTTGGGTTTGGGGTTGTCGTCGGACTTGTCACCCAATTGGACGTAGGGTCCGTAGCGGCCAATAAGTACGTAAATAGGTTCGCCTGTTTCCGGATGGCGACCAATTTCTTCTGGACCGGAGGTTTTTTGTCGCAGTAAGATTTCTACCTTTTGGGGGTCTAGGTCAGCAGGAGTAAGGTCTTTGGGGATTGATGCTGTGACGACTTTGTTGCCATTTTCAACTTCGATGTAGGGACCAAATTTACCGATGCGGACTTTTGCGTCTAGATTTTCTAACTCTACTGTCCGAGCTTGATTGGGATCGATTAAATCTTCTTTTTCCCTTACTTGGGGTTCCAGACCTTTTTCTCCCAGATAAAATTCCCGCAGGTAAGGTAGCCACTCAGCTTTACCTGTGGCAATATCATCAAGAGTTTGCTCCATTTTGGAAGTAAAACTCGGATCGACAATATCGGGAAAGTATTTTTCTAGTAGATCGGTAACGGCAAAGGCGGTAAAAGTGGGTACAAGGGTATTGTTTACCAATTGGGCATAACCTTTGTCGAGGATTGTGCCGATAATAGTGGCGTAGGTACTGGGACGTCCAATGCCTTCACTTTCTAAAGTTTTGACCAAAGTTGCTTCAGTGTATCGAGCTGGAGGTTGGGTTTGGTGTCCCAGCACTTCCAGTTGGATACAGTTAGGACGATCTCCCACTTTCAGGTCGGGTAAGATAATTTCTTGGTCTTCCAGTGCTGCTTCTGGATCGTCGGAACCTTCGACGTAAGCGCGCAAATAACCGGGAAAATCGATGCGTTTTCCAGAAGCTCTAAATCCAGCATCTTCCACTTGTAGTTGCACGGTGATTTGGGTTTGACGGGAGTCAGCCATTTGGGAGGCGATGGTACGCTTCCAGATCAAATCGTAAAGTTGTAGTTCCCGACCGCTTAAACCTGTCTCTTGGGGAGTGCGGAAGGTACTGCCTGCAGGACGAATTGCTTCGTGGGCTTCCTGAGCGCCTTTAGATTTTGTGGTGTATTGTCGGGGTTGGGGACTGAGGTATTGCTTGCCGTACAATTGTTCTACGCAGCTGCGAGCAGCGGCGATCGCCTGTTCCGATAGGTGTACCGAGTCTGTGCGCATGTAGGTAATATATCCCTGCTCGTACAAATTTTGGGCAATCCGCATGGTGTCTCGTGCTGACAGACGTAGTTTGCGGTTGGCTTCCTGTTGCAGGGTAGAAGTGGTAAATGGCGCTGCAGGCTTGCGGGTCAGCGGGCGTTCTTCTATGTCTGTAACCGTCCAAGGTTTTCCGCTCAGGCGTTCTTGGAGTGCTTCTGCTGCTGCTCGATCGAGCAGCACGACCTTGCGACCTGCAACTATTTTGCCGGTTTTGGGGTCAAAATCGCTACCTGTTGCTAATCTCGTTCCCGCCAGAGTCACCAGCTGGGCGACAAACTGGTCTTTTTTGCTTTCTGTGCTTGAGGGAGTCAAAGTCGCCTTTAAATCCCAGTATGTCGCTTCCTTGAAAGCACGACGTTCCCGTTCGCGGTTGACCAACAGTCGTACTGCTACCGACTGCACCCGCCCCGCGGACAATCCCCGGGCAATTTTTTCCCATAACAGGGGAGAGAGGGTGTAGCCTACCAACCGATCTAAAATTCTCCGCGTTTCTTGAGCCCGAACTAACTGCTCGTCTATGTCGCGGCAGTTTTGTAAAGCTTTTGTAATGGCTTCTTGGGTAATTTCGTGAAACACCATCCGCTTGGTCGGTACTTTTGGTTTCAGCAGCTGGTATAAATGCCAGCTAATGCTTTCACCTTCCCGATCTTCGTCGGTTGCTAAAATTAGCTCCGAAGCGTCTTTCAAGGCTTCTTTGAGCTGGGTAACAACTTTTTTCTTGTCTTTAGGAACGACATACAGCGGTTCAAAGTCGGCGTCTACATTTACCCCAAGCTGCGCCCATTTTTCCCCTTTCACGGCGGCGGGAATTTCACTAGCTGACTGCGGTAAGTCACGCACGTGACCCATAGAAGCTTCTACTCGATAGCTTCTTGGTAGGTAGTTGCGAATAGTACGAGCTTTAGTCGGAGATTCGACGATGACGAGAGTTGACATGGAAATTTCAAAAAAAGATAGCTGTGAGGCTAAACAGTTAAATTGCGATCGTAGAAGGCTAGATGTAAAAGATTATTTCATTTCACATCAACTGTCCGCCTGTGGAATTTTCTAAAACTGCGACGCCCAGCTAACTAGCTAGCTAATTGCTGTCGCTTGTGCTGCCTTAGTTTTCCCAAAGGATAGGGAAAGCAAAGCTACGAACAAGTCCCAGTTATTTCAATCTTTAACTTATCTCGAACATAATTGGCGACTGCAACAACAACAACATTTGAAAATACACTATTAGTTCCCAAGCCGGCGACGAGCATCGCCTGTCTCACCGTGGTTGGGATAATCTCTATTATCTGAGTTGGCAAAGTCTTTTGCAGTAGTGCGCTCACCCGGTGATGAGGCGATCGCGCTACAGCTAGCTAGCTACCTAGCTGTACTGGGAAAGAAAACTGCCGTCACAGTTTTGTGCGCCAGCAGTTCTTTGGGACTTTTTTGCTTTGGGTTTTCTGGGTGCTGCAATTACACTATAACTTTCTCAAAAACAGGCTGGAGCAAAAGACAAAAACGAGTGTCTTGGACACTAACGTAGCTTACCGCAGATAAAAAGCAAAATTGTACACCTAGAAAATGGCACCTTCACTGTCCATTTGGGCTTGTTTGTAAGGAACACAAGGAGATTTTTCTGTTTGGCAGCAGAGGAACGAACAAAAGTTAGGAAAAGGCAAACCAAAAAGTAAGATCGTCATTTACAAAAATCTATTTTTCGATTAGATTATTATCTATATTCTTGTAGTTAACAAATTACTAACAAAATCCACAACAAAGAACAGTTGAAGCTCGGAATAATTTTTGCAGTTGAAACTCAGGTTAACAGAATCTTTTGTGCAAATTAAACACCTTTAGCCTTGCTAGCCCTTTTTGCCATCAATTTTGGCTGTGGAAAATCCCTCTCAAGACAGATTTTTAGAGTTGTGTGGCAGTAGGGGAATCTTCCCTAAAAAACGCCTCCAGAGAAAACATCAAAAGAGGCTAAAAAGAGAAAATCGTAAAAACCAATACATTTGTATAAAAAATAAAAATATCAAAATAATACAAACCTTGCCAAATAAAAATTGTGCTAAGATGGAAGTAGAGAAGTAGTTCGGTGGTAGTGTTCTTGTTTTCGTGTTTCTGTCAAAGATTGCAAGTGGCTCTCCGGATTCACGTCTCTGCATATGCATAGCTAAATTCTGGAGAGATTAATGTCGATTTACGTGGGCAACCTATCCTACAAAGTTACCCAAGAAGACCTCAATAAGGTATTTTCCGAGTATGGCACGGTAAAGCGAGTTCAACTTCCCACGGATAGGGAAACAGGCCGTTCGCGAGGTTTTGGTTTTGTAGAAATGGAATCAGAAGCCTCAGAAAATTCCGCCATTCAAGCTTTAGATGGTGCAGAATGGATGGGCCGTGTCATGAAAGTTAACAAAGCAAGACCACGGGAGGAAAGAAGCGGTCGCTCTGGCGGGAATAGCTGGAGCAAAAGTAACAACAGCGGATACTCCAGAAATTATTAAATCTTGAAAAGAAAATAAATTCTAGCGCCAAAGCATAAATGTAGGCAACAAACAGTTCGGTAATCTACTGAACTGTTTATTTGTATGCCAAAGTTTTCGTTTGGCTAGTATTTCAAAACAGTTTGACTAAACTTGAGTAAAAAACACAATAGAATGAACACAGTTGGCCCTTTTGTGTCTAATAGCCAAAACCTATACAGCTCATGGATTTTGCTAATGTTGCATCCCAGTTGAACGCTGGAACGATATTGCCAGAGGGAATAGTGGTAGCTACCCTGTTAGGGGTTTTGATTGTGGACTTGATTTGGGGGCGGAATTCCTCTCGCTGGATTGGATATTTTGCGATCGCGGGTTTGTTAGCTGCGATCGCCGCCCTGTGTTTGCAATGGGATAATTCGAATCCTCTATTTCTTGCTGGCGCCTTTAACAGTGACGACCTCAGCATCGTGTTTCGAGGTATTGTGGCTTTATCTGCCGCTATCACGATTTTGATGTCCATCCGCTATGTAGAACAAAGTGGCACTGCTTTAGCAGAATTCATAGCGATTTTGCTGACTGCTACCCTGGGAGGGATGTTCTTATCAGGGGCAAGCGAGCTAGTGATGATTTTCATCTCTCTCGAAACCCTAAGTATTAGCTCTTATTTACTCACAGGTTATACCAAGCGTGACCCTCGTTCTAATGAAGCAGCGCTGAAATATCTGTTGGTTGGTGCTGCAAGTACGGCGGTATTTTTGTACGGTGTTTCCTTACTCTACGGTTTGTCTGGCGGACAAACAGAACTAAGCGCGATCGCCAACGGTATAACTACAGCAAATCTCGCTCAATCTTTGGGTGTAGTAATTGCTTTGGTATTTGCGATCGCGGGCGTGGGCTTTAAAATCTCCGCCGCACCATTTCACCAGTGGACACCAGATGTATACGAAGGCGCACCTACCCCAGTGATCGCCTTTTTATCAGTTGGTTCTAAAGCTGCGGGATTTGCTCTTGCTATCCGCTTGCTGACAACTGTTTTCCCTTTGGTCGCCCCGGAATGGAAGTTTATTTTTACTGCCTTGGCAGTATTGAGTATGATTTTGGGTAACGTCGTTGCCCTAGCCCAAACCAGTATGAAACGAATGCTAGCTTATTCATCCATTGCTCAAGCTGGCTTCGTGATGATTGGTTTGATTGCCGACAGCCAAGCCGGATATGCCAGCATGGTATTTTACCTGTTGGTTTACCTGTTTATGAACTTGTGCGGTTTTACCTGCGTTATTCTCTTCTCCTTGCGCACAGGAACCGATCAAATTGCCGAATATTCTGGTTTATATCAAAAAGATCCGCTGCTAACACTGGGATTAAGTATTTCCCTGCTGTCTTTGGGGGGTATTCCGCCTCTGGCTGGATTTTTCGGCAAAATTTACTTGTTCTGGGCAGGTTGGCAAGCAGGTCTTTATGGCTTGGTATTACTAGGACTCGTTACTAGTGTGGTCTCCATCTATTACTACATTCGCGTAGTCAAAATGATGGTGGTCAAAGAACCCCAGGAAATGTCCGATGCTGTGAAAAATTATCCAGAAGTGCGTTGGAATTTACCTGGATTCAGACCTTTGCAGGTGGGTTTGGTAACAACTTTAATCGCCACTGCGATCGCTGGAATTTTATCGAACCCCCTATTTACTCTGGCTAACGATTCTGTCACTCATACTCCGATTTTGCAAGCCAAAGCGGTTGAGAATACCCGGGTGACTGCTGCAGTTGTAGAGAAATTGTAAGTTTATTGGCACGATAGCTCAAACTCATACCGTCGAGACGCCTGATTTCAATGTCAGGCGTTTTTAGCTTGGGAAAATCCCTGCGAGTGCTCCTCTATTGTCAATCCCTCTTTTGGAATATCTTTTATCAAGAGTAATATTTCGTACACTAGATATCGCTTGCTTTTTCCTCGCTCCAACTCATAACTAGCGCATTTGAAGCCGAGAAAATCATCAACAAACCATAACTAATCAGTATATTCAAGTAAGCAAAATGTATTTTATATTACTTTTATTACCGCCGGCAGCTGCAAAAAGCGACGATAACAGATTTTACGCCGCTGTGATTAAATGTTATTTTTATCACTTTGTTTTTATAAACACTAAAGAAAACCCATAAATCCAGGAAAACTCTCTGGAATCTTAAAAAAAATAAAAATATACTCTTTAACGACCTCTAAAATTTAGATCTCTTCACACAAATGTAAGATTCGTATTGTTTGTTGATAAAAGTTACGATATTTTTCATCAAGTTGAAATAGCCTCCAGGCTTTGATAACTGCACAGAAACTACATTAACCGAAATCCCAGAAATGATTTCGGGCGCGCTCTTTTTGGAAAAAAGGTATTGAATTTATGAAATCTCCACTCATACCAGAATTATACTGCCCATTTCCATCCCGGGTAAATAAATATGTCGATCTTCTAGAAGAATACGCCACACAATGGGTGATGCGCTTCGATTTAGTAGCAGATGAATCTGCTTATCAGCGCTTTTTGAAGGCAAAATTTTATTTATTGATCGCAGGTTGCTATCCCGATTGCGAGTTAGAAGAACTGAAAATTGCCAATGATTGGTTAAGTTGGCAAATGACTTGGGATATCACATGCGAGACTTCAGAATTAGGTAAACAACCTGAAAAGCTAAAGACCCTTCACCAAAGATTTATAGAAGTATTAAACGGAGCAGAACTCAAAAGCGATGACATACCGCGGACGCGTGCATTTCACGATTTAAGACAGCGTATATTGCAAGCTAAAGGAGCAAGAACTCTTCCTTATTTTGTGAGCGCTGTTAATGATTATCTGCGAGCATGCATGCAAGAAGCAACTAACTTCAAACAATCAACAATTCCCGATGTAGAAACTTACATTGCGCTGCGGAGATTGTCTGCATCAGGAGATTCCTACATTGAATTAATTGAATTTATAGACCACTTAACGCTTCCTGACTACGTCCGAGAACACAAGCTCGTGAAAGAATTAAAATTGATGACAAATAACATCTTAGGTTGGTGCAATGATATTTTTTCTGCACTTAAAGAAATAGCAGAAGGTGATTTTCACAATCTAGTATTGGTACTGCAACATCAACACCAAATTCCTTTAGAACAAGCATTCAAATTAGCTGCGGAAATGCACGATCGAGAAATTATAAATCTGCTCGATTTAGAAGCTTCAATTCCTTCTTTTGGGAAAGAGGTAGACGCGGAACTGGCAAAATATATAACAGGATTGCATTCCTGGATACGTGGTAACCTAGATTGGTCTTCTACTACTGCTCGCTATCACTCCAGAGAAAGTCTCGAGCGTCAGGTCGTTCCCGAATTGACGGTTGCGTAACTGCTTTGAGCTACTTTGACAGTGGAATTTCAATCACAAACTCAGTACCACTTCCCGGGATAGAATTACAGCTTAGCCAACCTTGGTGTTTTTCCACAATAATTTGATAGCTGATCGATAATCCCAAACCAGTACCGCTTCCCACTGGTTTAGTAGTAAAAAAGGGATCGAAGATTTTTTGCTGCACCTGAGCAGTCATCCCTACACCGTTATCAGCAATTCGAATTTTGACAGTTTGGTTTGCTGTCAGTTCTGTGCAAATGCGAATCCAAGGCGATCGCTGTACCTTTTGTTCCAAAGCATCGATGGCGTTACTGAGAATGTTCATGAATACTTGGTTTAACTGACCAGCATAGCAAGTTACTTTTGGGAGCTGTCCGTATTCTTTGATAACCGAAATTTCTGGGCGATTGCCTTTAGCTTTGAGTCGGTGTTGTAAAATCATTAGGGTGTTGTCCATTCCCTCATGAATATCTACAGCTTTCATCTCTGCTTCGTCCAAGCGAGAAAAGTTGCGCAAGCCTAAAACAATATTGCAGATGCGAGAAGTTCCCATCTCCATTGAATCTAAGAGCTTTGGCAAATCTTCTTGCAAGAAATTGAGGTCAATCTCTTCGGCTTTTTGTACAACTTTGGCAGTAGGATGGGGATATTCCTGCTGGTAAATAGCTATTAAATCCAGCAAGCTTTGCACGTAATTTCTGGCATGGGTGAGGTTACCATGAATAAAGCTGATGGGGTTATTAATTTCGTGGGCAATTCCCGCCACCATTTGTCCCAAACTGGACATTTTTTCACTTTGAATCAATTGGGTTTGAGCGCTTTGTAATTTCTGTAGGGCTTCTTGCAAACGTTGATTGTTTTGGTGGAGTTGTTGCGTTCTTTGTTCTACTTTTTCCTCTAGGGTATGGCTGTACTCTTCCAAACGTTGTTTTGCTTCTGTCAAGTTTTTATAAAGGATAGCGTTCTTAAGGGAAATTGCTGCTTGGGTGGTGATGATCTTCAACAATTCTGTGCGCTCGGGCGTGAATGCTTTGGTTGTAAGATTATTTTCTAGATAAAGAATACCTAGGAATTTGCCTTGATTGAGAATTGGAAGACACAAAAGACTTCGGGGTTGTCGGTCAACAATGTAGCGATCGCTAGCGAGAAATTGTTCTGATCTCGCATCGTCGATGACAAAAATTTCCCGAGTACGTTTTACGTAATTCATCAAAGTAACAGGAACGTCATAGCTGAGTTCAAGGCTTGTATTTGGAAAGGTACAGATATTAGAATTACAACTAACAGCACTGACAGATAAGTCTGCATTTTCATCCGTGCTCAAAATCAAAGCACATTTAGAAGCTCCTGCATTCTCCATCACTACTTTCATTAAGGTAGAAAGCAGTTGCTCCATCTCAATCTCTCCGGCAAGTGCTTGCGAAGCTTTGATAATTGCTTTTAAATCTAAAGAGTTAGAAATACTACTTTGAGAACTAATAACAGTTTGACTCCCAGATAGCGTGAATGCAGATGTGTAGCTGGAACAGCAACTTTGTTCGCCGCTTTGTGGGTTAGGTTGTTCTTGTTCGACAACACAAGTAAATTGTTCTGGGTAGCATTTGATTAAATTGTCTGCTTTGGCTTGCGCTCCCCAGCGAAGATAGCAATAATAAGCGTCGACGAGATAGGCTTGGGCTATCTTTTGTTTACCCCATTCTAAATAAAATCTACCAGCAAGTTCGTTAGCAAGAGCTTCTTCGTTAGTGTATCCGTTTTCTTTGGCTACAAAAATGGCGCGATCGTAGTAATCTATGGCATCCAGATATTGCTTTAAAGCTCTATACTTCTCTGCTTCTACCAAGTAATATTTATGCAGATAGTTCATGGGTGCGCTATCTGCCCATTTGCACATTTTGGCTTGATTAGCTTTTATTCTCTCTAGGATCTGCTGTTGTTTAATTTTTTCCGCATCGGAATAGGCTGCTAGCCAGGCTAAGGAGTCATAAAAATAGAAAATAGGAACGACTAGTTGTCCCCTACCACCTGCTATGTATTTTTCTGCGACCGTAGCATATTCAACTGCTGCAGGTAAATGAAATAGATAAGCAAGATGTAGCTTACTTAAATATAAATAAAATAGACCTGTTACATCATTAGATTGCTGGTGAAGCGGCAGCATTTTTTCTTCATTATAGGCTTCCCCAGCTAAACACCAGGGATTTTCTACATAATCAAGTAAATTCCAGATAGTCTGTCGATAAATTTCATTCCAGGTAAATGATATTTGCTGGTTAATTTTTTTAATGGCACTGCTGTAAGCTGTTGTTTCATTTTTCAGTTCTGATAATTCCTTTCCCATCCAATAGGAATAGATAGAAGAAAACGTGAGAGCATAGGCGGCATATTCTAAATCTCCTACTTCCAAAGCATGAGAGTAAACTTCTTGTAATTCTCTGCAAATTTCTCTTACATGTTTCTGCCAATGAGCGATGGTTGAATTGAACACGAAAAAAATTTTAGGTTCAATATCCTTGGCATTGAACTTAGCTAAAATATTTAAACCTAATTTCCCAAACTCATAACCATTCTTAATATCCTCTAATACCCCACAAAGTAACGTCCCGTAAACAACGTACCCAAAGCAAGATGAAGGTGCGTTTCCATACTTGAGCGATAAATTCACTTGCTTGCAAGCAAAAAGAGGAAATAAATCTGGAACAGCTTGATAAACAAGAGACATTACTCTCGAAAGTATGCGCATAGCCGCCAAAGCTCGCGCTTCCTTCATGTCTGGTAGCTCGACTAAATCCTGAATATCCTGAGCAGCCAAATTTAATGAAACTTCTGTCACTTCTGTTTGAATATCTGATGGAGTAGGATGGTCGGGAAGCTCTACTCCCAATTCTTTTAAAATCTTGAACGCTGTGGTAACAGCTTCTGTTGCTTTATGTTGCGCTCCACAAGCTTTAATTGTGATTTCATAAATTTTAACTTTGTCTAGCAGTATTTTAGCTTTCACCAAGACTGTTTGAACAAATTGCTTCATCTGGTCAAATTCACCAGCTAAGTATGCAGCTTCTGCTGCTGCTTCGTATAAAGCTAAAGTTAATTCATACTTTTTTTCCCAGCTATCTGCTGTTAATAATTTAATGCCCGTAGTTAAATATTTCATGGCTGCTGCATAAGCTGTTGATGCTAAAGCTTTGCGCCCAGCAATCAAATTCATCTGAGCTAATTCATCTCGTTGTGGTTGTGCGGTGATTAATTCTAGCGCCAGATTAAGTTGGTTAACTAACGGAAAAATATTATCTTCTCGTTCTGGAACTGAAATGCTATTTAATAGCAGTTGTCCAATTTTTAAATGAATTGCCTGTTTTTGTTCTCGAGAAATTAAAGAATAAGCAGCTTGCTGGACTCGATCGTGGATAAATTTATATTTGGGAAATTGAGAATTATTAATTGACAATTGAACTTCTTGTTGAGTGTTAAAATTTTCCGTAATTAAACTATCATCTTCGCTTTGTGGTACAATCAAGCCTTCATGCCAAGCCGGCAATAAGTCTTGTACTGTATTCGTCGCCTTTTTTTCAAACACTGTAGCAAGAGTTTTCAAGTCAAATTGATTGCCTATACATGCTGCTAATTTCAGGACTTCTTGAGTGGCTAGAGGCAATTTTTTAATTTGAGATGCCAGAAATTCGACGACGTCATCAGTAAAAGATAACTTCATGATTTCTGAGAGATTATACTGCCATTTACCACGATGAAAATTAATTAGTCCTTGGTTATATAAATTTCTGAGAAATTGATTGGTGAAGAAAGGATTGCCTTGAGTTTGAGCAAAAACTATTTGCGTTAGAGAAATAGCAGCAGTATCAATACAATTCAGAGTATCGGCAATTAAATTATTGACATCGCTGAAACTTAAATTTTTTAATTCTATTTTATTAATATTAACTCCGCTTTTTTGGAGATTATTTAATGTTAAGCAGAGAGGATGTGTTTGAGAAACTTCATGCTCTCTATACGCACCAATGAGTAAAATACTGTTGCAAGCTTCTTGATTGTGTTCGATTTCATTTAAAAATAAAGAAGTACTGGTCGAATTCATTAATAATTCGATAAATTTTAAAGAAGCTGCATCTGCCCATTGCAAGTCATCTAAAAAGATAACTAAAGGGCGTTCTTTGGTGGTAAAAACTTGGATGAATCTTTGGAAAAGTAAATTAAAACGATTTTCAGCCGCAATACCAGGAAGTTCAGCTGCGGGGGGTTGTTTACCGATAATTTGTTCTAATTGAGGAATAACATTAGTAATAACCTGAGCTTGATCGCCCAATGCTGAAAGGATCTTTATTTTATGTGATTGAATTTCCCTGTCAGATTCACTCAAAAGCTGTCTGATTAAATCTCGAAAAGCTTCTACCCATGCTGAAAAAGGAATATCGCGTTGGAACTGGTCAAATTTTCCTTTAATAAAGTAGCTGCGCTGACGGAGGATGGGTTTGTGAATTTCGTTAACAACTGCTGTTTTACCCACACCAGGATCGCCACTGACTAGTATCATTTCTGTTTTTCCAGCTGTGGCGCGTTGGTAAGCAGCAAGTAGGGTTTGGACTTCTCGGTGACGTCCGTAGAGCTTTTCAGGGATAAGGAAACGGTCTGAAAAATCTTTGGTTGCTAATTCAAAGGAGTCTATTGTTTTTGTTTCTTGCCATTTTTGCTTGCATATTTCTAAGTCATACTTTAAACCCAAGGCGCTCTGATATCGGTCTTCGGCATTTTTTGCCATGAGTTTGGCAATGATATCTGATAGTATTGGCGGGATGTTGGGATTAATGGAGTTTGCGCGTGGTGGTTCTTTGGCAATATGGCAATAGATTAACTCCGTGCGATCGCTACTTGGAAAAGGTAACCGTCCGGTAAGAAGTTCAAATAAGGTGATTCCCAGTGAATAAAAGTCGGTACGATAATCCAGACCTCGGTTCATGCGTCCAGTTTGTTCTGGACTAATGTAAGCTAGAGTACCTTCTAAAATTTTGAGATTTGTTAAACTTTGAACTTCTGTTGGTACCACTGAAGCAATGCTGAAGTCAATGATTCTGACTTCTTTACTGCTGGGGTGAATGAGAATATTGGCGGGTTTGATGTCTTTGTGAATAATACGGTGGCGATGTAGTCCGTCTAGAGCAGACGCCACTTGAATGGCGATGTCAAAAAAAAGCTGTAGATTTATAGGGGTTTTATCTCTATTTTTTTCTATCCACTGGTGAAGGGAAACGCCGCCAAAGTCTTCCATTACTATGGCATAACCGTTGCGATAGTTTTCTAAGCTATAGGTTTTAACAATTCCTGGAAGATCGAGATTTTTAGTAATTGCATATTGATTGCGAAATTGGGCAATTTCATACAAACTGGGATATTCATTTCGCATTGTTTTAATGATGACCGGTTTTTGGTCTTGTTGCCTAATACCGCGATAAACAATTGTTCTACTACTCGAATAAATTTGTTCAACAATGTTATAGCCTGGAAGTGAAATCATTGTGTTGATTTATACTTTTTCAAAATTTAGATTTTGTTATTATATTCATTATTGTTCCCCAAATTGACTTGGGAGCTGTCATTTTTCTCGCTCAAAAAGATAGAAAATAATTTAAAGTTTGGCTTAGATATGATAATTATTTCAATGATTACAAATGTTGTTGGCTGGTGGTGGCTGCTTAAGTACTCACTATAAACCGTGTATAGTTCTAATTGTCAGAATTGGTACTTTTTCTCTGGAAATTATAGAGATAACAGTTACTTTTTTGAAATGAAAAAAGCCTGCACGAGCAGGCTCGAGGTTTGAAGTGCATGGGTAGTAATAGTTTAGGCAATGCTATTTGATTTTCTGTTTGATAAAGTTCACTACCTGAGCTAGTTGTTTTTTCAAGCTCTCAATTTCTGCTTGCATAGCGGTTATTTTTTCATTCAGTGCTTGAATTTGGTTAGCGGAAGAATTAGCTCCGGTAGTAGTAGTTGCTGCTACACCGCTATCGGTGGTTGATGTGGCGGCGGGAGTTGGTTCTGGGCGTGGTTGTTTAGCCTTGAGCATGGCTGCTTTAATGGCACTGAGTAGTTGCTTTTGGTCAAAGGGCTTGCTGAGAAATTCGAAACCTTCGAAGGGTTCTGGGATTTTTTCCGTCACTTCTTCTTTGCGACCAGACATTATTACCAAGGGAATCTTCTTGAGTTCTGGTTGAGATTGAATTTGTTGAAAAACTTCCCAGCCGCTCATTTTTGGCAACAAAAAATCCAGCATGATCAAGCTGAATTTTTCCTGACGGATAAGATTAAGTCCTTCTATACCATCTTTTGCTTCTATGACTTCGAAGTTGCCAGGAGGCAACATTTCTCGTACTTTTACCCTGACCACTGTAGTGTCATCAATAACTAGGATTTTGTTACTTGTCACGACTGCTTGCTCTAACAGAAATTTTAGGTTTGATGGCTAATTCGCCGGTTATTACTGTTGAATGCTCCCACTATATCTAATATTTCTCGCGATCGGCAGGTAGTATTTTCTAGGAGAATGTTTAGAATTTCAGGTATTTTACTTAACTTTGACTTTGGTTTTGAAAATTTATGTCATGGTAAGAAAAGTATGGTGGTGAGCCTGCTTTCTTATTCTTTTTGTGAAAATTGTTTGGATGCTTATGTCCTCCTATAGAGCAAACCAACTCAAGTCTGAAATTACGGCCATACCGACTTGGTTGCGCCGTCCTATCGGCAAAGCTAGCGAGCTTTCGAAGGTGCAGCGTATTATCAAAGAACGCAAAATTCACACAATTTGTGAAGAAGGACGCTGTCCGAATCGGGGGGAGTGCTACGCTCAAAAAACCGCTACTTTTTTGTTGATGGGGCCGACTTGCACTAGGTCTTGTGCTTTTTGTCAAGTGGATAAAGGTCATGCACCTATGCCTTTGGATCCTCAAGAACCTGAAAAGGTAGCGCAAGCTGTACAGCTTTTAGGATTGCGTTATGTGGTGTTAACTTCTGTAGCTCGTGATGATTTACCGGATCAGGGTGCTGGTTGGTTTGTGAAGACAATGGAGGCAATTCGCCAGCTCAATCCGGACACGCAAATTGAGGTGTTAACTCCAGACTTTTATGGTGATTATCAGCGTATAGCGGCGATCGCCAAAGCCAAGCCAGCTTGTTACAACCACAATATCGAAACGGTGCGGTGCCTAACAGGTAAAGTTCGGCGGGGAGCAAAGTACGATCGCTCGCTGCGGGTGTTGCAAATTGTGAAAGAAATCGATCCTACTATTCCTACCAAGTCTGGTTTGATGTTGGGTCATGGAGAAACAGTGGAAGAAGTGATAGAAACAATGGCAGATCTGCGTCGGGTAGGTTGCGATCGCCTGACGGTGGGTCAGTACATGCGTCCTTCTTTAGCGCATTTGCCAGTGCAAAAATACTGGACGCCAGCGGAGTTTGAGGAATTAGGAGCGATCGCCAAACAAATGGGATTTAGCCATGTTCGTTCTGGACCTTTAGTTCGCAGTTCTTACCATGCTGGAGAAGAAGCTTGAATAAGTTTTGTGTTGTTTTCCTCTTTCTTGAGTAAGAGTACCCACAATCACGAAAATATTTTTAACGAATCTGGCAAATGGGGACATCTGTTTGGTATTTCTGAAGAAGTCCAGAAGTTAGGAGAACGTTGTTATGTCCACAGCAGATAAACCCGTAGCTAAGTCAACTACAGCTAAACCTCCCTATCCCTTTCGTACGGGTTGGGCATTGTTTCTGTTAGCTATTAACTTCCTTGTGGCTGCCTATTATTTCCATATTATTGAATAAGTAGGTACAGACCGGGAAAAAGGTAAAAGCCTTCTTTTGCCTTTTAGGTAGTGTTACTCAGATCGTACCTCGGAACAAACCTTTGGGACGGATGAGTAACACTATAATCATTATTAACAGCGCTACTCCTTGTTTGTACTGAGAACCCAGCCAAGGCGTGCTCACTTCTTGGGCAATACCGATAATAAAAGCTGCAGCGATCGCGCCGTAGGGATTGCCAATTCCACCTAAAATTACCGAGGCAAATAACGGTAAAATTAAAAACCAACCCATGTTAGGGCGAACGGCAGTGATCAGCCCGTACATGCTTCCGCCTAAAGAAGTGAGACTACCGGCAATTACCCACGTCCACACAATTACTTGGTCAACGTTAATACCAGAAACCCTGGCAAGATCCAAATCATCAGCAACGGCTCGCATGGCTTTGCCAATTTTAGTATTTTGCAGTAGGTAGTGCAGCGCTACAATTGCCACTACAGCTATACCCAGAACCAATACTTGATTTTGCTGTACGTATAAATGGAAAATGTTTAAAGCCTGGGGTACTGGTAAATTGTAATTTCTATTACTGCCGCCCCAGATAAAGATAATACCGTTGCGAATAAATAATGCCAGTCCAATAGAAATAATAATCAAGGTAGTAGAAGTGGCGCGGATAGAACGCATCCTCGACCACAAAACTTTTTCCGATAACAGCATTACCGCTACTGTTCCCACAGCTGCTACAACCATAGACAGCCAAATATTTATCCCTAGGGAATTTGCCAGTAATGTCAAATAAGCTCCCAAAGTTAAAAAATCTCCATGGGCAAAGTTTGACAACCGTAGAATCCCGTAGGTAAGCGTTAGTCCCACTGCACCCAAAGCGATAATACTTCCTACTGCAACACCATTGACGATTAATTGAGCAAGTTGTGCGTCCATAATTTTTTAGCAAGCTTGAAGCAATTCTGATATAGTTTTTGCAGGCAATAATTCCTGAGTGTGACTTTCCGACTCAATCCTAGCGGTTTTAGTTTATAAATATAAGAACGAGAGTGCGTTAATATACATAGTATGAACTTTGCACCTTTGGGCAAAGCCAAACTTTTCGAGCGGTCTAGTTGACCATGCAGCAGTATTCAAGCTTACCAGAACAGAACTCACAAATAGATGCGAAATTAACAATTCAGAAACTTCAAGCTGAGTTGTGGCTGGAACGCAGCTTGAATAAGTTGCACTGTAGCCTCAGGGATTGTCTTGTTTCTTTTTTGACTAAAAATCAACCAATAGCAGCGGTAGAAGCAGCTATATTTCAAACGGTAGTAAGCAAACTCAAAAGTGCATTAAAGCAAGGTAGAGTAGCGATCGCAGTTGTAGAACCACAAAAGAGTGTTTGTAAAGTAGGTTATATCGCTTACACGCCACAGAAAAAATATTGTTCCTCTCCACTACCAAAAATAATAGAAGACAAACAAGAAAAACCACTATTAGAATTAGAACAACAAATAGATATTAAAGATCTGCAGCTTTTGGAAAAACAACAACCGCCCAGTGCTTGGTGTTTGAAAGATTTTGACGGTCAAGCTATTGGTTGGTTAATTTTAAGCACCGCTTCTGTTTCATCTGATTATCCTTCACTAACAGATATATTTATTACCCTGAGAACGCAATTGATGGAGCGCGCTGCCAAAGAATGCGCCGCGATCGTCGCTCAATTAAGAAAAATCCAATCTTTACAGCAGCATTGTCACCAGTTAGAACGCTTTAATCAAGAACTAGAACGCACTAATTTACTGAAAAATCAATTTTTGGCCAACACCAGTCACGAAATCCGCACGCCTTTAAGTTCCATTATCGGTTTTACCCACTTGCTTTTGGCACAAGGTTATAACCCAAGCAAAGAACGTCATCAGGAATATCTGAATATTATTTTGTCTAGTGGAAAGCATTTGTTGGCTTTAATTAACGACATTTTGGATCTGTCTAAAATCGAAGCCAACCAATTGGAAATGCAGTGGGAAACAATCGATTTACCAACGCTGTGTAGCAATGTTTTAAAACTAGTCAAGGAAAAAGCAGCTAATAAAGGATTAAAGCTACTGCTGGAATTAGATCCGGATGTTACCACCGTAGTTGCCGATTCTTTGCGGTTAAAGCAAATGCTGCTGAATTTGCTATTCAACGCCCTCAAGTTTACAAACAACGGTAGCGTTGGTTTAAAGGTAAAAGCCAACGGTTCGTTCATGCACTTTACTGTTTGGGACACCGGTATTGGTATTTCCAAAGAACACCAAGCCGAACTTTTTCAACCGTACTTTCAAATCGCTAATACTGGTTGTGAAGAAGGTACGGGTTTGGGATTGGCAGTAACCCAAAAACTTGCTCAACTTCACGGTGGCTGGGTAGAAGTAGAATCGGAAGTAAATAATGGCTCTCGCTTTACGATTGTAATTCCTTTGCGACAGGCAAAGCCGCAAGAGGAACAAAAAACAGCACCAGTTGTGAAGGAACTGTCCGCTGGTAACTCCAAGTTGGAGGATGCAGGACATTTACACCCCACCAATTGCAATTGTGCTTCAGAAATTTTGCTGGTGGAAGACGACTCTCGCCATGCTCTGTTAATGCAAAATTATCTGCAGTCCCTGGGGTATGAGGTGATTTGGGTCAAAAATGCTGCTCAAATGTGGGAAGTGCTAGCTCGCATGCAACCAACAGTAATTTTGCTAGATGTGCGTTTACCGGATGAGAACGGTTTGTCTTTGGTAAAACGATTGCGAGCAGATCCAAAGTATCAAGCGATTCCGATTATTGCTCAAACAGCAATGGCCATGAAAGGCGATCGCGAAACGTGTCTGGCCACCGGATTTGATGACTATATTTCTAAGCCAGTAGATTTGCCTTTGTTAGCAAACTTAGTATCTAAATACAGCCAGCTTCGTTCGCCATCTTAAATTACAGATTTCACAGAAGAAAAAACGGGTTCTGAACCAGGCAATAAGTAGCGCTCAACTTATCTGCCCCTTCTACAATTTAATTTGTAGGGCGTCTGACTGGAAGTAGGAAAATGATGCTAACAGAAAAACTTGAGCGACTAAAAGCTATTTTTGCAGAGATGGGGCGAGCTTTGATTGCCTACTCTGGCGGTGTTGATAGTACCTTAGTTGCCAAGATAGCTTACGATGTCTTGGGCGATGGCGCTCTAGCTGTCACAGCGATTTCACCAACTTTGTTACCAGAAGAATTAGAAGATGCTTGCAAGCAAGCAGCAGCAATTGGGATTGCTCATCAAATTGTCGAAACTCATGAAATGGAAAATCCCAATTACACCTCCAATCCTGTTAACCGCTGCTATTTCTGCAAAAGCGAATTGCACGATACCCTCAAACCCTTGGCGCAGAAATTGGGCTATCCCTACGTGGTAGACGGAGTTAATGCAGACGATTTGCACGACTATCGTCCCGGAATTCAAGCTGCACAACAAAGAGGCGCGCGATCGCCTTTAGCAGAAGTCGGCGTTACCAAAATAGAAGTCCGTCAGCTTTCCCAACAACTCGGTTTGCCTTGGTGGGACAAACCCGCCCAACCCTGTCTGAGTTCCCGTTTTCCCTACGGAGAAGAAATTACTGTTGCCAAGCTCCAACGTGTGGGTAGAGCAGAAATTTATTTGCGTAAATTGGGTTGGCAAAATTTACGAGTGCGATCGGAAGGCGATACAGCCCGAATCGAATTGCCACCCGAACAAATTAAGGATTTTGTCCTCAATACAAATTTACAAACATTAGTAACTGCATTTCAAGAGTTTGGTTTTGTTTACGTAACTCTAGATTTAGAAGGTTATCGTAGCGGTAAGTTGAATCGAGTTTTACATCAACCAGCATCGGCTCAAAAAAGTTAAAAACACCTCCACACAAATGTCTTGCTTGCAAAAAGTTGTCCTTGTGGGAAGAAAAAAGTTGCCAGTTACCAAAAAAGATAATAGCGCCTTGAGCTTGGGATTAAAGTAGGCGATCGGTGGATTCCAAATGGCAGTTTTAAGCAATTATCCACCAACCGCCTCAGGACTTTTATCTACCAACCACCTATTCTTCGTTGAGAATTTTTGGCACTTTGAAAAATTCGTTTTCCCTTTCTGGCGCACTCTCAAGAATAGCTTCCCGATCTGGATAAGGTTGTAAATCGTCGCTTCGTGTCACGTTGCTAACATCGATTGCCCGGGTTGTTGGTGGTACATTACTAACATCCAGTTCGCTTAGCTGCTGGAAATATTCCAGAATGCTTCCCAATTGACTGGTGAATTCTTCTTCTTCTGGTGTCAGTTCTAAGCGAGCCAGATGAGCTACTTTACGAACTTGTTCGCGGTCAATCATGATTCGGTTAATAGGACTAACAATCTCTAAAAGAATACGTCAATTTGCATGCGTCCTGTAGTTTTCAGCCAGTTTTGGGCTTCAATGTAGTTATTGGGAGCCATACGAATAGCTCTAATCCAATAATCAGCAGCTTTGTCAAACAAAGCTTCGCCTCCTTCTTCATCTCCCGCTTCTTTGGCTTTTTCGCCCAGATAGTGGTAAATTACTGCAATATTATTCAAGGCCTGGGGTAAGCGAGGATTGCACTCCAGCGCTTGGTGATATAGCTTTAAAGCTTCTTCGTGATCGCCGTTGCTGGCATAAATGAGACCCATGTTGTAAAGAATAAAACTCCTGTCTAAGGGATCTTCCTCTAGTTTTAATGCTTCCTTGTAGTTGTCCAAAGCTTCAGCATATTCACCTTCTGATTGCGCTGACATGCCATCCCGGTAATAGGCAAAGGCTGTTTTTGCCTTCTGGTTGGTTGGCAGAAGCTTCAAAATCAAGTCTGCCATTACTGTAAAGGATTTATCAATAAAGTTATCGTTTTTCTGAGTTCTAGGCATAGTAACCTCTAATCTCACCTGCTGTTGGATGTGCGGCTTTTATGACTCAATAGTTAATTTAACTGATTTATCGGTCATTCCCTGCTGAAAGTGGTACTACACATTCCGGACTGTTATGCTTGGGGTTGTTAACTATAGTGCTAACTGCATAGCCGATCATTTTCTCAGCTGGATAGGGACGCAGTAGTTGCTGCAACACTTCTGGTTTTTGTACTTGGCTATTTAACCATACATCCCAATCCTGCAATGGAAGAATCACTGGCATGCGATCGTGAAGCGGTTGCACTAAATCGTTGGCTTGAGTTGTTAAAATGGTGCAGGATTTAATCTGCCCTGTTTGGGGTGATTCCCATACTTCCCACAACCCAGCAAAACCAAAAACTTCCCCATTTTGAAGGCGAAAATAAAATGGTTGCTTGTTGCCATTTTGCTGCTTCCATTCGTAAAAGCCATCTGCTAGTACCAAACAGCGCCGATGCTTAAAAGCAGAGCGAAAAGCGGGTTTTTTCGCCACGGTTTCCGCCCTAGCGTTAATTAATTTTGCTCCTATAGCTGGATCTTTCGCCCACGAGGGAATTAATCCCCAACGCAATCGTTGCAATTCGCGCTTGTTACTTTTTGAGTCGTGTAAAATCGCTACCACCATTTGCGTAGGTGCAATGTTATACTGCACCCCCAACTCTGGAATGTTTTCAACCTGCAAAGCTTGGGCTAAAGTCTCTGGAATGACGCTTAAAGTATACCTTCCGCACATAATTTTGATACTCTATCAATCGCTCAAATAATGTTTTTAATGCTAAAAATAATACTGGGATTAATTTACTTTTTAGAGATTTTATTAATGCAGTTAAAAACAGGATTTCCTAAAAAACTTTTTATTTTTTGGTGAATGTATTGTATGTTAATTAATTATATTTATTGGCACCTTAACCTCAATATTTATAGACATGGAAACATTGCGTTTGTACGATTTTTTACCTTCAGGTAATGGTTACAAGATACGTCTTTTATTATCGCAAATTGGTATGCCATTTGAGAGGGTAGAGGTCGACATATTGAAAGGAGAAACTCGCACCCCGGAATTTTTAAGTAAAAATCCAGCTGGAAAAATTCCGTTGTTAGAAATTGAACCAGGTAAGTACTTGGCGGAGTCAAATGCCATACTAATTTATCTTAGCGAAGGAACAGAATTTTTACCCTACGATCGCTTTTTCCGAGCCCAAGTGCTACAGTGGTTATTCTTCGAACAGAACAGCCACGAGCCTTTTATTGCCACATCCAGATTTTGGCTCAGTATACTAGGCAAAGGCGATCGCTACAAAGAAGCTATAGAGGAAAAACGTCAACCTGGATATGCAGCACTTAACTTGATGGAAAATCATTTGAAGACTCGGAATTTTTTTGTAGCAGAACGTTATACGATCGCAGATATTGCCTTGTTTGCTTATACCCACGTAGCGGATGAAGGTGGGTTTGATTTAACACAATTTCCTGCTATTCAAGCTTGGATTGAAAGAGTAAAACTACAACCGGGATATATCAGTATTACGGAAGAACCTAAGTCTTTAATTTAACAAAATACTGAAAAAAAATAACTCGTTTCCTTGTGTGAGGTAACGAGTTTATCTTAAGTAGGAGAAAAAGATTAATATTGTACTAATCAATTCACTATGCCAGTTCCCGAATTTCAATTAACTTTTGCCGACAATTAAATCCGGATTTAATCCTAATGCTAGTTTTTGGTAGAGTAAATTTCTTTGCTAAGACTTTAATTAATTCATCATTTGCCTTCCCGTTTACAGGAGGAGACTTTAAATATACAGTCAAACTACCGTCAGCTTCTGACTCTATTTTTTGAATTTTAGAATTTGGCTTCACTTTAACTTTTATCTGCATAATTTCTTTGGTTTAATATTCGCAACCACAGCCAACCTAGAAAACACCCCAACATGTAGTGAGGAAAATCCCAGCAAGCAAAGGTGGTACCAACTAACCACTTACCTATTAAGGTAGCGCGGAACTGCTCTAGAAAAAATGGATGCCACAACTGTAAAAATTCCAGTACACAGGTGACAACAAAGACCGATAAAGGAATCCAAAACACCGCCGCAGGACGACGAAAAAAGTAAAAAGCAAGTAAACACCAGAATATTTCATAAAAAATAGCAGCTCCGTAGTTATTAAACCACTCGCGACCCAAACCGCTGTAGTACTTAAAGAAAAAGCCCATCGCTGTCACTAAGAGCAAACACAGGAGAATATCAAGGTTCTGTGTTTTCTTTAACACCATAAATTGGTATAGGATTAATAAGGAAACTCAAAACAAGTTTCTTTCCCAAGTTCGTACTTTCAAGCAGGTGCGTTATGTTACCAAAAATTCTGTTGGTAAGGAAAATATCTGCTCTCATTTCATATCTTGGATAACTTTGCGAATTACTGTTTCTTGAGCTTCGATGCTTTTAGCAAGCTGAAATTGCACCAGTGCTCTCACGAGATTGTGTTCTGGGTGCTTGACTTTGAAGTAGACGTTTCCCGCTAAATAGTCGGTAAAGAATCTCAGTCCTAATTCCCAGGCCAAGAGGCGAATTGCATCGTACATGTAAATGTAGTCATTTTCAGTAAGAAATGCCTTTGCTACCGAAAGATAACCCTGGAGGATTCCTTGACACAAGTCAGTATCAAAATAAACTTTTTCCCATTGTTCGGTTTCTTCTCCAGCTAAATTACAACCCGAGCGCAGACAGTCGCCGATATCGTAATGTATTAAACCTGGCTTCACGGTATCCAGATCTACCATGCTTGCTGCTTTCTGGGTAGTGATATCGAACATGACATTGTTGATTTTGGGATCGCCGTGCATCAAGCGTAGTGGTAATTTCCCTTGAGTTTTTGCATCTTCCAGTACGCTAACTTGCTGTTGGCGAGCGCTAATCGACTGCAAGCAATAGTTTATTTCTGCACAAGGCCGCAGTTTGGTTTTTGCTAAAACTTCGTTGTAGCGTTGAAGGTAAAGCGGCGTAATGTGAAAACCTTCTAAGGTATCCGCCAGTCTTTCTGGAGGTAGGTCGCTAATGAGATTGTGGAACATGCCCAAAGCATAACCGATTTCCACAGCGTCTGAGCGATCGCGTATTCTGTCAATGGACTGGGAACCTCGAATAAAGCTAATTCCCCGCCAGAAGGATCCTTTGGTGTCTGTGCAATGATCTTGACCGTCTTTAGTCAATAATACACGCGGTACTTCCCAGCGACGATGAGGAGGATTAATTTTTAGTTTTTTACTAACGTGTTCAGTAAGAATACGCATATTAGCCATGATGGCTTGGGGCTGGCGAAATACTTGCGTGTTAATGCGCTGCAACACAAAATGCTCTTCTTCAGAAGAAGCGAGAGTTACCAAAAAGGTATCGTTGATATTGCCGTTCCCAAAGGGTCGAACATCGGTCACCTGACCGTTAAGTATAAAATTTTCAGCAATAGCAACAAGATTATCCATACTCCGGCTCGCGATTTGTTCTGTTATGTTCATATATAACTTGCACCACTCCCCACGTTCCTGCACAAAAGCAATTGGAGACATGGTAGCGCAAGTATGGAATTTGGTCTGTATAAAAGTGTTACGAGGACAATTTGTGAAGTATAAGTTACTTAATATTTAGTAAACTATGCTGCTTGCTCGAGCTGCAGTTGATAGAGCAAGTACACAATTACACTGTCCGATCGCTCGAGACTGAGGCGATCGCAAGTATTCGGGGATTAATACTGCTTGTGTACCTGTAGCGAACAAGCTTTGAAGCTTTGTGCTGACTAAAAGCCATTCTGGTTGTACAGGAATCTAAGTTATTTCAACCCACTTGATCAGACTTCGTCTAACTCTAGATAAAAGCCTGTGCCTTTATTAGTGACTTTCACTAACTTGCGATTTATTAATCTTTGAATGATACCAATTCGAAATCGAACTTCACACAATTGAGCACTACCACCATGATTGCGAAGATATTGTAAGCATAAGTCATCATGGGATTGAATTTTAGTATCAAAGTCTTTTTTTGTATTCATATTGTTTTTCTATGTCTTTTATATTTTCATGATGTAAGACTTTTGATGGCAATAGCTAAAACACTGCTATCCCATCCAAGGTGTATTGAAGAGCAGTAAAATTGAAAATACTATTAAGGTTTGACGAAAAATACCATGTTAAGGTAAGCTGCCTAAAACTTTTGTTAATCGCTTTTTATAGCTCGATACAGACAGCTTATTTGAATAAAGTCTGGGAATCAGTAACACGAGGTGTAATTATTTTTCCGTAGCATTCCCAGGAAGGATAAACATAATTCCTTAGCCAACAAGCTAGCTCCCAAGCATATCTGTTTGATATTTCACCCAACAGGGCTAGGGCACTATCTTTATGTAAGAAATCAACTTCTTCTCCATAAAAATCTAAGGGAAAGGCTAGAGTTTTTAAAAGACTTTCGTATTTCCTCCAAATTGGCTTTTCCCATTCGTAAAAACAATAATTCATCAAAGAAAATCCTGCAATGCATAAATCTTTACCCTGGGAAGCAAATACGAAACTTTCGCCGTCTTTCTTTGATTGATAGTCACTGGGAAGCCAGAAATCTATACAATAAAATTGACTCTCGGTAGACGCAATCATGATATTTGTTTGTGCAACAAGGACAAATGTTTTTATTGCGGGCAGAGTGTTAGTAACAGATTATTTGCATTCCCTAATTATGAAAATATCTCCTAAGGTAGATTTCATTTGTTAACCTAGGTTTAATAATTATTCTTATTTTTTTCTTATTTCTGCCTTATTAAAATTTTACATGGGAAATATATTCTTATAAATTAAGATGCAAAAATAAATATTTTCTATCACAAACTATAAAATTCTTTTGACCAAGGTTGCCACTTTCAAGATCAAACTAGCGATCGCGAAGGCATGCTTTCGTGTCGGATTAAAGCTACTGAGAGCGATCGCGCGGGGTCAACAAAACCAAAGGAGCTATTTACTACTTTTGTGGCATTCCTAAAAATATTTATAGAATTCCAACCATATGCAGCAAGCCACGTCCGGTAATTAACTCGATGATCAAAGCAATAAAGCCTAGCATTGCAATCCGACCGTTCCAAACTTCTGCACTGGTAGTTAGGCCCCACTCCCAACCTTCCGGAGGGTAGATTTTGACTTTTTTCTTCATCTGAGTTACTTGCGAGAGTTTCAGATTGGGAGAATTTAATGCGTCTATAATCAAATCCGCTAGCGCTCTTATGAATACCGGATGAGTGTTGAGAGCAGGTACGCGACGGAAGTTATCAATTCCTGCTTCCTCTGCTATTTCTCGATACTCAAGGTCGATTTCTTCCAATGTTTCGATGTGTTCGGAGACGAAGCTAATAGGAACGACGACCAAATCTTTTACGCTTTGTGCTGCTAGTTGTGCAATTGCATCCTCTGTATACGGTCGCAGCCATTCTACCGGGCCGACGCGACTTTGATAAGCTAACGTGTAGGCGTTGGGTCGATTTAGTGTCTGCATGATCAAATAGGCGCATTCCTCAATTTGTTGCTGATAAGGATCGCCTGCTTCTTCAACATAGCTTTTGGGTACTCCATGAGCGCTAAAAAAGATATGAGCCTCATCTTTATTAGGCACTTGTTCGAGCTCTTGGGCAATAAGCTCCGCCATAGCTTGCAGATACCCTGGTTGTTTGTACCAGGAGGGAATTAAGGTATATTCAACATGCTGTAGTTTTGGGTCTTCTTGCCAAAGTTTCTCTAATAATCGAAAGCTGGAACCGCTAGTACTGATGGAAAACTGGGGATAAAGGGGCAAGATCACCAATTTTTTGATGCCGTCTTGAATAATACGAGCGATCGCTTCTTCCGTATAGGGATGCCAGTAACGCATACCAATATAAATATTTGCTTCTTGCCCCAAAGCATGTAACTGTTCTTTTAGAGCCTGTGCTTGAGCTTCAGTAATACGCCGCAAAGGAGAGCCGCCCCCTATTTTGCGGTAATTTTCTTGAGATTTTTTAGTCCGGCGCCAGGCAATAAACCAAGCTAGGGGCTTTTGCAACCAGGGGAAAGGTAGGCGAATAATTTCTGGATCGGAAAACAAGTTATACAGAAACGGTCCTACATCCTCTAACTTCTCCGGACCACCGAGGTTAAGCAATAATACGCCTACACGACCCATAGCACTAAAAGTCCCCCAACTTTTTCAGCTTTTTTACTAATGTTAACAATAATATCTTTATTAAAATATAAGTTAATCACAAGGAAAAAAGTAGTGGCAACAATTTTAAGAGATTGGAGCTATCGCTACCAATGGCTTTATGACAGTATCTCCCGTTTGGCTGCTTTAAGTGTTGGCGGTGAGACTAATTTTCGCCGATTAACTTTGCATGGTTTAACAATTAACTCAGATACAAAAGTTCTCGACTTGTGTTGTGGAAGCGGCCAAGCAACACGGGTTTTAGTAAAGTATTCTCAAAACGTAGTAGGGTTAGATGCCTCGCCTTTATCCTTAGCAAGAGCACGGCGAAATGTGCCACAAGCCAAATATGTAGAAGCCTTCGCCGAAAAAATGCCTTTTTCAGAAAATGAGTTTGATTTGGTGCACGCAAGCGTAGCATTGCATGAAATGGAATCAGAACAATTGCAAAAAATTCTCAAAGAAGTATACCGCGTACTGAAGCGCGACGGAATTTTTACCCTAGTGGATTTTCACCATCCAACTAATTTTCTTTTTATACCGCCTTTGTGGATGTTTCTATGGTTATTTGAAACCAAGACCGCTTGGCAACTGTTAAAAACTGATTTACCGCAATTGTTGACGCAAATAGGATTTCAAGTTCAAAAGCAAAGCTTGCATGCAGGCGGAAGCTTACAAGTTATCCAAGCGAAGAAATAAAATACACCAGCAAAAAATTAACAAAAAACCAAAACCTCCTGCAAACTCTGGCAGCAGGAGGAAGGAAAAAATAAACCTGGCACCGAGCTATTTTGACTTGGGGTGTCCCCCAAGCTATCGTCGCCGCAGCAGCGTTTCACAACTGAGTTCGGGAAG
>FWPU01000337.1_pt1 | contig 151500 bp, 149 predicted proteins | sample 2228361 | NCBI WGS metagenome assembly FWPU01 (sample SAMEA103939777, study PRJEB20133) | metagenome | reverse complement strand
AGGTGGACGCAGAAACAGAATACGAGTATGGCCTAACCCGGGCATCCAGCGGACGCTCGCCCCGGCTCGCGCCGCTGATGCGGGTCGTTAGCCCGCTATATCGCAACATAAAAGAGAAGCAGTATGGTACTTCACAGATGCCTGTAAAACAAAAAAACAATCGTCAAAATCGGATGGGCATATTCCTGTACTATGAGAGTCCCGCCAACGAAGGGATATGCGCCTTCTTACGCGATTGGGAACCAGTTCCGTACTGGGGCAAAATTCAAGGTGTCAAGGCAACTCCTCAAGTTGTATCCCAGCTCATACCTAAAGAAATGCAGGAAGGCGCAGAATCTTGGCTTATTCTCTATCGGGCAAATGCAACAGAAGAGCTACTTGTTTTACCCTTTCCCGATGCAGAAACTCCATCCATTCTTAATGACCCGCAGAAATTCGGTAACTACCTGTCAGGCCTGTTAGAGTACATTTATGGCGGTAATCGTAACTGGTATCCATATAATGGCTTTAAAAACTTGATTGAATATATTCAGCGGGAAAGAACATACCCGGTTTGCGCATCCCACACCTCCAAAACGCTTTCAGGTAGTCCGTTACAATAGACCCCCCTTGACGAAATGCTAAAGAAACCCGAAATCCGTTTCTATGATGAAGATCAACGAGAAGTCGTATCAACTTTCACAGAAGTTAGTGAGCATATCCAGCAAATCCGTGATGAAATTCTCATAGCTGTCTTAACGGCCAAGAACGAAGAAGAAATAAGACGTCTGCTCGAAGATTTTGAATTAACTCTGCTAGAACAAAATCAACGTTTATCGGAGAAAGTTGATAACGTAGTCCCAGCTATTGTGGAACAGTTTAGGAAAATAATGGATGATGAAACGAAAAGTTTTCTCATATCTGCTGAAACCGTGTTCCATTTTGCTGAAAAAAACTCGATTATGATTTTGACTACTCGATATGCGGTTGTGGGTTGTGGAAATCTATTAAAAGAGAATTAAACTCATCTCTTATTTGGCACTTACGCCGAACAAAAAATATAGCAGATAATAATAGAAAACCGATATAAGCCCAAGTCTTCGTGTAGATTATGAAGCAGGAAACAAAACTGTAAACATAAACGAACGCCAAAGGGGGTCGATAGAATTTGAAGGTATAATGTTGGGAAACATTAAGTGGCTTCTTCTAACACCACAGAACAACAATATAGAGGAAGAAATAAAGCCTGTTTTTGAGAATGACCAAGAGCTCTTTGATTTTGTGTTAGGGTCAGACAAGAACGGTCTTCCATCCCTTATTGAGCAGGTACGGCAAATTAGAAATGGCCACGCTCATATTAAAACGATGAACAAGAATACTTACGAAGAGCTACGCTCTATTGTTATCGCCCCAGAAGGCAACATCCAAGCATCTCTTCTTGCAAAAATTCTTATGATGAAGCGTGCTATGAAAAAATATTGGAGCTAAAATTGAAAACAAAAGACGGGTTAACAAATGGCTCAACCTGGCCGCAGGGGCTGTGCGGGTTTTTCAAGATTTTCGTTCCATATAAGGCTTTTTACGTTAATCAAAGTCCGTGCTCTGCAATCCTACGGCAAGTTAGCCATAACGTTAGCCAGCGCGAAAAGAGCGAAGGGTTATTTGCGTAACTGAGAGGAGCAGAACAATGGCTGATTTGAAAGTTGCCGATCTAACTGTACAGGAGTTTAAGGAGCTTGTCCGGGAGGTCGTCATTCAGACCCTTTTGGAAATGCTAGGTGACCCCGATGAGGGATTGGAAGTGCGTGACGACTTCGCTGCGGAGCTTCAACGCTCTCTCGCAACTGTGGAAGCAGGCGGTAAGACGATTTCTGTGCAGGAAGTGGCTACAAGACTGGGACTAACCTGGTGATATATCAGGTAGATTTCACGCCTGGAGCCGAAAGCGATTTGTCCCGTTTGGATGCTCCCATTGCACAACGCGTGCTCAAGAGATTGCGATGGCTGGCCGAGAACTTTGAGGCGATTAGGCCCGAACTGTTGATGGGCAGTGGCAAGGTGTGTTCAAATTGCGCGTTGGTGATTATCGAGTGCTCTACACCTTTGACCGAGCGAGGCGCAAGATTGTTGTCCACTTTATCAGACATCGGCGTGAGGTGTACAAGATCAAGTAGGCAGGGCGCTGGCTAACCAGCGCTTCCACCTGACGCCGCTTCGCTGCGGCTTCCGGCGGCAGGTGAGTTTGGGCGTTAGCACGTACAAAGCGCCAAGCATATCAGTAATAGCATCACGACAAAATAGTGCAGGACTTGATTCACTTAAATTCAGAGGGACAGCGAACTATATTTAGGGCCGGTGTTTCACGTGCCGCAGCAAGCTTGGCGGTGCAGGCATCCCGAAGCGTCGGGCCCACCCCTATTAAGCCTTTTAGGGGTATTTTTTCTCTAACACCCCCTAACCCCAAAGCGCAGGTAAGAAATGCGAGACGGCCAGTTTAAAATAACACGCATCAAGTTAGGGGGAATAGGGCAAACGACAGCCCCCCATACCCTGATTTACCCGACGCCCCGCTCGCACGAGGTGCGGTTCAACTCAGCGGCTTTGATGGTCGCAACGCATCGGTGAGCTTCGGAGGTCAAACCTTTTCCTGCGCATGGTCGGCAAGCTTTTTGATGCGAAGATGTGCCCAAAACAGTTCTGGGATTGCCAAAAGTTCAAACCATAACTTTTGAAAAAGAAAGAAAAAGATGATTTAAAAGAAGGAGGTGACGTATGAAACTTTACAAACGTATCTATGGGGTCACGCTGGTAGCCATGATGGGCTGTACCAGTCTGCTGGTCACGAACCACGCCATGGCTTTCGATGACGATACGCATTATTACTTAACATATTACATTGCACGCAAGGTCGGTTACACCTCGCAACAAGCCTATCGGATCGCCAACGCAAACATAGCCGTTGATTACGCTGCAGTCACAGAACCTTTTCAGATTGATCGGAAATTGTTAGTGCATCCTGCGTACCCTATCGAGAAAGCGCGAATCCGTTTTCACGCCTTTCAGGATCAGAAACGGTTTGGCGAAGGTGAATCTGCCGCGGGAATGGCAGCAATCAAGGAGATTGAAAGATGGCATTGGGATCGTGCAAAAGAATTTATGAACCCCGGAATCTTTTTGCATTTCTTACAAGACGAATTTTCCCATTCTCCGTTGAAGTACGCCAGCCGAAAAGGTCATGCGGAGGATGGACACCTGCCAGATTTTCTGAGCTATGACCCTCTACAGTCAGAACGAATGGCACGCGAGACGCTGACTCGATTACAAGAGTTTTGGAACTATTCCTGCTTGAAGCAAAAGCGTAAGAACGTAAACTATGATCGCGATATCCGACCCGTTCTTGAGGAACTAATCCATGTCAATCCATATCCCGCCAAAACGGGGAACATTTATAGCGAGGAAGGCCAAGCCTATCTCAGCTAGAGCCCTAACATGGACGCGGCGTACCGGGTAATTAACAAATATCTCGCAGAGGATAAGGTGCGGGTGCCAAGGCTTAACAAAAATCGCTTGTACGAATTCGACGAATGGGGTTTCGTCGAGTCCGCTCGTGACCAATACGTAATAATTGGAACTTTGAAAGTGACAGTGAGTGGGGGAGACGCCAGGCCGACCGAGTTCATTGAAGGTGCCACCATGAAAGTGTATCTGGAGTCGACGATACGCAATGAAAGCGAGTGGCCTCTGGAAGAGGCCAAAACAGGAACTGGGCCTCTGTTCTTGACGTCAATCCCAATGGGGATTCTCAAGGTTGAGGGAACTCATCCAAATTACCATCAAGCAACAGCGCGGGTATCAGTTGTTAAGGAAGAAACTGATGTAGAGATTACGCTCGAGAGAGCGAAAGAATTGCCAGAATGCACGGCCATAGAGATCTCTCGAATTAAAAATTGGATTGCGGATCTGAAGAATCAACTCTTGGGAAGAGAAAGAGTGAGGGCCGCGGTCCAAAAGAACTACGAACAGCATGAGGCTGGCGTGGAACAGGGATACTTACGAACCGTCGAAGCCCTCGAGAAAGAGATTGACAGATTGAAGCAGGCGGCCAAGCACTACCGCCGCGTGGGCAACCAGCTTCGGGCATGCATCCATGAAGAGGCCGCGCAGGCCAAGCAGATACAATTACAGCAATAGATCGCCAGCTACGAAAAGAACAAAGCCGAAAGAAAAAAGCAACATGATGAACGGATTGTGCAGCTTGACGGCCAGATTAAGGATATACGAGACAGCATTGCGATGCATGAGCAGAGGCTGGAATTATGCATGAGCTGACCCCCGAAATTCAATAATCAGTATCAAAATTATATATTCCATATCTTGTTTGCTACGGATGTAGAAGGAGACCATGTTCGGATCGTTACAGCCTATTATCCAAGTCCAGAGGAATGGGAACAAGATCTAAAAACGAGGAGATGATCTTTATGAAATGTCATGTATGTGGATCAAGAATGAAATCGACTATTACCGATCTTCCCTTTAAAGTTCATGAAACAACCATTATGATATTGAAAAGTTTACCTGTATTTCAATGTGAAGGTTGTCCTGACTATTTGTTATTGGATGATCCCGTGATGAAGCGGGTAGATGAAATTCTTGAAAAGATAGACACTGCAGCAGAATTAGAAGTGATTAGGTACGCCGCTTAGAATTTATCCAGAAATTGTTACCATACAGGGCTAACTGAAGTTGATCGGAACTCCGCTTCGCTACGTTCCGACAGCTTAGCAAAGACGTTAGGCAGCATACCCATACGATCAGCACGACTGTGAGCTCACTGAGAACAATCTGACCTAAGGACATGAGTTCGGACAGGGAGATGGGGTATAATGGAGGAAAAACCCTTCGGGCTGAGCCCTCAGGGCGAAGCCTTTGGGAAGGAGGTTAATGAAATAGCATTACAGGGAATTCCGCCGGGAATTCCGGGGACACCATACAGAATGCTTCCCTTTCAGGGGGCACTGGCCGAGGACTGTCCCAGGGGAAGGACTGTACGAGGAGTGGTGTCTGCCTTCCTGTCGCTTCATCCCGCAGGATACGCACCGGCCAGTGATCGTCGAGCCTTCAGACAATGCACTTGGTGCCACTGAAAAGGATAAACGCAGATTCAGAAAACTTCGGGAGATATGCCCGCCATACCCGGGTGCCCGCTTTCGAGAACCCGTTCCCGTTTCCAACAAAGAAAAAGGTTAGCAGTTGAGCACCTATGAGCACCTAACCACGGCGCGCAGGCGACGGCTTACAGCCTATGCTTCGGCTTCCAGCCGCGCCTGACGCCCAGCTTTATCTGCCTCATCGACCGTAGCGACGAAGGATGGTGAGGACGGAACGATCATCATGAGGGATGGAGCAGAGATGCAAGCCCTCCTCGATTCGTTAGACGCTCTAGCCGACGAAGCCGAGGGAAAGAGGACCAGTTGGAGAGACGTCTGGACGGAGATCAAGAACATCGGACAGGCCTTCAAGGAATCACGGTTTCCGACTGCGCAAGATCGACAGGCGGCCTGGAATCGCTTTCAGTCGATCGTCGCGAGAGTGAAGGCGTCCCAGGAGCGAGCCAGGCAAGAAGTTGAGCAGAGGGTCCGTCAATCAGAACACCATCTGGAACAGATCCGCTCCTACGCTTGGCAGGCGACTCCCTCCTCAGAGTCAGCCGACGCCATCATCGCAATTGCTACTGGCGGACTCTCTGTTCTCATCAAGACTGGCCTTGAGGCAATCCTCGGGCCGTTCGACGAAAGGAAGCTCGAACTTCAGAGGTGTAGCCAAGCTCTGAAGGAGGGGTGGGCATACCTTTCACACAATAAGGGGGAAATGCTCGGAAAGCATAAGAAGGAGGCGTTCGATGCCCTCAGTAGCGCGTCGGACTCGCTGGGGAGAGCGTGGGACATCTGGAAGACAGGAAGGCAGCGGGCAATTGAGCACTACCGCGGCCAGAAGCGAGCGGCGTGGGAAGCACGCCAAGCGAAGCGCGAGGCATGGGAGAGGCGAATGAGAGAGAACATTTCCAAGCTCGAAGACCGCCTTGATCGTCTTGAAAGTGCATTAGATCGCTGAGAGAGCAATCTTTCGCAGCTCGAAGAAATGAGAAGCTCTGCTCGATTGGATTCCTACCGTGAGCGCGTGGACGGCTGGATTGATGATGAGAGGGAAAGGATCGCCGAGATTGAGAGAAAGATCGGTCAAGTCAAGGGCTGGATATCGGAGATGGAGGCGAAGCTTCGATGAGTGGCGGCTAACGTAAAAGGATTCGTGAGGTGCGGAGCGCAGCGGAGCCACCACACAATCCTGGGTTGAACTAAGCCGGTGTTTGGAATTTGAACGGAACCTCTTTCGGGAATTTACGGGGCTTTTTTAGGGGGCAAGCCCGGTTTTAGAGAGAGAAAGGAGGAAGTGAGAGGTAAAAACGGAGGTGAGTCCTGGATGAAACTGGATGGTAGGGATAAAAAGGTTGGCAGTGGGATCCTCTAAAGGGTTTAGAGTTAAAGAGATCAGAGCCAGAAGAAGAGACTTAGCTTGATGAAAAGTTTCTTTGTGGGTAGGAGAGAGGAAGCCAAAATAGCGAACTTTGATAAAGCCTTTTGGGAGGATTTGTTGGAGGAATCGGCGGATGAACTCCAGAGCAGGCAGGGCCATGTAGCGTAATTTACCGGTATTGGAATCCTCGTATTCAAAGGTGATCTGATCATTTTCTAGTTTTATAATGCGATTATTGGAAAGGGCGACGCGGTAGACAGAAGGAGCGAGGTATTTTAAAGCATGTTCGCCGTTGCCGACCGGTTGAGAGTTTACCACCCAATCCTTTTCCCATACCTTGGGGAGAACGAGATCAAAGAGTTGATTTTTTTAAGCGCGGCATAGAATTTAGCGCGGAAGAGTCTAGAGAGGGGTTTAACGTGAACGAAGAATCTTTTATGTGAGGGGAGCCATTTGGTTTGATCTTCTGAGATGGCTCCACCTGGGACGATATAGTGACCATGAGGATGAAAGGCTAAGTCTCTGGCCCAGGTATGAAGTACCCCTATCCTGCCGATAGCCCCACCGACGAACCGGGGATCGGCAGCCAGTTCCACGAGAGCTTGAGAAGAAGTCTTGAACAGGAGATCGTAGAAGAGTTTCTGATTAGAACGAGCCAGATCTCTAAGTTCATCGGGTAAGGTGAAGGTGATCAGGAAGTAGTGAGTCGGCAGAAGCAGGTCGGTTTGTTTTTGGAGCCAGATCTCGGCCCAGTCGTTCATACACTTGGGGCAGTGCCTGTTTTGACAGGAGTGATACTGATAGTGGGATTGCTTACAATCTTCACAGACATAGACGTGGCCACCGAGAGCTTCAGTGCGGCAGTGTTCGATATCCCACATGGCCTTCAAGTGAGAGGGGAGCATACGGTTGCCGAACTGTGCACGATACTTTTGGCCATAGAGACGGAATATGTCAGCAAGTTCTGGCATGAGAGTATTAATCGAGTCAATGGCCATAGCGTCGGCTTTGACAGTCAAGTGAGTATAAATCGAGGTAGTGGCCGGGGAGTTATGTCCGAGATATTGTTGGATGACCCGCAAGTTAACGCCTGCCTCGAGCAGATGGGTGGCATAAGAATGTCTGAGGGTATGGACGGAAGCGCGTTTATGAATGCCCGATTGCTTTAGAGCAAGTTTAAAGGCTTGCTGAACATTGGATCTTGGCATAGGTTCCTGTGCAGTAGACATACCGATACCGCCTCTTCCTGGAGCTGGAAAGATCCAAATAGGGTTTCGATGGGTTTTCCAGTATTGGCGAAGCAGTTCGAGGGTTCGTTGAGGAAGGGGTACAGAGCGATCTTTCGCACCTTTGCCTCGGTGGACATGAAGGATCAGGCGGGAGCTATCAATATCTGGAACCTGGAGATGGGTGCCTTCTTTCAAGCGGAGGCCACAGGAATAGATGGTAGTCAGGCAGACGCGATACCGGGGAAGTCGAACGGCGTGGAGGACCCGTTGAACCTCTTCTGGACTTAAAAGGACGGGGAGTTTATTCTCTCTGGGAGCGCGAACGAAGGACAAGGTGGGCCAATCGCGGTGTAGAGTGTGCTCGAAGAAGAACTTAATGCCACAAAGGGCGATGGCACTGGCACTAGAGGAATAGTGTTTGACATTCTTGAGATAGTAAGAAGTACTGTCTAAGTTCTTCTTCGGAGATTTGATCTGGGGATTTACGGTAATGTTCAGCCAGTTGTCGGACAGCACGGATATACATCTCCTGGGTACGTTCGGAGAAACCTCTGAGTTGAAGGTCTTGGATCATGCGGTTGCGAAGTTCTGTCATAGTATACCTCCTTAATGAGTGGATAAGTGGTGATAAGGTAAAAAGATCTTGACCACCAAGATCCTAACTTGGGTATACTATGATGGAGCTAAAAAGGGGAGTAAATTTTTTAGAAGAGTCCTTGTAGGATCGTCGCAGTCTAAAAGCTGCGCGAAGCGCTTAGTTCAACCAGGGCATGAGCCGCACCCGACAGCCAGAGCGACGCAGGAGCGGAGGCTGTTGGGCGTCGGCTCCATGCCCTGGTTAGGCGTGCTGAGCGATGTTGAAACCATGTGTCGAATAAACGGAGGGTAAAAGCGTGATCAGAACAGTTGAGGCAGTCATTGACGAGCAGAACAACGTTCGCTTGCTGGAACTCGTTCAGTTGCTAGGTCCGCGGCGAGCGTTTCTCATCATCTTAGATGAACCAGCGGTCAATATTCCTGAAACAGCACTTTTGAGCGAGCCAGCGCTTGCAGAGGACTGGAACAGGCCGGAGGAGGACGCCGCGTGGTCATACCTGCAGCAGGCAGTGTAGTGGTAGTGCCCTTCCCGTTCTCTGACTTATCGCGAGCCAAGCTGCGACCGGCAGTAGTTTTGGCGGATGCTGGACGTGGAGACTGGATCTTGTGCCAAGTCACCAGTAACCCCTATGGTGATGCGCGAGCAATCATGCTGACCGAGGCTAGCTTTCGCACAGGCTCCTTACATGTGACGAGTTACGCACGCCCTGGTAAGCTATTCACTGCTAGCCACGACCTTATGACGGCACAGGTCGCTGGAGCCGACGCCGCCTGCGGCGCGGCTCAGCTCGGGGCTGTTAGGCTTCTAATCAGTAGTTCACTAGGGGTCACTTTTGATTTCCGCATTCATGTGTAGACGGCGAAGCCCATTTTGAGAGGTGGTCCGATATTGATCGCACGACGAAGCCAGTCGAGGCCCACACGAAAAGAACTCAAGGTGCGCCGCTTCGCGGCATCCACCAGCCGGCGTGGTCCGGTTTTGAAGAGCCAACGACCGACATGAAACCACCACAGAAAGCCAATGGCCATCACCACCAGCAAGCGATGCAGCCGGTCAGCATCCGGCAGATGGGTCTCTTCCCGGTTGAAGCCTCCCGATTGGTCATCACGGAAGGTTCCTGCAATCCCACTCCGCTGCCGCCCCCACGCGAACGGCACGGCAGTCGCTGGGCGCGAGGTCGCCACGGAGCGCTGTTCCTGCTTCGTCCGATCCCAGGAGGCGATCAGGTTGACGGGACCACAGGCCTGGTCCCGAGTCAGGCGCATCCCCTGCCGATAGAGCGGGCGATCCTTCAGAACCTGCAGGGCTCCCAACCGCTGCCACGTCCCAGCTGGCCCCTGGAATCGCGTGTCTGCCGACTGCCCCACGCCAAAGTCCCAGCCCCAGTGCTGGGCAGAGCGCATCCACTCGACACTCTTGCACTCCCCGTCTCCCAACACCGCCTTCTGCGGGGCGACCGGCAACCAGGGGCGGACTCGCTCCAAGAGCGCCTGCTGTTCTTGAAAATCGGAAGCGCCGTGGGGGGACAGGAGCGTCCACGCCAGGGGGAGCACCCGCCCCAGCACGGCTATCCCGACCATCACCACGTTACAGACTCCCCACTCGGTCTGATCCAGCACCCGGGTCAATTCCGGGCGATGCCATCGCTTCCAGGTCAGCCGCCCCAGTGGCCCATAGAAAGGATCGACGACCAGCCGGGAGTTCATCAGCCCCCGCTTGAGCCGACGGATCCGCCTCGCCTTCGTCCCCTCGATCGGCAGTGCATCGGCGACGCGGCCCACAGTACAGTGTCGGGCCCGGAGCAGCCCCCAGACCCACAGCGCCAGATTCCGCACTTGGGTGACCCGAAGCATCAGCAGGGCTTGACACGGATACGACAACAGATTAGGGTACGTGTCGGGGATGGACATGATAGCACCCCTCCTTGCACAGGCTTCCATAGGAATGTTATGCAGAACACTACACTCTACCATATGGAAGATTGGAAAGGATGGTCTCCTGTCTATCCCTCTTTGTGTTTCTCAAAGTGACCCCTAGTGAGAATCAGTAGAGAAACAATTTCGTGACATCAAGGAGTATAGGAGATGATCGATCCACAAGTGGTGCAGCATATTCAACAGGCACCGGTTGTAGAGCGGTTACACATGCTCGAAGTAATTCTCCAATCGCTCAAACAGGACATACTGACAGATGTGGCAAGCAAACAACCACCATATAAACCGTTCACGATTCGTCCGGTGAGTTTAGAGGAAGAAGTGCATGTCGATCGTGACGAATTGTATGCCGAAAGACGTATCTAACAGTAGATCACAATGGGGACGATTAGTCATAGAGGACCACCTCCTTGGTAGGAAGATAAAGGTGTTCGATCGCATGGATGAGGAAAAGGAGAAGGCGATGGAAGGAGAAGAGCTGAATGGTGGAGGGATGGACTCCCACGCCTTTCTGACGGAGCAACCCTTTGATGTCGCTTTCCTGCCCCTTCTGGGGAGCTGCCATAGCAAAAGGGATATCCCTGTGCTGGAGGAGGAAGCGCAATCCCGCTACCGCGTAGCACTGGCGATCCAGATATACAGCCAGAGGAGCTTTCCGCCCAGGCGGAAGAAGCGAACCAGGAGGCGATCCAAAAACGGCACCAGCCCTTCCTGGCAGCGGACCACGGTCAGCCCTAGGGTGAAGCGTTTGTCCTTCTTGCTCACATAGCGGCTGGTATAGCCGAAAAAGGGGATGGTTCCTTCCTGGGCAGGCCCGGAGAGGAGGAAGGCCTCTTCACCGGCTTTGGCTTCTCCGTAAGAGGGAACCAGTTTCAGGTCCATGGCGATCTCCAAGGCAGAGCGAAACAGTTGCTTGGGCCAGGAGACAGCCCGGGGCGGGGCTGGTGCACCTGCTCCAGGGCTGCGACCTCCAGGCTCCCGGCTGCTCCTCGACCGGTGGTAGAGCTCGGGGCGTTCTCCAGACGAGCCGAAGTCTGCTCGATCGTGATCTTATGCGCTGCGGCATACCCCAACACCGAGAAGATGTCCCTGAGGCTGTATGCTGCCGTTTCTGGACGGAGCCTCTCCGGGCAGGTCTCCAATTGGTCCAAAGCCGGTTGGAAGATCTGTTGAGCCTGTACTCCACGCCTCTGGATGGTTCCAGAGGCGCGGGATGGCCGCTCCTTCTTTCGGGCGGGTTGCTTTTGAGCCATCTTGATCCCTCCTTTCATTTTTAGGATCATTATGGCTCATCCACCCGCCTTTGTTCAGTACACCATCACATCGAATCCAAAATGGACTCATTGTGATGTACTGAGAGTATCTGTTATGAGAAAGATCAAGAACGGCGACGTCTGGAGTAGAAAGGGGTTCTTTGAGAAGCACTCATCTAAACAATGAAAATCTATCTTGATGATGATCTCGATTCAAATGTATTGATTGGTCTGTTACAGGGAGCTGGACACGAAGTAATTTCGCCAAGGACTGTAGGAACTCGGGGAGTTAGTGACGAAGAGCCTCTACCCAATGCGGTCACCCATGGGCTGGTCCTACTCACGGCAAACGCTGAAGATCTTATCAATGACCTCATAGCGAGTAACCCTCAGAATGACCTGGTATGAAATTGATAATCTCAACATTGTCGGCGTAAATCTCCAGACCGCTCAATTTATGCGGTATTTTGCCAGCGCCTCTGGATTCAGCTCCAGTCCAAAACCTGGAGTATCGGGCAAGACCAGCTCTCCATTGGTGATATCCGGTCTGTTTACAAATAGTTCAGCCCAGATTGGGTCTCGTGCCGGGTTAGGGAACGTTTCGAGAATATGTCCATTGCATACTGAACCTACCAGGTGTCCATGGATTTGAGGATCATGATGAGGAGCCATCAAGACATGGTGTGAGGCTGCATAGTTTGCTACCCGTAACCACTCAGTAACACCACCGGCTCGGGTAGCATCAAATTGCATAAAGCGCACTCGTCCCAGATCAATCAGATCTCGACAGGCCCAGCGATGCAGTTCACTCTCTCCACTCGCAATGGGGATACGAGTATGTTGGGCCACCTGAGCCAGTCCACGAATCGAGTCATACCAGTGCACCGGTTCTTCAAACCAGTAAATACCAAAAGGCTCAAAAGCGCGAGCGGCCTCGATGGCTGCCGGGACATCATAGGCACTATTGGCATCGAGCAGAATGTCCACCTCAGGTAATGTTTCACGAACCGCTTTTACGCGGGCAACATCTTCGGCAAGGGTAAGCCCACCCACCTTCATTTTCACTGCTTTAAATCCCTGCTGCGCATATCCAGTCATCTCGTCTACGAGATGGCTTATCTCGTCTCCTTCCCGGTAATAGTAGCCTCCACTGGCATAACAGGGGATACGGTTGGTTCCCCCCAGCAGTTTATAGACCGGGACCCCCAGGACTTTCCCTTTGAGGTCCCAGAGGGCGATATCGATACCGGCAATAGCCGCCATGACTTGCGGGCGTACGCCTGCCCCAAAATGGGGTTGCCCGAAACTCGCACTCATATCCGCAAACTCTCGTGAAACGGTGGTATGAAATAACTGCGACCAGAGCCGTTCATGGGTCATCGGGTCTTGCCCTTGCAGCAATGTTTTGAACCGCTCAATAACCCGCACTATCTCTTCCAAAGGCCGGCCATGAATCTCCCCAATGCCGGTAAGACCAGAGTCTGTATGCACTTCCACGATAATTTCAGAGGCTGTGGTATAGGGTTCAATAGACATCCAAAAGGTTCGCGACAATTTCACTGAGATGATATGTGTAAGGATATCAACAATTTTCACTACCCTCTCCTCCCTGGAAAGTGATAATCCGGTTTGGGAGCTTTGTTCGCATTAGCTTCTTGTTCTCAGGCACAGATTTTATCTTCTGGTATCATTCCATGAATCGAGGGAGTAGTCAAGAGAAGATGCAAGGGTCTTTTATTGCTGTATCTGCACTCATTGTGAGTATTGCTCTCCCGTCATCTTGACTGTAGTGAAAAATCGCTCATGAATTGCTCCCAAAACAGGAGATTCTTCACTTCGCTCAGAATGACATGCTGAATTTTCCTCACTATGAGTTCTCTGGAAAAAATTCGTGCTCTTATTGCCTTCTTCCTCTATAATAGGGGAAAAAATTGGAGTGAAGTCAAAAGCAGGAGGAGACATTATGCCTAAACGCAAAGTGCTCATGACTGGAGCTACCGGTTATATTGCTTCACAATTACGGCCAGCTTTTCGTGAGCAGTATGACCTGACGCTGGTAGATGTCAAAGAAACTGATCCGAAAGGGAACAAAATCCCGGATGTGGTGATCGCTAATCTAGCAGAAGCGGATTATGAAAAGTATCAAAACCATTTCCAAGGAATAGATACGGTGGTTCATCTGGGGTATTATCGACCATCCCGACAAGGGATGGAGAACTGGAGACAGCGGTCGTATCATGATGAGCGAGTCAATGTGGATATGGCGTATAATGTGTACAAACTCTCTCATGATGCAGGAGTACGTCGGGTCGTAGTCGCCAGTTCCAATCATGCTGCAGACTGGTATGAGCATATAATTCATCAGGGATTGCTGGATATGGTCTACCCGGACACATTTCCGCTTTCGGATAATTTTTATGGATGGGCCAAGGCTGCGTATGAGCATATCGGCTTTATCTTTGCCACAGGACATTTTGGTCGCAAACTGGAAAATATCCACATCCGTATTGGCGCTCCTCGTGAGATCAATGTGCAGGATTTTGTAAAAACCCAAAACTGGACAGCCTACAAGCGGGATCTGGGGGCGTATATTAGTGAGCGAGACTTGCGGCAACTCTTTACCAAATCTATCGAAGCAGACAGGATCGAAAATGAGTATGGTATCCCCTTTCAGATCTTTTACGGGATTTCAAACAACACCCGTAAATTCTGGAGTATTGTCAATGCTAGAAAGGTCATCGGGTATACACCGGAAGATGACTCCGAAGTCAAGTATGCTCAGGATATAGCGACATTTCTGACGGGAGTGAAGAAATCAGACTAAAAAAGCACTGGGGAAAGGAGGGGCTTTGTTCTTGCCCTCGTAAGACACCATAGACGACCTGGTTGCATGGTCTAAGGAGATCCTATGAGTAATATACGCCAGCGGGGAATGACACTGGTACCTCTGTTGTTGTGGGGGGTACTCCTGGTCTTCACCGGTTGTGGGAATGTGGAGAGTGATGGAGGGAGTTCAAGTCCCAAAACGGGACAGATTAGAGGTACTGTGATCAATGCTATCAGTCTTTTGCGTCTAGCAGGGGCCAATGTCGTCGCCACTCAAGACGGAGAGCCCGTAGGAGCAGTTAGCTCGGCGGAAAACGGTACGTTCAACCTTGAAGACATTCCTCCTGGCCCCACTCAGTTGACTGCTTCCCTGGATGGTTTTACCTCTGATCCGGTAACTGTTGAGGTAGTTATTGGGAAAACGGTGACAGATGTGGTGCTGGCCATCCGGGTTCCCGGGAATGAAATAGCTTTTGTCCTCACCACTAATGGGGTCAATGGAACATTTTCTACTATCAACCTGGATGATCGAGGAGTTACCCCCAGTGTTGCCCCAGTGGGAAGGGATCCACAGGCCAGACTATTTAATGGTTTCGTTTATGTCATTAATCGTGCTCCTCAAAATAATATCCAGGTTCTGGATCCGCAAAACAATTTTGTTACAGTCCGCCAATTTATTACCGGGGCAAACTCCAATCCCCATGATATTGCCTTTGTCAGTGCGGAGAAAGCCTATGTGACTCGCTATGATCAGCAGACCCTGCTGGTCTTAAATCCTCTCACCGAGCGATTCCTCAACGAGATTGACCTCTCTCCTTTTGCCGATGCAGACGGTATTCCAGATATGGATCAGATGGTCATTGTAGGCAATAGGCTTTATGTGTCTCTGCAACGGATCAATCGGAATAATTTTTTCCCTACGGATGTGAGTTTGCTGGTAGTCATTGACACGCTTACCGATCGTATTATAGAGTCTATTGAACTTACCGGCACCAATCCGGTGACTCAACTGGTGTTTGATCAAGCCAATAACCGTATTTTAGTAGGAGAAGCGGGTGACCCTTTTCTTCTCGATGGGGGGATAGATGTTATTGATGTGGCCACTAATCAGGCTACCGGTTTTCTCATCAGGGAGGTCACCCTGGGAGGAGACCTCAGTGCCTTTGTCCTCTTGTCTGAGGAGAAAGGATATGCCGTGGTGGGACAGAATGTTTCCAGTCTGGTGGCGTTTAGTCCTCGTACCGGAGGTTTTTTAGGTACCCTGCTTACCACTCCGGAATTTTCCCTTGCTGCACTGGCGGTGAATGACCGGAACGAACTGTTTGTTGGGGACCGCGATTCCTTTACCCCCGGGATTCGTATTTTTAATACAACCACAGATCGGGAGATTACGGTGCTTCCGATGAATGTGGGCTTTCCACCAGCGGCTCCTCCCAATGCGATCCTCTTTTTCTAGCTGTTTTGTAGAAGGGCTCTTCTTGTATGGATGCTCAGCAACAAGTTGCCATCCTTGAAGGGCGCGGTACGAACCAAGCTTTGCGGGGGAATAAACCCTGAAAAATCGGAGGAGAAGATTACGAAAATGAATTACACATCACCGCTCAGCTCATCAAGAAGTAGATTGATCGCCCGTATCCCTTTTTTCTACGGTTGGATTGTGCTGGTGGTGGCTACCCTGGGCATATTTGCCACTGGACCAGCGCAAACCTATTCTGTGTCGGTCTTTGTTACCCCAATCATTTCAGAATTGGAATTTTCTCGAACAGCAGTTTCGAGTGTATATGCCCTGGGGACAGTAATAGCGGCCCTGGCCCCTCTCCTCATCGGAAGACTGATTGATCGCTTTGGTTCACAGGTCATAATTGTTTTCGCAACCCTTTTCTTCGGGGGAGCCTGTTTTTGGCTTGCCACAGTGAATTCACTGCCCGATCTCTTTATAGGGTTTGCTGCAATTCGCATTCTCGCCATAGGAGCTTTAAGCCTGGCTTGCACTACTCTTGTAGCCCAATGGTTTGTCCGGAGGCGAGGTATGGCAATGAGTATTGCCAATCTTGGTATGGCTGGAAACAGTGCTGCATTTCCTCCACTGAGTCAATGGCTTATCGATCTATATGGCTGGAGAACTGCCTGGAGGGGATTGGGAGTCATTATCTGGGGATTGCTCTTGCTCCCTGCTATAGCTTTGATCCGGAACCGTCCAGAATCGGTAGGGCTCCAACCAGATGGAGAAAGCAGAGAGGGGGAGTCGTGGCAAAAACCAGGAGGGAAGCCTGGAGGAAGAGAGGCTGAGTGGAGTGTGAAACAAGCTATGCATACCCGTAGCTTCTGGCTACTCCTCTTTGCTGCATCTATCTCTCCACTGGTCGTCACCGCACTCACCCTCTATCAAATCGCCTTCCTGGTCGAGCGTGGACTGAGTCCACAGCTTGCTGCAAACGTCTTTGGGATACGAGCCGCCTTCCATGCCCTTGTTATCCTGGGGGTCGGATTTGTCCTCGATCGGATTCCTGCTCGTTTTGTCTTTGCCGGTGGACTAGGTATTCTCGTAGCCGCTATGATCGCTCTCTTATACGCTGATACCCCGTTCCTGGCAGCGTTATATGGCGCATTAACTGGCGTTTCCACGGCTTTTACTACCACGACGAATGCAGTGATCTGGGCTAATTATTATGGTCGAAAAAATCTCGGCAGTATTCAGGGGATCAGTACCACAGTCTTTGTGGGAGGTACCGCTCTGGGCTCATTGCCTCTCGCCCTGGCCTATGATTACCTGGGAGGCTATGCCCAGGGAGTGATTCTCCTTATGCTTTTACCCTTGCTAGGCGTGATAGCTGTCCTGTGTGCTCCTCCCCCAGTTCTTCCCTCTGTGGGAGATCAGGTGTCTGTGTCTTAAAGGGGAATCTATCTCTATCATCTTTGAATTTCTCTAGCTTGCTTATACGCTGCCAGCGTGCGTTCTCGTGCTTCTTGATGATCGACAATTGGTAGGGGATAATCCTGGTCCATAATGCACTTGGCTTTCTTTTGCACAGTAGCAGGCATCTCCCATGGGGTATGAATAAACTTTTCTGGCACATGGGACAGTTCAGGTACCCAGTGCCGCACGTATTTCCCTTGCGGATCACATTTTTTCCCCTGGAGGATAGGATTAAAAATAAGGTCTTCGTTATTTTCCCAGGGAATCTCCTGGAGTTCAGCACGGAAACTCTGCTGTCGCACAAATGGAAAATGCTGCAAAATAGCCATATAAAACTCTCGCCAGATAAGTTCATTGAGCCAGGTCTCCACCCCTTTTTGGGCCTGAGGGTTCGGAGCAGATTGTCTGGCCTGCAGAGCAGCTAGTACCGCTTGGCGTGCGGAAAGCATTCCAAAACGCAGGTAAGGGGAGAGGCCGGATGTTCCATCGATATCCAGGGGATGACGGGCTTCAGCATACTCAAAAATCGGAGGAAAGGTGCCTTCTACGAAAGCCTTGAGGCGACACTGGGCCTCTATTTCTCCTGGTAAAAAAGGGATATCAGAGGATAAAGCCGGTTCTGCAGGTATAGACTGACTGGATATGTCGGGGGGAGTAGCAATTCGTGGTGGAGGTGGAATGATTTCCCTTTCCTGAGGAAAGGGAAGGGCTCTCCAGGCTTTACTAAAAGGAGTAAAAACCGTATAAGGAGAGCCATCCACTTTGAGCACAGTTCCGGGAGGGTGAATAGTCAGACCACCCATTAACTGCAAGGGCAGGTGTGCCGATATCCGATCATCACGATACTTCGCATACGGTGAGTAGTCGTCTTCAGCATAGACAGCCTCTGCTCCGCTTTCAGAGAGTAAATTCGTCAGCTCATCGATGGGATTACCATGACGAATAATCAGACGACTACCTAAAACGTGTAAGGCAGCATCGAGCGCTCGGAGACCACCCAGCAGAAAGGAGAATCGTTTAGAACCGACATAGACCGAATTCAAGAGTACTGGATCAAAGATGAAGACCGGAATGATCTGTTCAGCATGCTTGAGCGCTGCCGCTAGAGCCTGATTATCGGTTAATCGTAAGTCTCGACGTATCCACCAGAGAGCTCTGGTCATTGCAAGTCCTGTAACTTGGGCATCACTTCCTGAGCAAGCAGAGTCATGGAGCGGATCCATTGTTCTTTGGGGTGCCATTCATGCGCCATAGCCAGGAGCACACCAAATCCACCCACCTCTGTATAGAGGTGCCGAATTTTATGAACTACCTCTTCTGGACTTCCCACGATCCAGACATTCTCGAGCAAATACTCCGTGGTTACGGCAGAGTCCGGGATGGAGGTATCGACCTTAAACAGATCGGTCATCTTCATTTTGGGTATAAGCCGAAGAAAGTATTGCTCAAAATCCCGACCGATAGTGCCTTCGAGTACCTCTCGACGAGCCTGCTCGGTAGTCTCTGCTACATATACTTCCCGTGCGATGCGCCATTGCGAGCGATCAGGAGTACGTCCAGCCTTCCTGGCCCCTTCTTCTACGGCTGTCCAGTGGGTTTTAAGCACACGGATAGGGACCAGATTAATACTCAAAGGAATCCAGCCACGCTCTCCTGCCAGAACCAGGGTTTCGGATTTTTCAGAGACCCCGGCGACTCCAATCGGTGGATGAGGACGCTGATAAGGTTTGACATGGAGCTGCAGACCAATATCTGGCTGAGGTTCTGGAATCCGAAAACGCCAGTATTTATTTTCGTAGAGCCCTGGTTTAGCCCCATTCCATAACTCCAGAATCAGATCGATCGCTTCATGGGTTAACCTACGCTGTTCACCAGTTTTTGGATCGATTCCAAAGACCTCGAAATCCCCTGGAAAGCCTCCAGAGCCGACTCCCCAGTAAAAACGACCATGGGCCATATGGTCTAACTGGGCGATGCGGTGCGCCAGCATAAAGGGGTCGTGATTGGGCATACAGGAAACCCCGGTACCCAGAATGATATTTTTGGTCAATGGGAGAGCCTTGGCAATAAAAAGATCTGGTGCGGGAATATTTTCCCAGGCTGCGGTAAAATGTTCCCCAATCCAGGCTTCCCGATACCCCAGTTGATCGAGTACGACCAGTTGCTCCAGATCGTGATCCAGAGTCTGGGTCAGGTTCGATCCAGGAGGATGCAAAGGCATTGCAAAGTATCCATACTGCATCTATGTTGCCCCTTTCAGCTCTTAAACATCTTGGCATATGAGCGGTTTGAGGTAGGATCATAATAGTATTTTTCCATGTGAGGGCGATATTTCTCCATGATCTCTCGATTCAGATGAATAGGTGGAGAGACCTCGGGTGGGAGTAACGGAATATAGGTCGTGTGACCGATCTCGCGTCGAAAGGCCTGTTTGATTCGGGTGAGCAGTTGAGGCTGAGTCATGACATCAAGGGCTGTACTCACTATCGCCTTAACTCCTGCAGCAATTCCCTTATGAGCAATCGTCGTTCCCGCACACACGCCAGCCGACCAATGGTGAAACGGAATGCCAATGGGTTGACCGGGATAATCGATGCGCACATACGGCACTACCCAGCTTACATCGCCAATATCTGATGATCCTCCGGATGGGCTCTCAGCTTCCTTAAGAGGGCTGATCTCCAGAGGAAGCCCGGCTGGTTCAATGCCGATCTCTCGTTGTACCGCCCGGGCCAAGCGCTGTTCGTCCCGACTCCATCTGGGCATACCAATCGCCCGAATATTTCGATAAGCAATCTCGGCCAGCATTTTGTTAACCCGTACCGGCCACACAGCAGAAAGGATGCGGTCTTGTACGGTTGTACCGGTCATCAGAGCTGCTCCAGCCGCCACCTGTTTTGCTTTCTGGTATAAGTGGCGAATCGACTCATAGTCCCGTTCCCGAAAAAAATACCAGGTTGAGGCCTGGGCTGGCACAACATTCGGTTGATCTCCTCCATTGGAGGTCACATGGTGTACGCGTAAGGTAGGAGGAAGATGTTCGCGCAGAAATTCATAGCCAATATTCATAAGCTGAACCCCATCGAGCGCACTCACACCGCGCCATGGAGAAACCCCGGCATGAGCGGTCACTCCCGAGAAGGTAAATTCGGCGGAGATGAGACCATAACTTTTTAACCCATAGCTTGTGCCAAAGTGGCTATGAATATGACCATCGATAGCAAAATCGACCTCTTTGAGATACCCATCACGGACAAAGAAGGGACGCGACACCAGTTGTTCCTCTGCTGGTACCCCAAAAGCCTTGATACTTCCGGACAACCCATGCTTCTCCATTACCGCTTTGAGTGCCAGTGCAGAACCGAGCAGGACCGCTGCATTGGCATTATGCCCCTCTCCATGCCCAGGGGCGCCTTCTACGATGGGATCATGTCTCGGGATACCCGGTTTTTGCGAAGTATTGGGAAGGCCATCAAACTCTTCCAGAAAGGCCACCACGGGCTTCCCCGCCCCATAGGTAGCGAGAAACGCTGTTGGAATACCTGAGATCCCCTCTTCAATAGCAAAACCATATTTGAGAAACGCCTCTTTGAGGGTACGGCTTGTCTGAATCTCCTGCATGCCCAGCTCACCGAAGGAATAAATAGCATCACTGATCTTTCCCAGATAGGAAGCATTTTCATCCACCCAGTCCAGTGCCGTCTTCTTCAGAGTTTCTGTCATACTTTTTCTCCTCTCGGTAGCATAACCGTACCAGCAAAGTTCCGGATACATTCGGAACATGTAAATACCAGAATATCAGGTTAGGCCCTTTGTCTCACTTACAAAGTCACAAGGGAACAACTTGCTAAGAATTCGATGCAAATAGCAAAACCTAGCAAGCCGTCTCTTTAGTACGGGAGGGAAGAGAGATGGTCCCACTGCCTACCACTGGTTTCTCTCCCCGCTGATTCTCAATGAAGAGATCACATTCAAGCAGGTTTTCTCCGGCTCGTTCATGTTTTTCAGTAATAATTCCCTGACAGAGGAGGGTGTCACCCGGTCGTACCAAGCCACGAAACGACACCTCCAGCCTTTTTATCACCGCATACGGCGACCAGTCGGTAATCATTCGAGCGAGAAAGGCAAGCGTGAGGTTTCCAGGAGCGATGATGCTATCCAGTCCCAAGCTTTTTGCATAGGCCTCATCCGTAAAACGCCGGTCCGCAATCCTCACGGCTCTAGCAAAAGCAGCAATTTGCTCTGTAGTAGGGATATGTTGTAAAGGAGGGATTTCATCAGCAATCTCTACATCCTCGAACCAGACGACTTTGAATTCCATCTTCTCTCCTTATACCTCACGACGCACCATAGACTGCCGTACCACCATAACTTTCTCCTGATGCTGGTTCTCGTAGGTCGTTTCCCGAATAATAAAGACCATCTTCCCGGTTCGACCAGTTTTTTCGTAGACATCGACGATCTTCGTGGTCACAGAGATCGTATCACCAGCACGAATAGGAAGGAAATATTCACACCCCTGTCCAGCATTATACGAGACATTTCCAAACTGCACTTTGGGATCCGGGAATCTGGCTTCTTCTGCACGGAAAACATCGTAAAAGGTCGGGGGAGCAATAATTCCCTTATACGGACCCTTTCGAGCTGCTTCTTCATCGATATACAGTGGATTCAGATCCCCCACCGCCTCTGCGAATTCCCGGATATGCTCTTTAGTGACAGGAAATGCGCCCAGATGAACAGCTTTCCCCAGGACGCTCCGATCAAACTCCACCATAGCCTGTCTCCTTGTTCAGTCCTTTTTCGCTTTCTGTAAAGCGATTGCGCGAAATCTTCCGGAATATAACGCTTCGATCAAATCTTCCATGCAGCGAATCGGCTGCTGAAATTCGGTCAGGTAAGAACCTATAGCACTCACAAAATGAGCGTCACTTCCACCGGTCCCAAAATAATTTTTCCGACGCATCAACTCCTCAGCCCGCTGATTCTCTTCCGGTTTATTCCCCCCGTTAAGACGTTCTATAACCTTAATCCCACTAAAATCCTGTCCGTTATCTACATAATCACAAAAACCGATCACCTTGCGACCAGGATGGGAGGGAATAGCGATGCCACCTGTAGCCACGGTTTCCTTGATCAATTCCTCGGCCTTGAGATGGACATTGGAAAAATCGAATCGCTGCCGGAGTTGGTCGGTAACACCATAGAGCAAAAAATGTCCACAATCGGTTTCTGCTTCGGTTCCAGTACCGATAAAAATGTCGTAGGCTTGGGCTAATTTTTCGTAAGTTTTCGCTGGTTGAAAACTTCGATGTTCGGTGAAGATAACCCCATCAAAACGGTAATGTCTCCGCAGGCGAGTGATCCATTTTAGATAAGATTCTGCTGTGGCCATCCCATCATCCGACACATCAGAATGGACATGCATATCAATGATCATGCTTCCTTTTCTCACCTCCATTTCTCTACAAATTTTCCAAAAACTCTTCTAATGCCTTCAGGGTTGGTTCAAACTGCTCAGCAGGGAGCCAGTGACCGGCTTTGTCGATCAACACTAATTTCGACTGTGGGATATGCTTGTGCATATATTCCGCATATTTCGGTGGAGTCACCACATCATCCTTGCCGCATAACACGAGTGCAGGAGTGCGGATTTGTCCAATTTTATCCATGACATCAAACGCATCGCAGGCCCGCATATTGAAGTAGCGCACACGGACATCAGTGGAAGCGCGCTGTCTCTCGATTTCACGTACCTTTTCATCGGGAGTATGTGGAGAGTAAGCACTCCGATCAAAAGGGAGCCGTATTTTCCCTTCCATAGCTTTTTTGAGATTATCGAGAGTTTGGGGGGCTACACGCAGGCGAGCTCCGGTAGCAACCAGGACGATGCCTCGCAATCTCTCGGGATAGTGGAGAGCGAAATCGAGTGCAATGGCACCTCCCATGGAATGCCCCACCAGGACAAAAGGACGGAGATCAAGACGATCTGCAAATTTTCTCATAAATTCTCTGTATGCCTCTATGGCCTTGAGTCCTTCCCAACCTCCCGATCGGCCATGACCAGGAAGATCAATCGCCAGAGGACTATGCCGGGCCACCAAGTGATCCAGATAGGGTTGCCAGAGCCGGGCATTTCCTCCTGCTCCATGCACAAAGAGAACGACCTCGCCTCGACTCAAGTCTGGTAGCACATCCGGCAACGTAGTTTGACCAGAATGAAGATAATTTACCGCCAGATCATCGATATAGACATATTTTGCTGGCATCCCTTCTCCTCCTGTTTGGAGCGTTTTAGCGCAGGTAAAAAGACAGTAGAGGCAATTTCACACCGCTCTTACCCTAACAGATTTCTTCGTACGGGTCAATAGCCGTATTTACCAGTCCGGAGAATCACTTTGAAATAGAGATGTGACAGGCTCAATGATCTGTCAAGTACACTTTTTGATCCGCAGGTATGACTCCACAAGCCCGTCTCCTTCGAGGAGGCGGAGCGCAATGCGCATCCTCTTGGTAAACGCCTATCTCACTCTGGGGGTTGGGCCTGTGAGTTTTTGCTTCTAGTTTGTCAGCTCTGTAATCATTACGCCCACTTTGCCCAATCCTGCAGAATCACCTGCGCGGCATTATGTCCAGGTGCCCCGGTAACTTCGCCACCGGGATGCGTCCCTGCCCCACAGAGATAGAGTCTTGGAATGGGGGTGCGATACTGGGACCAGCCGGGCAGAGGCCGACGGGCAAACATCTGATGCGGAATAATATCAATGTGACGAATATTCCCATCCGTGAGTCCTACCCGTTGTTCAATATCGTAAGGAGTAAAAAGCTGCCAATGTAAGAGAGAGCGACGAAAGTTTGGAGCGTAAGAAGTCAGAGTGTCGATGAGATGCTCTCCTACCTCTTGTCGTTTCTCATCCCAGGTTCCTTCTCGTAGATGAGGAGGAGCATAGAGGACCCAAATAGAGACCACATGATGCCCAGAAGGAGCAAGGGTGGGGTCGTACACAGAGGGAATCTGCACCTCCATCATCGGACAACTCGAAGGTCTCCCTTCTTTGGCATCCTGCCAGCTCTGCTCAAAATATTCTATTGAGGGAGCAATTTTGACCTGCGCTAAATAGCGTGGATCGAAATCTTTGCCCAAATACCGGGAGAAATCTGGCACTTCGTTTATGGCTGCATGGAATTTGAGATAGGCAGCCTTGGTACTGATCCGTTCGACCTGTTTGACAAAAACGGGATCAAGGGACTCGCGTGGAACGAGTCTGAGAAAAGTCCGCTTTGGATCGGCATTGGAGACCGTAAGCGTACTAGAGATTTCTTCTCCATTCTGGAGAAGTACCCCATGCGCTTCCCCATTTTTAAGCAAAATACTCTTGACCTCAGCCTCGGAACGAATCTCCACTCCGGCCTCGTGGGCCGCGTTGGCCATAGCTTGAGTGATCCCCCCCATTCCGCCTTTGACGATCCCTACGTATTGGGGGTTGCCGAGCAAGTTGACCCGGATATAGGCATAACAGAGAGGGCTACCCGGAGCGCGGGGGTCACCAATATCCTGCACGCTAAGTGTAAAGGCACGAGCCACATCACTCTCAAAATAGTCCTCTACCAGATCACGCATACTGCGGGTGAGCAGAATTTCGACCAGTTCTTCTTCTTCTGTACCCCGTACACGCGCCATGATTTCTGCATATGAAGGGGGAGGGGTGAGAAAATAGGGGTACAAGAGCCGAGCAGCCCGCTCCCAGAAATGGATCCACTCCTCATAAGCCCGAGCATCATGCGCGGAATAACGGGCAATTTCAGCAGCAGTTTTCTGATGGTCTTCCCAGCTCAGGAGATACCGACCATCGGGAAAGGGTTGAAATCGGGCTGGTTCTAAATGATACACCTCAAAACCATGTTTTGGTAACTCCAGATCAGTGATGACCTTTTCCTGGAGTAAATGACAGATATAAGAGCAACTCGACAAACGATATCCGGGAAATAATTCTTCGGTAATACAGGCTCCACCAATAACAGGGCGTCGTTCCAGGATCAGGACACGCAAGCCCGCTCGACCCAGATAAGTCGCCGCGACCAACCCGTTATGCCCTGCCCCAACAATGACGACATCATACTGCGTGGTCATCTCTCACTCCTTTTCTGACAAAAAAGGTATTACTAAACTTCATTATCTCCATATCCCTTTTATCCTCTTATCTCCTTATCTTCCACCTATGTTTTGGTGTCTTCATCTTTACATAGTTACTGGAAGACCCCGCATCAGGAAATCCCCTCTGTAATCACCTGTCTCACTACCTCATACACCCGTCTGACACTTGGCAGTTCGACCCATTCCACATCCGCATGTGCTCCTCCCCCAGCCGGACCAAAAATCACCGTGGGAATACCTGCCGCACTGAGTAAGGCCCCATCAGTCCAGAAGGGGAGCCCCACGTAGGGATGTCTGGACGGACTCCTTTCTCCTGTGGAGAGAACAGCGCGCAATCGCCGGACTAGCGGGGTATTTTCTTTGGTCAGAAGCGGAGGACGGACAAAGACCAGCTTTTTCTTTTCTACCATCTCCGTGCTCAGCCCAGCTTCAGCCAGTAACTCTTCTAGTTCCGCAAGCAAGTCTGCTTCGGTAGTGCCTGGTAATGTGCGCCGTTCATAACATAAAGTGGCATGAGCCGGATAGATGCTCCAGGCGCTGCCTCCCTTGACCATACTCGCGTGCACCGAGCCGTGGCCAAGCAAGGGATGTGAGGAACCGGTGGCCAAACGATGTTGTAAACCCTCCAGAGCGATCAATAACGGCCCGAGACGACAAATGGCATCTATTCCCTCTTCCGGTCTGCTTCCATGAGCAGCACGACCGCGCACGGTGACTTCAAGCCAGCCAAATCCTTTATGAGCCAATCCCAGCCCCTCTTCAGTTGGCTCCAGCACGAGAGCCCCACCTGGTCTGGTCACTGTGGGGAGCCAATCACGTATCAGAGACTCCATCCCTAAAGAACTATCTTCTTCATCCGCAACCAGAGTAAGATAGAGATCACCAGGCGCTGGGTGTTGAGCACAAGAAGCCGCAAGCAGCATTTCGATGGCTACACTTGCTTTCATATCATAAGCGCCACGGCCTAAGGCCCGCATACCTTCTCTCTGCAGAGTAAAGGGACTCTCCATCCCTTCAACTCCTACGGTATCGAGGTGACTATTGAGCAGAAGAGGTTTAGATTCCCCGCGTCCTGGAATAACCGCGTACACATTACACCGTCCTGGTGCACATTCCACAATCTCCGCCACCACACCGCGCTCTCGGAGCCATCGAGCACAGAACTCGGCAATTTCCTTTTCTCCTGGTCCACCGGAGAGGGTGGGATTTATCGAATTAATCGCTACCAGTGAGGACAGTAATGGAAAAAAATCCTTTTCGAGGTCCATATAATCTCCTCTTGACTTAGTACAACCCGTCACAATTACGTATCCAATATCATGTTTGGCCAGAGCAGTAGCCGGTAGAGTGGGCTGAGCCCACCGAGAAGCACTCCTGCTGTGTAGGTGGGCAGAGCCCACCCTCCCTTTCGCTCAAGATTGAACCATTTTGGATACTTTTTTGGGACGAGCTGTACTTAGTACTGATCGCCATGATTACGTAGCGAGTTTATCTGTAGGAGCGCTACTTGCTGCGCCCCAGAGTGTAGCGGAGGAAAGCCTGCGCCGAGCTCAGGCGAATGTCCGCTCGTCATCCCGGAGCGCAGCGCAGGGAAGTCCGCTCGTCATCCCATTTCTCCCCTCTCCCTTGAGGGGAGAGGGCCAGGGTGAGGGTGAAAAGAGGGAACCACTCACCATTTTAACCTTGACCAGACACTAGCTACCTATTAATCACGCACGGTACTTAGAGCAAGCCAGCATGTTTCAACGCCTCAGCAATCACTTGTTTCTCCTGCGCCGTAACTTCCACCACTGGTAGTCTAGGTGGCCCGCTTGGTCGGCCTAATTGCCTCACTGCCTCTTTGATCGGAGCAGGGAAGTTGACACTCTCGCTAATCAAGCGCGCAATCGGAAGCAGTTGGAAATAGATTGTTTTTGCCTTTTTAAGATCTCCTTGAGCCGTGGCCTCTAGCAGATCTATGATCTGCGCCGGAGCGATGTTCCCAAGTGCCAGAATATTTCCAGAAGCGCCGGTGAGCATGGCCTGGAAAATCAAATCATCACAGCCATTAATAACCGAGATCATTTCGCCGTATCGAGCAACTATTTCTGCCATATTCGAGAGATTCCCACTGCTCTCTTTGATGCCCACCACATTCCCCAGTGCTACGAGCTTTCCCAGCGTATCAATATCCAGTGTAACCCCGGTATGGGCTGGAAGGTTGTAGAGAATGAGTGGAATATCGACCGCATCATGGATAGTAGCATAATGACGATAAAGTCCTTCCGGATTAGGAATTTCTCCCATCGGAGTCAGGATAAGCGCAACATCTGCCCCTGCTTTCTTTGCATCCTCGGTGAACTGCACCGTGGCTCCAGTGGTTGGTGCAGCGGTACCAGCAATAATAGGGATTCGTCCATTCGCCTGTTTTACTACCGTTTCAATAGTCTGTATGCGTTCTACTGCACTCAGGGCAATAGCCTCTCCTGTACTCCCATTGACCACAATTCCCGTTACTCCGCAACCGATCAAAAATTCTACATTCTGGGCGATGCCAGGTTGATCCAACGAGCCGTCAGAGCAAAACACAGTGATCATTGCTGGCATGAGACCAGTAAATTGCATTTTCGGCATAGGGCATCTCCTTCTTTATTATCGCGGTAGCTTATGCAAATTAGTGGTTATTAGGTATAGACTGCTTCAAGAGAACGATTGTCTGGAGAATCTTCTCAAGATTCTTTGGCGCTTTGAGCCATTGCGGTAACCTGCTGAACAGGCTCCTATTACTCCATCCGTGTTCTTCCTGGTGTCCTCTTTCTTGTAAAGACGCCTGTACAAAAGCTTCGATATATTCAAGATGACGGAGATTGTATGCCCAAAGTATATGTCGCCCACAACACGCCTGTAGCCAGAGTGGGAAGTGAAAATAACTATCAACCGGATTATCCTTATTCCCAAGACTCACAGGACCTCCTGACCATTCCTTTGTAAACCCGCAGGCCGCGCACACCATGCGTTTGGGTGAGAAGAGATGTCTATTGGTAGGATCGATAGAGACAATCTGAGCACAGGAATGACATTGTGGACAAACAACAAGACATCCATCTCCTAGAAATTCTTCGAGTAAAATTCGTTTATCCTGAAAACGTCTCTGGTTTTCCATGAACTTATAGTGAGCATCGCGCTCTCGTCATCCCGAAGCACAGCGTAGGGAAGTCCATTTGTCATCCCGAAGCACAGCGTAGGGTTGTCCGTTCGACTCTCGAAGCGCAGCGCAGGGCTCAGGGTGACAAGATCACATTACTCCGTTTTGCGAGTACTGGTAAAGCGAACGGGCTTTTGTCAAAAATTCCTAGTCATAGTCACTTGATCAGAAGCCATCAACTTCAAAGTAAGAGAATGGAAGACCAGTGTCAACAGAAAAATGGAGAAAGACTTTCCTGTTGACTTCCCCGCATCACAAATTTAGACTCAGGTTTATCTCAACACTGTTATACCAGTTGCGGGTCGCGGATTTATAACCCCGCAATGGGAAAACGACTATCGGTCCTTATGGCTGGTGTTTCAAAAGATAATCGGTATTACATTTGCATTGAACCGCTGAGAACGCGAAGAGGGCAGAGGATAGGTTTGGTGTGAGTTTTAAGAAAACAAAGGAGGTGCAAGATGGCTAAAGTGAATGGAGCACAACTGCTGGTACGTGGACTCAAGGCAGAGGGAGTTTCGTATGTCTTTGGGTTAGCAGGAGTGGGCATTTTTCCGATCTTTGATGCCTGTCTGACCGAAGGGTTACGTATCATAGATGTTCGCCACGAATCAGCAGGGGTCTTTATGGCTGGGGGTACAGCCCGAGTCACCAGTGAACCGGGAGTATGTCTGGTCACTGAAGGACCCGGACATGCCAATGCCATAGGGGGGCTGGCCACCATGTTCGCTGAAGACACTCCAGTGGTCTTGATCAGTGGATGTGCAGAGACCGAGAATTGGGGACGAGGGGCTATCCAGGAGATTCCTCAGGTGGAGATGACCCAGCCGATCACCAAATGGGCAGCCATGGTGCCAAATGTCCAGCGGATTCCTGAGATGCTCGCTATGGCGTTTCGTATGGCGCGGAGTGGTCATCCCGGACCAGTGCACCTGACCGTACCGATCGATGCTTTTGATCAGGAGGTGGAGGAGAGTGCTGTTCCTCTTGACCATCCTGTACAGAGGCGGCCTACTGCCCGTGCTACTGCAGAACCACAGGCGATTCGAGAGATAATCGAGCTGTTACAGGGGGCAACCCGTCCGGCCATAGTGGCTGGAATTGGAGCCTGGTGGAGCAGGGCTGGAGAGGCTCTCCAGAAGTTTATAGACATCACCAAGATCCCTCTCTTTACGGTGGAGTGGGCTCGTGGAATCGTTTCAGACGAGCATCCATGCTGTTTTGGGGCCGGTGTTCCGGCAGCTAATCCGATGTCCAGACGGCTTCGGGATGCGGATGTTGTCCTGATATTAGGGGAAAAACTCGATTTTCGGCTTGGCTTTGGTCATGCTTTTGGTCCAGAAGCCCAGATTATCCAGATTCATGCCAATGCCATGGAAATCGGACGAAACCGACCGGTACGCGTTGGAGTAACGGCAGATAGTGGAGCAGTGGTCGAGCAGTTAGTTGCAGAAGTGCAAGGACAAAGCTGGCCAGAGCTTTCCTGGCTCAAAGAATTACGGGAAGCCAGACAAAAACAGCAGGAAGAATTCGAGGCTTTAGCCCGCTCCGATCAATCTCCCCTCCATCCCTTGCGCGTGGCGAAAGAGGTGTGCTCGGTGATAACCGAGGATACGATTGTCATGCTCGACGGAGCCGATTTTGCTGCCTGGGCTCGTTTGCTGGTGAAGGCCCGGAAACCTGGTCATACGCTCTCACATGGGCGATTGGGCATGATTGGGACAGGGGTGCCGATTGGGATTGCAGCGAAACTCGCCCGTCCCAATTCATCGGTGATTGTGTTTGTCGGTGATGGCTCTCTGGGCTTCCATTTTATGGAGTTTGATACCGCTATTCGGCATAAGTTGCCTATCGTCGTAGTGGTCGGGAACGATGCCGCGTGGGGGGTGGAACAGCATTTTCAACGGGCGCTTTATGGAGAGGACCGCCTCGTCGCTACCTCGCTACGACGGATGCGTTATGACCAGATGATACAGGCAATGGGTGGACATGGCGAATATGTGGAACGGCCGGCAGATCTCCCCAAAGCGCTTGAACGAGCGCTGGCTGCTGGAGTACCGGCGTGTGTAAATGTGGCCACGGAGCTGGTATTGAGCCCGTCAGCAGAAGCATTCTGTAAATATCTCGTGGAGCGCCGCGAGCACGTCCGAGCTTTGCAGAAGTAAGGGGAAGACGAGAGATGCGGAAGAATCAGCCTCTGCGTCTCTCGAATTTTTTCTTCTTTTTTATCGAACTCATAATGGCCCATCTCTGATGGACTTTGGGGGAGAGCGCACTGTCACTGAGGAGGTACACCATTTGTAAATCCTCACATAGAGCGTTGTCCTCAATGTACGAGAGATGGATGAGAAGAAATGGAGACTGTATGAACGAAAGTAAAGAGGCGTAATACAATACTATTTCCAAGGTCCGAACCTTGGATGAGATTGCAGAGTTCGGGGATACACATAGTATCGCCGATTATTGGGATCAAACCCACAAGGTGGAGTTTGAAATGAGAGCGCAGCAGAGATGGCGTATCACCCTCAATCCAGAGGTCTATGCTCGAATTGAGGTACAGGCTCGTCTACGTGGAGTGTTACTCGAAAGCCTCGTCAATCTGTAGTTGGTTGAGCGGCTGCAAGAGATAAGCGCTGCGAGAGAATAGAGAATAGGGTCTGGAGCAGATGCTAGGGAACTGGCGCCCTAGCATCTATCGAAAAGATGCATTCTCACCTTTACAAGCTATTATTAACGTGGGAACATAGCCCTCCCCTTCTTTCACCTTAGAAAGGACGGTTTCTGGCATTTAGTGCCTCGACCTGGTAAAGAAACTACCCTCAATGCCATTCGCCAGATTCGATCTATCCATCACCTCCGTGATACTATACTTGACTTGGGGCTCAGCTTGATCCTGAACTCTATGAGATGCTGGGCAACGAAGAATTTCGTTATTGCCTCCATGTGGGGCTCATAGAGGCCTATTTTGCCCCAGAGCTACATTCGGCTTTGCTAGAACAGGGAGTTATCAATGCCGAGGCATTTCGTTACAGCCAAGAATTGGTAGAACATGCCCTTACCCACAAGATCAAAGAAGGGCTGATGGAGGAGGAACGTTATCGACCAGCGGCTCGAGATCAGGGATTCCGTCGAGCGGTGGTCACTGCCTACGATCATCGTTGTGCTTTATGTGGGATTCGTGTGTTGACTCCTGATGGTCACTCAATCGTAGAAGCTAAGCACATCAAACCTTGGAGTATCAGCCACAACGATGATCTGCGAAACGGTATGTCACTCTGTCGGCTTTGTCACTGGACATTTGATGAAGGACTTATTAGTATTTCATCACAGTATGTAGTCATTGCTTCACGTCAGTTAGCCATTAATCAGAATATTCTAGGTCATTTGGTAACCATGGTTGGTCGTGTTATCATTGGCCCTACTGAGGAATCTCTCTGGCCTGACCTGGAAGCTCTAGATTGGCACTATCGAAACATATTTCAGAAGCCTCGATTGAATTCTCTATGATATCAAGATGTATTCGTTATCTCACAAAGTGAGATAACTCCTCACCCTCAGGCGATCACTTCCGGTATAATCAGGAGTTACACATTTTGAATGAATGTGTTGAGGAGAGCGGTCAAGCAGCCGGCGTTGTTTTCCGAGCCGTTCCGCATGGAACGCCTCACCGGAGTGCATTGACAACAGATGGCCTTTGCGTCCCTGGTTGCTAACCTCTTCGTCGAGACAAGGCTGTGGGAATTGTGTCATGCCACAATTCGCCGGGTTGCTTCGGGGAGTCAAACATGCATAACTCCTGATAGTACTATATTGTGAATTTCTTCCCTCATAATAGGAGCATGAAATACTCGCAATATTTTTTTCTTTACACACGCCAACGAAATGATAGGAAGCATATTAAGCTTGAATGGATTCAATATAGAATTGACCATCCTATCCGAAAGGAAATCCAAGCAGATAGAGGGATAAAACACTGGGCGAAAATCGCAGAAGTCCATGACAAATATCTGTATGTAGTAGCCCTATTGGATGATAGAGAAACCGTCGGCTGTATTTTAAGTCCAAAGAATTCCCTCAAGAACTTGAGATCGTACTCTATACTGTAAAGCCTTGATTTTTCTTGTAAGCGAGTAAAATACTCTGATCCCTTAGATGAATAGTTCAGCTGCAGTAATATGTACTGATAATCAGGTCGTTAGGTATAGTTTGATGGTAGTTGCAGACAGCCAAACAAAAAACTGGTATACTGTAATCGTAGATTACCGCCAGTAGGCAATTAATCGATTAATCGATGGATCGATTGAGAGGGTGAGAAGGAATAGAAAGAAGAACAACAGGTTCTGCTTGTTATAGAAGCTCCAGAATCACTAAAAGAGATACCGGAGTGAGCGTTATAGTGTATGGAGACTTGTCTAAGGAGTAGATTGATGAATTTGAGTAGATTATCTTGAATCGGTATAATTTCTTCGATGACAGGACGCCTTGATGCCTCAAGCTCTGCTGGATATTGACATGCAATGGTGATGCATAAACAGGTGCTGGTTGTTAGGCAGACACAAGCATATTTGGCAGTGCATGGAATGTTTACGAGCTAATATAAGAAGTGGAGGTAGTTATATATGGGACATACATTGATACTAGAGGTACCAGACGCTATGTATGAAATACTAGCAAAGATAGCCAAACAGATGGGCTCGACTCCTGAGAAACTGGCTGCTGAGTGGTTAGTGACTACCGCACACAATGCTATGAATGACCCAATAGAGAACTTTATAGGAGCATTTAGCAGCAACATTCCAGATTGGGCAGATCAACATGACAAATATGTAGGGCAGGCTTTGATAGAACAGATGTACGGCAAGGAAGACAAAGGTAAATGAGATGCCTGACCTTTTTGCAGACACCGCTGGGTGGGGACATTTAATTGATCCCACTCAGGCTTACCATTTACTGGCTGCTACCATTTACCGTACTGCACGTCAGCAAGGGCGTAAAGTCATCACCACTAACTATATTGTCGCCGAATTGGTGGCGCTTCTGACCAGTCCACTACACATTTCCCGACCAGCAACGATTGCATTCATCGAAGGATTAAAAACCTCACCCTACGTTGAAATTGTTCATGTGGAATCGATACTTGATGCAGAGGCATGGGAGCTACTCAAAAGCCATCAAGATAAGAAGTGGAGTCTTGTAGATTGTGCCAGTTTTGTGCTCATGAGGCAGCGTGGCATCTCTGAAGCTTTGACAACGGATCATCATTTTGAGCAGGCTGGTTTTATACGTTTGCTGAAATCATAGAATTTCTTCTCGGCTTGCTGCAGCACATCTATCTTCCTACTAGAGTGCCGCTGTAAATCACTATAGCGTTTAAGAAAAAGATTTTGGATTGTAAAAGGACCTTCTCCATCTGGTCTTTCAGCGAGACAAGGGTCGGCAAACAGATGCGTTCCCTCTTTTTTGAGCTCTTTCTCCAGTGTTTCGATCGGATTGGAAGCGGGGGAATAGAAGGGGAGCTCGAACACCGTAATCTGGTCTGTCTGCTAGGCAAAGAACTCCTGCCTCGCCTTACTGGGATGATACCGGGCTTGATCCTGGATGAGCATGCAGTGTGGTGGAGGCTGCGAGAGGACTTCCTGGAGAAACACGGCATACGACTCAGAGGTGAAGCGCCCTGCATGACCTTTGTCAAAGAAGCACCCGGGAAAGGACTCGATCAGGCCAGAGACTTTGGAGGCCTTCAACTCCCTTCAGCAGGAAAGCTCGCACCCTGAGGGGAATCGCTTCGACAGAGACTGTCAGGACCGCAGCGATTTCTGAAGGGTGCTGTCTCTTTGCCACGATCTCCATGACCAACAACCGGTTAGAGGGGCGTACGGCTCCTCTTCGCGAAGCATTATGCCGGAGACCTTCCCGTTTTTTTCGGGTCTTGGTTCCCAGAGAGAGGGGCATGCTGAGCATGGAAAAGTCTCCCTTGATAGAGTTTTTCCCTCAGCTATAATTCAGAGAGAAAAATTTGTCTTCAAAAAATTGATTCACCCCAAAAATTTTTTTTAAGCCTATAGCAGTCTCATTGATACGCTGCAGAGTGCTATTAATATAATCAACGATAACCGGTGTCTCTACCTTGGTGTCCGATGCAATCACAAACACCGGCTTCTGACGATGTGCTGGGGCCAATCCCTCTAGAGCTTTCCACACTAGTTGTAGAACAGCAGTTGAGTCTTTTCCACCACTGTAGCCGATGACCCAAGGCTGGGGATAACGGAGATAGACCTTCCTGACTTCCTCGTAAATCTCTTGTATTGTAAGCTTTTCAAAGATGGAGATTTCTTTTAAAGATCCATTAACCATTAGTCTATCTCGGGTGAATTATTTGACTACTGTTCACTCTTTAGAATTTTGGGGTCTTTAATATGTATCCCCACATTCAAGAGGAGCCTCTTCCCTGAAATCTCTATAACAACAATTGTAGTGCAATAGAAAATTAATCCCTAAACTCAAGTATGTCAAGAACAAAATCAATATGAGGAATTAGATCAAATGATAATCTCCTGCCTTACCCCACGCATATCCATCTCAAATTCAATATCTACGATCGGAGGGCGACTATGATACCAGCGGATTCCGTGCCGCTTGGCTGCTCCCATTCTGCTCAAAATGATCTCTTCCACCCACTCCTCAATAGAATGAATGGTATAAATGTCTACCATGGTGATCATTTCCCACGTGCCCCCAAGTGCCTTGAGTCGTGCCTCCATGACCTCCATCACATAAGAGGCTTTCTCGCGTATTGCCTCTGACGAGACCTCTCCGCGGCGAATGATCCCTTCATTTGTCAGCAGGCCTTCCTGTAACTCTCCAGCCCCAGCCACAACCAAAGTCGGCCGGCTGCTAATCAAACTCGGACTGGTGTAAGAGAAACCATGCAACATGGGCTGGGTGGGAGGATCGTAGAGAGGAGCCACATTGGTGCGTGCTACCGGGTTGAGATCTCCCACATAGAGATCCCATTCGTGCAAGAGTGCACAATAGTCCCAATTAAACGCCACAAATCCTTCTAAGGTAAAAGGAGCGGGAGAGCGCAATTCCACACCGCAGAGGGCATAGCGATCGCGACCAGCTACGCGCAAATGGGCGTCGATCTTCTCAAAGCCTTGATGCCAGGGAAGAGGCTGCTCTAAGACTACATGGATAATCTCATAACCGACATTAGCGATCACTCCTCCAGAGTAAGGGTCAATGCCCTTGAGAAAGCGATAGTGACCTTGAGGATGGTGGATCAGCATGATTGATGCTTCCTTTGAGTGTTTAAGGTTTTTGCTCGTCCCTATCCTGCACGCTGGCTGCAGTCACGAGTATGGCCCAGACCAGTCCCAAGACGTCCACTACCATGGGTCGCTTGCGTCCCACACGTTTTTTCCCACTTCGTAGCCCCACTCGCCATTTCGGTGTGTCGTCGGCAGAGTCTGGTTGTCGAGGATGCCCGCACTGGGCGTGGAAGGGTGTCCCGCTTCCAAACTGAAGTCTTCCCGCAGCCAAGCGTGCACACGTTCCCACATCCTATCGATTCGCCAGCGGCAGAAGTCATCAGACCCCGTAAACCAAGGGAGGATGGCCACCTTTGGGGTCACCAGATTTAGGGCGTGGGAGGTAGGGAGCCACTCGCGGACATTGTTCTTCTGTTATGTCGGTTGGATAGGGTTTCCTCTTCATGCCCTCAGTGTAGCACAGGGAGATTCCGGGGACAAGAGGAGGTTTTTGGACAAGAAATGCTAGGAGCGGACCACTGGTGACCCACTCACCCTTAGGGTGGGGATTGAGCAAACCGCTTGATCAGGCAAAAGTCCAGGCTGCCACGCTACTCATCTTTTTCTATTTTTTTTTCTATTGACAGAGATGTTTTTACTGGAGTAGAATGGCGGCACTAAATTTTAGAGTTAACCTTATATGAAGAACATTGAATTTCGGATTTGCGATTTGGAATTGCGGATTGTGAATGTGCGAAATCCGAAAATGGTGAACTTTTTTGTAGGAGGACGATGCCATGCTACAGAAGGCGATGCATCCCATGAGTATCATGATGCTGTTTGTTCTCCTCGCCTTCCCCTTGATTCTCTTTGCCGAAGAGACGATAAAAATTGGGGGGGTAGGGCCCCTCTCTGCGCCCGGGTCGTTTGAGAGTGGGAAGGAGATGAAACTGGCCATGGAAATGGCTGTTGCTGAGCTGAATGCAGCCGGAGGAGTGTTAGGGAAAAAGCTCGAACTGGTCTTTGAGGATACACAAGGCTTGCCCGAAAAAGGGACCGCGGCGATGGAGCGACTCATCACTAAAGAGAAGGTTGTGGCGGTGGGAGGAGAATTCCACAGCTCGGTGGCGCGAGCAGAGATCGAAGTGGCCAATCGTCTTAAAATTCCGATCATCATCGCCGAGGCCTGGGCCGATGTGATTACGGAAAGTCAGTATCGCTATGTCTTTCGTATTGCGCCGGCCAACTCGCTTTTCTACAGCAAGGTGGCCGACTGGATCCAGGCCGCTGGTTTTAAAAATGTGGTAATGATCGCGGAGAATTCGGATTGGGGAATTGGAGTAGAGCGGGTGATAAAAGAACGCTTGCAGCAGCATAAGATTCCTCTCTCTTCCATTACTGCCGAGCGGACAGTACAGGATTTTACCCCGCAGTTGCTCAAATTCAAGACCATGGATCCCCGTCCCGATCTGGTGATGAATACGTTTACTGGAACCGGAGAACTCCTGATGGTGCGTCAGGCACATGAGATCGGACTTGCTCCTAGCCGAGAGACGGCGATTTTTGCCGTGGGGACCGATGCGCTCTACCCCGAGTTCTGGGAAACGGTGGGGGAAGCAGGAAAGTATGTGGTGACTAAGACCGGCTACTATCCGGGGATCGCCTTCACCGAAAAGACGGCCCCTTTTATCCAAGCCTTCAAAGCGAAACATGATCGAGAACCGACTTTTGCCGCGATGGAGGCCTATGAAACCATATATCTTATTGCTGATGCGATCCGACGAGCCGGATCTACAGAGGCCGAACAGCTTGTCGAGGCGTTGGAAAAGGCCAATTTTACTGGGGTGAGAGGGGTGATTACCTTCTCCACAGAGCGCGAACCAGCGTATATGTATCACCAGTGGGCCGGGGTACCGGCATTTGTGATCCAGTACAGCGAAGTGAAGCAATCTCCGTCTGCCGCAAAGCTCCTCTGGCCCAAAGAATACGCTAACTCGGAATTGCTCTGGCCAGCGCAGTAAGATGACAGAGTATCTGTTGCTCCAGGCGCTCAATGGGCTGATTATCGGCCTGATCTATGCCCTGATGGCACTCGGTCTCACCATCATCTTTTCCATTCTGAAAGTGGTCAACTTTGCCCATGGGGAATTCTATATGCTGGGGGGCTTTACCGCGTACTATGTGGCGGCCTTCCTCCCCGTTCATACCGGAGTAGCAGTGCTGAGTGCCATGGGGATACTTTTTCTCTTTGGTATGGTTGTGGAAAGACTCTTGCTGCGTCCTCTTTACACGGGTAAGATCGAACGGAAGGATGAGTATGCCATCCTGGTGACGTTTGGACTCTCAATCTTTCTGCAAAATGTGGCCCTCTCACTCTTTGGTCCCTGGACTAAACGCCTTCCTTCCCTGGTACCTGGCCGTGTCACCGTAGGGTTCCTCACTATCAGTAACGATCGTCTCCTGGTCTCTCTGGCGGCTCTGGGCCTGATGGTTGTTGCTCTGGCGCTCATCACGAGAACGTTTGTGGGGAAGGGATTACGGGCGGTAAGTCAAGATCGAGAAGCCGCAGCGATTGTGGGGATCAATCCCTTTCAGATGCAGAGCCTCGCTTTCGGAATCGGTGCTGCTCTGGCCGGAGGGGCGGGGGCCTTAATGGGACCGATCTTTTTTATCTCTCCCACGATGGGGACCATGCCCGCCATCAAAGCCTTTGTGATCATCGTGCTAGGGGGAATGGGCTCCCTTCCTGGTAGTATCCTGGGTAGCCTTATTCTGGGCGAGGTGGAAAGTCTCGGCTCGATCCTCTTTCCCGATCCGACCAGGGGGCTGGCTTACAAGAACGCGTTTGGTCTCCTCTTTCTTATCGCGATTCTCTTGTTCAAACCGACCGGATTGTTTGGCGAACGCCATGTGCGGATGGAGTGAGCATGAAGGGGTTCTGGAAACAGACAATCCCTGTCGTTCCTTGGCTTGTCATCGCCTCTTTGCTGCCGAACTGGTTAGGAGAGTACTGGCTGCATGTGATGATCATTGCCTACTACTATGCCCTTCTCGCCGCTAGTTGGTGTTTGTTAGCCGGATATGCCGGACAGTTTTCCTTCGCCCATGCTGCGCTGAGTGCTGTGGGTGCCTATACCTCTGCTCTTCTGGTCCTCCATACCGGTATCCCTCCCGGGTTCGGCATGCTGATGGGCACGGTAGTAGCGGGAGGGGTGGGATTGGGAATCGCCTGGCTCTGCTTGAGGCTCCAAGGCCCCTATCTGGCTCTCTTTACCATTGCTTTCTCGGAAATTCTCCGGATCTTTTTCACCGCCGAGTATCGCTGGACACGGGGAAACTTTGGCCTCTCTGTTCCTCCTCTCTTCGGAGAAGAATCGAAGTATCCTTACTACTTTACCATATTGGGTCTGCTTACCCTTTCGCTCCTGATCATGGCACTGGTACTGCATTCCCGATGGGGGCTCTTCTTTCGGGCCATACGAGAGGAGGAAGAGGCGGCGGCGAGTGTCGCGGTGCATGTTGTCCGTTATAAGATCTTCGCCTTTCTCCTCAGCAGTCTCTTCTGCGGTCTGGCTGGGGGTTTTTATGCACATTATACCCGTCTGCTCACCCCGAATATGCTCCTGCTCACCGAAATGGGCCTGATCATTGCCATGACGATTATCGGGGGAATCGAGAGTCTGGCCGGAGCGGTCACTGGGGCCATTCTGGTGGAGATCGTCTCGGAGTACCTCCGAGAATATGGCGAATGGCGTCTCTCCCTCTTTGGCTTAATCCTCCTGCTGACCCTTCGTTTTTCTCAGAATGGTCTCCTCTTTCCCCTCTACCAGCGCATAGCGTTACGCCATCGGTACAGAGGAGAAGGCGATGCTCGAGGTTAAGGGGGTAGCCAAACGCTTTGGAGGCGTCACCGCGATCCGGGAGCTCTTTTTTCAGGTTCAGGAGAACGAGCTAATTGGGATCATCGGACCCAACGGTTCGGGTAAAACAACGCTTCTCAACCTGATCAGTGGCCTCTATACCCCGGATCGAGGTGAGATCTACTATCGGGGTCAGCGAATTGATGGCCTTCCTCCGTATACCATTGCTGCGTTAGGAATTGGGCGCACTTTTCAGGTGACAAAGGTCTTTCAGCGGATGAGCGTCTTGGAAAACCTCCTTGTACCCGCCCTGGCTTCTCCGAGATCTCCCGGGTATTCCCCCTCCCTGGAGCGGGCGCTGGAGGTTGCCACGTTTCTCAAGCTGATTCACCTCAAGGATGAATATGCTCGCAACCTCTCCGGTGGACAGCAGAAACTCCTCGAACTTGGGAAAGTCCTGATGCTCAATTCCGATCTGATTATGTTAGATGAACCGTTTGCTGGGGTCCATCCGAAACTAAAGGAAGAGCTGCACCACTATATTCGGGTTTTACATCAATCAGGGAAAACCTTTCTGATCATTAGCCATGATATGCAATCGATCTTTGGACTTAGTCAGCGACTGCTAGTGCTAAGTGGTGGAGAGAAGATTGTGGAGGGGGATCCAGCGCTGGTCAGAGAGGATAATCGGGTGATTGAAGTCTATCTGGGAGAGCCAGGATGAGTCTGGAGGTCAAAGATCTTTACGTAGGGTACTATCGCGATATTGCTATCCTCCAAGGCGTCTCCTTGGCTGCTCAGGAGGGCAAAATCACCACCTTGATCGGCCCAAACGGGGTTGGAAAATCGACACTCCTCAAGACGATCTACGGTTTTCTGACCCCATTTCGTGGATCGATCATCACGCGGGGAGAAGAGATTACCGGGATAGCCCCCCATCTCCTGGTTTACAAAGGGATCTCTTATATTCCGCAGCGTCGCAATGTCTTTCCGTATCTGACGGTGGAGGAAAACCTCGTGCTAGGGGCCTGGACTTTTCGTCAGGATAGAACGCGGATCGGACAAGTGCTGGAGGAGAACTATGCTCGCTTCCCTGACCTGCGGGAGAAGCGGAGACAAAAAGCCGGAACGCTCAGTGGGGGACAACAGCGGATGGTAGAATTGGGACGGGCTCTTATGGTCTCCCCAACCACGTTGCTGGTTGATGAACCGACTGCTGGTCTTGCTCCTAAGGTGGCTAGTGAAATCTACTACAAGCTGCGTGCATTGAATGAAGAAGAGGGAAAAACTATTCTGCTTGTCGATCAGAATATCCGCCAGGCCTTACGGATTTCCGACTATGTTTATGTCTTTGAACTGGGAAAAAATAAGGAGGAAGGACCCCGCGAGCGCTTTGAAACCGACCTGCGGGAACTGATTAAAGACTGGCTATTCTGAGTTCCCTTTTTCCTTTCCCGATGGAGCTTCCCACTCTGTGGCGATTCCCTCTGTGATCAGCTCTGTCCGACCGAGGCCATGAGCCTGGTCCGTCAGGACGACCCGCGGTGCGGCGTGACTTCCGCCTCCACGATGACCAACGTCCCACGGCGGGGGATCGATGCGGCTCAAAAGGCCCCATTGCCCTTAGGAAAGTGATAGTGACCTTTACCAGTGTCCTTGTAGCTTTGTAGGCTGCATAGTTACGCGAGTATCACTTATCGGGTCTTACTGGTAGTCTGGGTATCTCGAAACACTTCCGGGGGAATACCCTCCAGATAAGTGGTATGAGCAAAAGGATCGGGTACTGGATAAAACGACAAAGTACGGGCACTGCCTGGCCCGATACAGGTGAATCCATGGGGAGTATTTGCCGGAATGACGATGGTTTGATTAGCCTGTACGGTATGCGTTTCCTCTCCCAGCCGCACCTGCAGTACTCCTTCCAGCACCACTATCAGTTCGTCTGCTTCATGAGAGTGGAGCGGTGCTCCAGCGCCAACTTTCAAGAGGCTGGTAGCAAGGGTACAATTCACCCCCTGTTGAGGACCAGCAAGATCCCATCGTCGATAGTTCGGTCGCCAAGCGACTTCCGGGGCATGGGTATGATCTATGATCGGCATAATGTCGTCTCCTTTGGTTTTATGATACTCCTGCAATGGGTTCACAAGGGTAGGAGGTATCCTCTATGGTATTGTCTGGTGTCTTATCTATGACTGGTTAGGACAAGGCAAGCCTTGCCACTGAGGGACGCAGCAAGCAGCGCCCCTACTTTTTACCCCCCTCTGTGAGCCTTTAATGGGAGAGTCTATGGTTACTTATCCTCCCTTTCACATCGGGTAACGTCTCAGTTTTTCACAATGCACGACTCATCCAGTGATTATTTCATTCCCCTCCTTATCTGTCAAGTTCAGAATATACCCTTGACCATTCCCTGCGGTTTCGCTAGACGAGCAAGGGGAGGTCTATGCCCACCTGGTGCTATGCCGGGACAGAGTGCTGGTGAACACTGCTGGCATGCAAATCAGAGGGGAGACGCGGATAGGGGAGTATCACGCTATGCCACCGCAAAAAATTTCTTGACAAAATGAATGCTCGGCATATAATGATATCAATTCTCAATATCAATAAACAATATACCAGTTCGGATCGGAGAAAGCCATGCAGGAACCCTAAGCCCATCTAGAGATAGCTTTGTCCGGGCCAAAATCCCGGAGGCTTTCCCTCACGAGATCTCCTGCACCTGTTCCTTCCGATCTGCACTCGAAGATCTTGTTTTTAAATGATAATGAATTTTAAGATCATAAATATGGCATCCCTACACTGCCATTCGCTTATTCGCCCTAGTACAGCCCGAATGAAGAGTGGACTTCCCTCTGCTCTGCTTCGGGAGGCACAAAGGACACGGAGAAAGCAGCGATGAGATCTCCGTGCTCTCCGTGGTGAATATCTCAGAACAATAAACTACACCGGAACTTTTCCGTGTACTAGTAATAGGCTCTATCAGCATGGCATCCCGATCCCAGCGGATCCGCATGACCGGTAATGCTGCTACTCGCACAGAAAAGGGGGACTTATGACGTTACCACTATCTGCTCCACGACGAAAACTCTGGTCCATGGACTGTTTTACCATTTGTACCCTGATCAGTACGACCGTCAGTACCACTGAAATGCAACAGTTTTGCCGTCAAAAGGAGGGGTGGAGTGGCCTCTTTCAGACTGGAGACTTTACGGATGAGGCACGCCTGCATCGGAGAATTCATGAACTCTGTCATCAAAAATGTGCGTTCGCCAAAGCCTTCCAGCGCTTGCTCAATGACCGCTATCAACCAATAATCAATCTTATTGCTGCGCTGTCGATTGAAGAAGTTTCTCGGTATTTTCAGACCAGTGACTTTTATGACAGCTCTAATATTGCCGGATTTCTCTGGGCAGTGGCCACTGACCCTCGGGAAACCATAAGAGAAAAGGAACAAGAGATACTTCAGTTGGTCCGACGCTACATCTTGTCGCCAGAGCATTATTTATGCACTCCTCCAACTTCCAATTCAGATAGTATCTCTACACCAGTAGAAGAAAGGGAGAAAGAGATAAAAGAAAAGGAGAAAGAAATAGAAGCACTTCGTACAGAGTTGCATAAAATAAAGCGCAAACTGGCAGAGTCATATGCCAAGAGAGATCAAATGCTCCAAGAAAAATTGATGCTAGAGACCAAAGTGTTTCAACTCCAACAAGAGAATCAGTTATTGAAAAAACAAACACCACGCGGCGTGGACACGGCGGTCGGTACTAAAAAGCTCCGGAAAGAAGTACACTTGCTTTCCCAAGCAGTGTCCCACTTGCAGATGACTATTCAAGACAAAGAAAAAGAGATCAAACGGTTACGTGAAATAGTAAGCAGACAAAGAGAAGAGATCGAAGGACTCACTCAGCAGTTACTCCAACACGAAGAGATACAAGATGAACAGCAGGCCTGTGCCACGCTCTGTGGGAAAAGAATTGCCCTGGTAGGAGGAATAGATCGACTCGATCCACACTATCGCTCTACCATTGAAGCTCTAGGGGCAATCTATTACCGACACAATGGGAATTGCCGGGCAGGAGATCAAGCCTTACGAGTACTCATCAACAAAGCAGATATCATCCTCTTTTCGGTAGATTGTAACAGTCATGGTGCGACACAACAAGTAAAGGCTCTGTGTAAAGCCTGTGGAAAACCCTTCTACGCCTTGTACAGCTCAGGTGTCTCTCAGATCAAGAAGAAACTCCTAGAGATCGGAGGAAATGCCATCTCGTTGTCGCCATAGACCTTCTGCACCCGGACCTTCCAACTACCTGGTATTTTCTGCTCTTTTACAGATTTCTATCACTTCGGCTATGGTAGAAACAGAGGAAAGGAGAGCCAACTTCGGGCGACGAATCATGAGCACCTGGAGTCCGAGATCAAAAGCAGCCAGCACTTTTTCCACCACTCCACCCTCTACTCCAGAGGCTTTGGTTACCAGGACATCTATGCGGTATTCCCGGAAAAGCTTTTGATTGGCTTCGCGAGAGAAGGGTGGACGCAAACAGAGGATCCTTTCTACCGGAAACCCCGCCTTCCGGGCTTTTTGTAAGGAAGCTGGCCCTGGAAGAATCCGGGCGAAAAGGGTTAGCCGATCATGGAGATGTGCAAAATGTTTTAACTGCTTCGCTCCAATCGTGAACATCACCCTCCTGCCGAGCGAAGGGAGAAGGCTGGCTGCCTCTTGGAATGTATCGGCGTAAATGGTCCCCTCCGGTGGAACCCAATCGGCTCGCTCATACCGTACATAAGGAATAGGTAATTTTTCACAGACCGCATGAGCTATCTGTGTAATTCGTACCGCAAAAGGATGGGTAGCGTCGAGCACCATATCTATTTTTTCAGCTTGGAGAAAGAGCTCGAGACTCTGGGGAGTAAAACCCCGGACGTCAACCCGGAGTTTGGGATGCTGGATCTGCCCAAAAAGATGCTTCCGTCCATTCTCCGTGGTCACGGTAGCCACCAGCGTAAATCCCTCTTCCAAGAGGGCTCGTGCCAGGAGCGGGCCTTCAGAGGTTCCGCTAAGCAGGAGAATCTTTTTGGACATGGCGGCGTCTCCGAAAAATATGCCCATGGGCTTTATCGTACAGTTGGGAACGATTTTTCCGTCCCCGGATCGCTGTACCGACAACAATCAATGTGCTACGTGTCAGGCGATGTTTTCGTATTTCGCTATGCAGATGAGCCAGTTCCGTGAGAATGATTTTTTCATCAGGCCAGGAAACCCGGTAGAGAATGGCTACTGGTGTATCGGGTGGATAGGCAGCCAAGAGTTGCTCCTGGACCTGCTTGCTGAGTCGGGCACTGAGAAAAATACAGAGGGTGGCCTGATGGGCGGCCAGGGAGGCCAGAGATTCTCGCTCCGGCATGCTGGTCCGCCCTTCTCCCCGGGTAAGAATAATGGTCTGTACCTCTTGGGGCAGAGTGAACTCGCTTTTTAAAGCAGCGGCTGCGGCTTGAAAAGCACTGATCCCTGGAATCAGCTCATAATCGATTCCTGCTGCATCCAGGAGAGTCAACTGTTCTTGAATCGCACTGTAGAGGCTCAGGTCACCGGACTGGAGGCGAGCCACTTTCTTACCAGCCTGGACTGCCGAGAGCATGATCTCCATCACTTCTTCCAGGGTCAGATAGGCAGAATTGTGCAGTACGGCTCCCGGACGGGCAGAGCGGAGGATATCTTCCGGGATCAGAGAACCGGCATAGATCACCACATCAGCTCGCTCTAAGCAGTGTCGTGCCTTGATGGTCAACAAATCTGGATCACCTGGTCCCGCTCCAACAAAAAAAACTTTCCCTCTGGTTGAAAAGGCCGGATTATACGCAGCATAGCGGGCTAAAGCAAAAGTCATCCGCTGGGGAGCAAGTTTTGAACTTATCACCTCCTTTTCGACCAGGAGATGAGGAGCGCCGGCGGTCAAAAGAGCGGCTGGTTCTGCTACACCGGGAGTCCCCACACACTGTTCTACTACCGGAGAAGGATTGGCCATAGTAGAGACCTGAGCCAATTCAGCAGCGGAATAGAAAACAAGGGGCCAGTTATACCGTTCAGCCAGTTTGAGTATCCCGGTTTCATCAACCTTTCGATCCAGAGTAGCCAGGGCTCCTATACTGGCCTTTGCATAACAATGGCGTTGCAGGAACTGCTCTAAGCCTTCTTCCAGGGCTTCTACAGGAATCCCTCGTTCACAACCTACTCCTAAGACTAAACTCTTCGGACGGTACCAGAGGATGCGTTCAGGATCAATGCCGTAACAATCGGTCACAACTCGATCGGTGACCCACAAGACGTACGCAAAGGAGGTTTGGGTAAGCTGAGAGCAGTCCTGGAGAACTATCACCTGTTCAGGCAGATCCTTTTCAGCAAGCCATTCCCCCTGACAACCTATCTCCTGGATAAGAGCAACCGGAGTCCTGTTGATCAGAGCTAACGCAGCGGCCTTGAGTCGTTCTGAAGGTTCAGCAATCCAGCCTAAAGTATCGGCCAGCAGATCCGGACTGAACCTGCCACCTATATCCGAAGCGGTAGTGATCACTGGTATAGCTCCCAGACAACCGGCTACCGTACGGGCAAAGGTGTTGGCTCCCCCCTGATGCCCGGACAGGACTGAAATAACAAATGCACCCGCCTCGTCCACCACCAGGACTCCTGGATCGGTGGTTTTTGAGGAAAGCCAGGGGGCAATGAGTCTGGTGACTGCACCGGTGGCCAGGAAAAAGACCAGTTGGTCACACTGCTGAAAGAGAGCGGGAATCTGTTCGGATAGAGCTCCCTGATATGGGTGATCCCATGGATGGGTAGAGGGACCATACCGGTCTGGACGATAGAGTTCTCCGGTCTGCAGCCGGGTACGTAAGTGCCGAGCCTGTTTGATCCCTTGGTGGGTAACTGCGATCAGGGCTACGTGCTGCTGTTGCGTCATCGTTTCTTCCCTCGTAGAATAAAAATCGGATTCTCCGGCTGTAAGCGATGCAGGGTCCCTATCGGTTTCGAGTGCGCGAGCTGGACAGAGGTGGTCTCCACTTCCAGCCCTTGCTCTGTCAATAATCTCCAGCCAAGAGCAAAATTTTCCAGGGTGATACAGTTAAGGACCATACGGCCACCCGGTTTCAACCGTTTTCCTGCGACGGACAAAATCTCTTCAAGTTTTCCTCCACTCCCTCCAATAAACACCGCATCGGGATCCGGAATTTTCCTAAAAATCTCTGGAGCCTCTCCCCAGACCGGAGAGATATTGGTCAGTCCCAGGCGGTGAACATTTTCTTCGATCTGTCTGAACGCCAGCTCAGATTTCTCCAGAGCAAAAATATGTAAAGTCGAAGAAAGCCGAGCCGCCTCCAAGGCGATAGAACCGCTACCAGCCCCGACATCCCATACTGTGTCATGGGGATACAATTCCAGGGCGCAGAGTGAGAGAAGCCGGACGTTCCGTTTGGTGATCATCCTTTGCTTTTCGCTACCAGAGAGAAGCACTTCTTCGGGAATACCGAGCAAGGGAAACCCCTTTTTCATGGGCTGTTCGTTACGCAAGAGGAGCACGATATTCAGGGGGGAGAAGGATTGTTGGTGTATCTCTTGTAACGGCCATTGGGTGACTCGTTCTTTTGGGCCTCCTAGCTCCTCACAAACCCAGAGAGAGTAGTGGTCAAAGCCTTGTTCGATGAGAAACCGCGCGATGGCGGCTGGATGATTCTGTGCATCGGTGAGCACGGCAATTTTAGGTATCCCCTTATGCAAGGGGGGGAGTAACAGAGATAAAGGCCGGCCATGCAAGCTTACTATCTGAGCATCATCCCAGGGCTCTTTGATCCGGGCAAAGGCCAGTTGTACCGAACTCAGATGAGGTAAAAAGAGTAAGTCTTCTCGAGGAAATTTTTTGAGCAATAACCGTCCGATGCCGTAAAACAATGGATCGCCGGAAGCCAGCAATACCGTTTTTTCTTGCCGGTAAGAATCTTTAAGTCGCGAGAGCGCTTTTTCCAGATCGGCATCGATCACTATCTTCTTTCCACGCCACTCCGGAAAAAAACCGAGGTGGCGTTGTCCACCAGCCAGCACCTGAGCACGGGAGATATGTTCCAGCGCTTCCGAAGAGAGCCCGGATCGACCCTCATGTCCGATACCGATAACGACCAGCCCTTCTCGATTCATGGTTTAGTCTTCTCCAGGGCCATGAGCAGCAGCGCATTGACCGCCGCCGCAGCCACCGCGCTTCCTCCCTTGCGTCCACGCACTGTGATGAGCGGTATAGGTAGCGTTACAGCCTGCTCTTTACTCTCTACAACGGAGACAAAGCCGACTGGCATAGCTATTACCAGTCGTGGACAAACTCTCGCCTGCTGCACCGCTTCACACAGAGCCAGCAGAGCCGTGGGGGCATTTCCAATGACATAGACCGCTGCACCGATGTCCGCAATAGCCTTTTCCATGGCACAGTAACTCCGGGTCACTTCACTCGTTGTGGCTAATCGATGCACCTCCGGATCGTTGATAAAGCAGTGCAGGTTGATCTCCAAAGTTTCTAATATTCGACGCTGAATACCTGCAGCCACCATCTGCACATCGGTGACGATAGGGGTCCTTTGCTGAAAAGCCTGTATACCCTCCCAGGCTGCTTCATACTGGAAATGCACGGCTTTAACCAGGTCTAAATCGCCCGAGGCATGGATCATCCGTCGCACCACTGGCCATTCGAGAGGGCTAAAAGGATGCTCTTTGACTTCTCTTTCGATAATCCGAAAGCTTTCCTCCAGAATTTGATTTGGCCGGAGAGGGTAAAGGTACAATCGTTCGTTCATCAGGAAACTTCCTTGAAACTTATAGCGAGTAGGTCTCAAAATGTCATTCCGAGTCCTTCGTTTCCCTCAGGATGAGGAAAGGACTTCCCTCCACTGCGCTTCGGAAGTCGAACGGACAACCCTACGCTGCGCTTCGGGATAAACTGTGCAGAATCTTCTCTCTCAGTTCTTTGCTTTCTCTGCAGCATAACCCAAGGCGAACACCCCTGTCAATATCTGTCTTAGGTTAAGGCAGAGTTTCTGACATCAGGGGGCATTCTGAGCGATTCTCGTGGTCACCTTGCCAGAGCCTTAGTGTACAAGGAGATATTCTTGATGAAGCCTCCTCTGGGAGCGCGGACGTTCCGCCCGCTGCAGGCCAGAGGCCTGCGCTCCCAGGAAATCAGCGGTTAAAGCCTGGTGAGCAGATATACGAAAGGCTCTCTATACAGAGGCTATAGAGGAGAGTAGTTATAGCACCGATACTTTTTTCTTGCACACTGGCCTTAAGATGAGTAGGGTAGACATAGAAAATGGCATCCAATTGGATTGGAGGGAAAAGCTTTTACAAGGAAATCGGAACAGTTTCCAGATGAGCAACGAAGGACTTAAACCTGGCCAAATTATTACTAGTGCTCTTTTCCACGAGCCGATGCGGGTAGAAACTGTACGAACAGATGGCCCTGGGATGTGGAAGATTGGACTCGTCGGCATCCATTCCGAGCAATTTCGGAGTGTGACTCTGACTAACCGAGAGATCGAGACATTGACCATCCAGGAAAGTGTGTCTACGTATACGGGAGATGGAAATCTCCTTCGACTCGGTCTCCTGGCCTATTCTCTCGGTATGGCTTATGAATTCGATCCCTACTTCGGTCTCTCCGTCTCCCGGGTAGACCCGCTACCCCACCAGCTTGAAGCAGTGTATGACTACCTGCTCAAGCTCCCACAGGTACGGTTTCTCCTGGCGGATGACGCCGGAGCGGGCAAAACCATTATGGCCGGATTACTGATCCGAGAGCTGGAACTGCGGGGACTGGCGGAGCGCATCCTGATTGTTTGTCCAGCAAACTTGACCTTTCAGTGGCAACGGGAACTCAAGGAGAAGTTTGATGCGAAGTTTCTAGTGCTAAAAGGGTATGACATCCATGAACAGTTTGGGGTGAACCAGTGGCTAGAGCAGAAACACATCATCACTTCGCTCGATCTGGCCAAACGTGCAGAGATTCTCCCAGGTCTACGCCAGGTGCACTGGGATCTGGTCATTGTGGATGAAGCGCATCGCTTGTCCTGGTCTCCTCCAGCCCGTAAAACGGCTCGCTATGCGCTGGGGGAGCTTTTAAGAGACACCACCGACCACCTCCTTTTGCTGACCGCCACTCCCCACAAAGATGATCCAGCAAGTTTTAGCTTATTTCTGCAGCTTCTGGACTATGATGCCTATGCGGATGTCCAGTCGATCCGGGAGGCCATGCAGCGCCGCCGGGCACCCTTCTATCTGCGTCGCACCAAAGAAGCCATGGTCTATTTTCCGGAACGACAACCGGATGGCACCTGGGTGGCTAAAAAGATTTTTACGAAACGTATTCCACACACCGTGGAGTTCCAGCTCGATGGCCGTGAGTTTGACCTGTATCGAGACATTACCCGTTTTGTCAAACAGCAGAGTGCAAAAGCGGCTGCGCAAGGTGATGATCCGCGTGTCCGGGCCACTGGTTTCCTCCTGATGTCTTTGTACCAGCGCCGGTTGGCCTCGAGCACTTATGCGGTGCGTCATTCCCTGGAAAATCGAGCCAGACGGTTGGAGCAAGGCCTAAAGCGTGCCCAGGAATTGGTTCGTCTAGCTCCTCCCGATCTTCCCGATCCCGAAGAAATCGAGGAGATGGAGGAGAGGGAACGAGAGCGCCTGGAGGAGCTGTTCGAAGCCATCACGCTGGCGGGAAATGTGGAGCAGACTCGGGAAGAGAGCGCAGAGTTACAACGGCTTGCTGCCCAGGCGCATCGGGAGGAGGAGGCTGGCACAGAGGCGAAACTCTCCCGTTTAAAGAGCCTCCTGCAAGAGGAAGGGTTCTTTGAGCATCCTGAGCAAAGACTCCTCTTGTTCACGGAGTTTAAGGACACGCTCGATTATCTCTTGCACTGCCTGAAAGACTGGGGTTTTCGAGTCAGTTGCATCCATGGGGGCATGAAGCCAGGCTCTCGTGATGAACCAGGGACTCGCTTGCACGCCGAGCAGCAGTTTAAGGATGGGACTATTCAGATCCTGGTGGCTACCGAAGCCGCCGGGGAGGGGATCAACCTCCAGTGTTGTCATATCCTCTGCAACTATGACATTCCCTGGAATCCGAACCGTCTGGAACAACGCATGGGACGGATTCACTGCTATGGGCAACTCAAAGATTGCTTGCTCTTCAATTTTGTAGCGACCAATACTATCGAAGGCCGGGTACTCCAGCGTCTCCTGGAAAAGCTTCAGGAGATCCGGGATGCGCTGGATGACGATGCGGTCTTTAATGTAGTCGGAGAGGTACTCCCTGCGGCGCATATTGAACGCATATTGAGAGACTACTACGCCGGACGATTAGGTGATGCAGACCTGGAAGATCTTCTCCTGAGACAGGTTGACGAGCAGCAATTTTGGGCGATCTGTCAAAATGCCCTCGAAGGACTCGCCGCCAAAAAGCTGAACCTCGATATGCTCATTGAGCGTCGTGCCCGTGCCCAGGAACGTCGAGTCGTTCCGGAGACTCTGGCCCGCTTTCTGCGCGAATCTGCTGGATATGTTCCGTTATCCCTGAAGCCGATCCAGTCCCTTCCCCATAGCTTTGAACCGGTGAGACCTTCGCTGATGTTGCGACGCTATGAAAGCCAGTCAGACTGGAAGTTTCCACCCTTGGCCGTCAGATACCCACATTTCTCAACCGATCGTGACACTGCAGAGAAACACCATCTCGAATGGGTCACCCCTGGGCATCCCCTCTTTGAGGCGCTCCGTCGTCATACCCTGACACTAGCCCAGGAGGCTTTTGGGAAGGGAGCTTGTTTCTACTCTCTTCAGCATAGTGCTCCCGCACGACTAGATTTCTACCGGGCACGGGTGGTGGATGGATTAGGGCAAGTAATCCATGAACGGCTCTTCACCGTCGAAGTAACGGAAAACAGAGAGCCCAAGTTACAGGAACCAGACCTCCTGGGAAACTTTATACCGGCTCAGGCCCCAGACCATCTTCCCGCTGTGGCGACCCTCCCCCCAGAAGCCACGGCATGGCTGAACGAACATATGCTTCTCCCCTTCCTGGAAGAAGTACGCGCCGAGCGTTTGAGTGAAGTGGAGCGTACCGCCATGCACGTGGAGCTCTCCCTCACCGAGATCTTGCAAAAAGTGGACGAGGAGATTGGCAAAGCGGCTGCAGAGGTCGAGCAGAAGATCCCCGGAGCCGAAGGACGGCTTGCCCAGGCAGAGACCCGGCATGCGGAGTTGCTTGCCCGTCGAGAGCGACGTCGTCAGGAACTGGAACGCCAGCGATCACTTTCCCTCCAATCGGTAGAGCGTATGGCCAGTGCCCTTGTGCTTCCACACCCAGAAACAGAAGCCCCCGATGTGCAACGCTTACGACCAAACTTCGAGACTGAGGCTATCGCTATGCAGGTAGTGATCGCGCACGAGCAGGCCCAGGATCGTCAGGTATTTGATGTCCACGAGAAGAATCTCGGGTATGATGTAACCAGTCTGGATCTCACCTCTGGAGAACTCCGTCTCATTGAGATTAAGGGGATTGGTGAGTCCACTGGAACCATACTCCTGACCCCAAATGAACGTCGGGTAGCAGAAGATCGCCGGGACTGTTACTGGCTCTATGTGGTCACGAACTGCAACGCTACACCCACCTTGCAAGCGCCGATCAAGGATCCAGCGCGCTTTCCCTGGCATGAGGTCAGAAAAGTGTCCCATTACTACCTGTCTGTGGATGCGTTGACCCAACCGATGCAGGTAAGGGAGGAGTCAGCACCTTATGAGAAGCAATAATGCAAGGAAATAACTTTTCAGGTGTGGTATCCTATTGTAATAGAGTACTGGATCCTGACCGTGTCCGAGCCCAACTCGCCAGCCAGCGTGGTGGGGCTGATGTGGTTTTTGATGAGAAGGGGCAACGTATCGGTGGAGCTAGACTGCTGGCTGTTGTGACGGTGAAATCTGGCGAGGTGGGACAGCATTTTGATCCAAATAACCCACTAACACCGAAGACTCACGAAGCTATTCAAGACATGGCAAGGAAGATAAAGGGCAGCCTAAAAATCGTAACTTCTATAACGTGACTATGGCTAAAGCTTTTGCCGAAGGGCGCCGCATTCTGAAGGATGAGGGGATTGGCTGTGTAGTGTTTGCCCATAAGACTACCGAGGGTTGGGAAGCACTTCTCTCCGGCATGATCCGAGGTGGCTGGGTGATCACTGGTTCCTGGCCTATTGCCACGGAAATGACACCAGACTGGTAGCCCGGGATACCGCTGCCCTAGCTACCAGTGTGCATCTCGTCTGCCGTCCTCGTCCTGAGGATGCGCCTGTTGGCGATTGGGGAGATGTATTGCGTGAACTGCCGAAACGTGTGGGCAACCGGATGGAGCGTCTGCAAGGTGAAGGAGTGCGTGGGGCAGATCTGGTCTTTGCCTGTATTGGCCCCACTCTGGAGGTCTTCAGCCGTTACGCAAAAGTCGAGACTGCGGAAGGGAGAGAAGTGGGTCTTGCTGAGTTTTTAGAGCAGGTGTGGGAAGTGGTCGGTCGTATAGCGCTAGAACAGGTTTTGGGCTCTATGGAGGCTCAGGAGCGGAGTGACGCTGGTACGATTGAGGAAGACGCCCGACTTACCGCTCTCTTTCTCTGGACTCTCCAGAGTACAAACGGCGAAGCAACAAACGGAAATGCAGAGGATATAGATGAGGACGAGATGAACGAGGTCGATGACGAGGATGAAAGGCCACAAGATAAGAAAAAAGGCTCCACTTGATCGTGTGCATGCGGCGATGCTCCTGCAGGCTAGCGGTCGAGCCAATGCTCTCCGGGCACTGCTTGCAGCAGAGCAAAGACGTGGGCCAGATTTTCTCTGTCTGGCTAATGCTCTTTCCGCGCTCTATCCGCCAGGAAGTGAGGAGAAACGATTGCTGGATGCTATGCTCTTGGCTATGCCAAGATAGGGATAGGAGACCTCAGTATGCATGAAACTGAACTACTCAGTCGCATTCAGGTTAACCCGAAGATCTTTGGTGGGAAGCCCATTATACGGGGCTTACGGATTGCTGTGGAACACATTTTAGGTATGCTTGCGGCAGGAGATACCCCAGAAACAATTCTCCGAGAATATCCTTTTCTGGAACCAGAGGATATCCAGGCGTGCTTGCTGTTTGCATACCGGTCAATGCTTGGTGAGCAGGTGTACGAACGGATCTCGGTTATTCAAACTCTATGAAATTTCTGCTTGACGTCTGTGCGTCGTCCCACTCTTTACATAGAATGTTGATTGACCTGGGACATGATGTTCTCTTGGCCATAGATGTAGACCCACGTACTTCTGATGAAGCTTTGCTTGACCGAGCACTTCAAGAGGAAAGAATACTTGTAACAGAGGATAAAGACTTTGGCGAGCTGATCTTTGTGCATCGCTTGCCTCACCCAACGATTGTCCGCTTTATCGAAATGCGTGTAGATGAGCAGGTAGCAGCTATGCGAGAACTGCTAGAGCGTTATCCTGCAGAGATGCAAGGTGGGACTTTAATTGTGGTGACCAAGGGACGTATACGGATACGGCATTAAGAAGAAGTAAAGAGGCCATAGAGGAGAAAGGCTATGGAACCCTGGTATAAGATCGCTACACCACGCCAAGAAGTTCGAGAAGGACGCTCGTTTAATCCGGACGAGTTCGCCATTGCTCTGGAACAGATGGTAGCAGGCACGGCGCCGGAGGATTATCGAGACAAGGAATGCCTCATTTGACCTTGAGATTGCTTCGCTTCGCTCGCAATGACAAGAAAATACATGAGGGGCATTGCAAGGAGCATAAGCAACGAAGCAATCTCCATGGTAACATTGTCAAGCTAATAAGACCGAACTCGTAGCGAGTGAGTCTCAGAAGGTCATGCTGAGCGCAACGAAGAATCTCTTCTTTTGGGGAACACAGTAGGAGAGGTCTTTCGCTACATTTAGGATGATGAGAGAGAAATACTCGCTATGAGTTCACCCATAATAATGTGGAGGGAGAATGAGAAATCTACAGCAGACCATAAAAGTAGTTATCCGACCAGGAGACGAGTCTGGCTTTGTCGCCGAGTGTCTAGAGATCGCAGTAGCCACTCAAGGGGCAACAATCGACGAAACCGTCCAGAACCTTAAAGAGGCTGTAGCGTTACATCTTGAGGGAGAGGATACAGCAGAGTTTGGGCTCCGAGAGCGTCCTACCTTTATTGTAACTATGGAGATTGAACCGGCGTATGCCTAAACTCCGTAGGCTTTCAGGGAGGGAAGTTGTCTCCATCTTGAGGCAGTTTGGGTTTACGGTGGTCTCTCAACTAGAAGTCTGGCATATTGTAGTAAATGGAATCAAGGTCTTGGATGAAGCACAGAGTGCTGGATTAACAGATGCAGCAAAAACTTTACGAGAGGCTGAAATACATCTACTTCAGGAAGATATGGGGTCCTCGACTAAAACTAATCCTATAGAGTCCCCTAAGTGTTAATAGGGAAAGAGGAGCTAAATGATCCCGAAGGAGTGCAAACGCCTTGCCGACGTAGACTTCCCGATTGCAGTAGTGTCAAAGCATGCAGCGAGGGAGAAGTCTATTCGACATGGGCATCCGTCTACATTGCATCTCTGGTGGGCGAGGCGTCCGCTGGCCGCATGCCGGGCGATGCTCTTGGGGCTTTTGCTTCCTGATCCGTGTGACTGGTATTGTCCAGAAGACTTCAAGCTGAAAGCTAGAGACCTTCTTTCTCAGGTACAGAGAAAGAGTGGTCAGAAGGACGAAGACCTGCGCCGGGAGCTCCTCAAGTTCATCGGGGACTTTGCGAACTGGGATCTGTCTACGAAGAGAACTTATATAGAGGTCTCCCGTGGGTTGGTGAAGGCCGCCTATGACGAGGAACCTCCCCGGGTCGTTGACCCTTTTGCCGGAGGTGGCTCTATTCCCCTGGAGGCCCTGCGTCTGGGCTGTGAGGCATTTGCGAGCGATCTGAATCCAGTGGCGTGCTTGATTCTGAAGGTTATGCTGGAGGATATTCCACGTTACGGGCCAGAGTTAGCCGAAGAACTCCGGCGGGTGGGGGCGGAGATTAAGAAAGCTGTAGAAAAGGAGCTTGCCGAGTTTTATCCATCAGATCCTGATGGCGCCCAGCCCATCGCCTATCTTTGGGCACGAACCGTACGCTGCGAGGCCCCCAATTGTGGAGTGGAGATTCCACTCACACGGTCGTTCTGGCTAGCCAAAAAGGAGGTGTGGAAACACGAGAAAGGGAGAAGCGTTAAATTGCGGGGGAAGCAAGCACTCCGTTATCGAGTGGAGCAACTAAAAGATCGGCCTCCAGAGGTCATTTTTGAGATTTTCGAGCCGAAAAGCGAAGCAGAGGTTCCTAAAGGGACAGTATCACGGGCGAAAGCCACCTGTCCTTGTTGCAATAGAGTATTAGCTCCCGATCGCGTCCGAGCCCAACTCGCCAGCCAGCGTGGTGGGGCTGATGTGGTTTTTGATGAGAAGGGGCAACGTATCGGTGGAGCTAGACTGCTGGCTGTTGTGACGGTGAAATCTGGCGAGGTGGGACAGCATTTTGATCCAAATAACCCACTAACACCGAAGACTCACGAAGCTATTCAAGACATGGCAAGGAAGATAAAGGGCAGCCTAAAAATCGTAACTTCTATAACGTGACTATGGCTAAAGCTTTTGCCGAAGGGCGCCGCATTCTGAAGGATGAGGGGATTGGCTGTGTAGTGTTTGCCCATAAGACTACCGAGGGTTGGGAAGCACTTCTCTCCGGCATGATCCGAGGTGGCTGGGTGATCACTGGTTCCTGGCCTATTGCCACGGAAATGACACCAGACTGGTAGCCCGGGATACCGCTGCCCTAGCTACCAGTGTGCATCTCGTCTGCCGTCCTCGTCCTGAGGATGCGCCTGTTGGCGATTGGGGAGATGTATTGCGTGAACTGCCGAAACGTGTGGGCAACCGGATGGAGCGTCTGCAAGGTGAAGGAGTGCGTGGGGCAGATCTGGTCTTTGCCTGTATTGGCCCCACTCTGGAGGTCTTCAGCCGTTACGCAAAAGTCGAGACTGCGGAAGGGAGAGAAGTGGGTCTTGCTGAGTTTTTAGAGCAGGTGTGGGAAGTGGTCGGTCGTATAGCGCTAGAACAGGTTTTGGGCTCTATGGAGGCTCAGGAGCGGAGTGACGCTGGTACGATTGAGGAAGACGCCCGACTTACCGCTCTCTTTCTCTGGACTCTCCAGAGTACAAACGGCGAAGCAACAAACGGAAATGCAGAGGATATAGATGAGGACGAGATGAACGAGGTCGATGACGAGGATGAAAGGCCACAAGATAAGAAAAAAGGCTCCACTTGATCGTGTGCATGCGGCGATGCTCCTGCAGGCTAGCGGTCGAGCCAATGCTCTCCGGGCACTGCTTGCAGCAGAGCAAAGACGTGGGCCAGATTTTCTCTGTCTGGCTAATGCTCTTTCCGCGCTCTATCCGCCAGGAAGTGAGGAGAAACGATTGCTGGATGCTATGCTCTTGGCTATGCCAAGGTAACACGAGAATGCCTTTAGTTTAGTTATCAAAATTCCCCTAAAGAACCAGGAGAAAGAACATGCTAGACCTACAGCGATTCCAACTTCAGTACATCACGAACAAATCTGGTCAAAAAACAGCAGTCATTTTACCAATTGAAGAGTTCTTAGAGCTTCTTGAGGATATCGAAGATCTTGCAGCTATAGCGGAACGACGTGAGGAGCCCACTATATCGCATGAAGAACTGATTACTGAGTTAAAGCGAGATGGAATCCTATAGGATCGAATGGAAGCGTTCGGCTATAAAGGAGCTGAAAAGGCTTCCCAGAGAGGCTGTACGAAGAATTTTACAGGTAGTCGAACCGTTAGCAAGAGATCCCTATCCTCTGGGTATACGGAAGTTGGTTGGTTCTGAACATATCTATCGTATCCGCGTTGGTGACTATCGAGTCATCTATAATGTTCAGGAATCAATCCTTGTAATCCATATTATCCGAGTTGGACATCGTAAAGATATCTATGACCGATAGTCCATACCGATCCTCAAATAGATGAGTTGCTATACAAGGAGAAAGGCTATGGAACCCTGGTATAAGATCGCTACACCACGCCAAGAAGTCCGAGAGGGACGCTCGTTTAATCCGGACGAGTTCGCCATTGCTCTGGAACAGGACGAAGTGCTCAACTTTATCAATCGTCACCGGGATCGCGCCGAGGCATTCTATGCTTTTGTTGATAATCTGGTGCGCTCCATGACCGCGCGTGCCCATGCTGCCGCCTTGATTAGTTTACCCCGCAGTCAGGTGGAAATGACCGATTGGGATGTGATGTGGCAAGAACGACCGACCAAAGTCGTCCGGCGGGTGGCCAAGGACTTGATTGCCAATGATGAAACGGAGATCAGCGAGGTGGTGCGGCGTCGCCTCTTTCCGTCTTCCAGCGAAAATGGCAAGCGCTTCCCCAGTATCAGCAGACCCGGGGGACCCTGGCCATGCTGGCGCAATGGATCTCCTGGGCGTACCGGGATGGGTATCAACGGGCACGACGCGAACCACTGATCACCCTTGGTTCCGCGCCTCTGGAAGTCTCTGAATTTCGTGGGATCATTTTGGGTCAACTGGGGGAGAATCGGCTCGTGGCCGCCATTGATGCCGATATTGCTGGAGCCCAATCGCATGCCCGCGCGCTCGATGCAGATACCAAAGGAGCGCTGCGGGATATCCATCGCCGGGTAGGAACTGCTATCCTTTTTGAGTCTTCCGGTGGCCAGGTGGATAAGGTCGCTCGTTTGCCAGAACTCCGCTTTGCGCTCGGAGAAGCGGATCTAGATACTACTTCCATCGATAATGCTGCTCTTGCTCTGGAAGTGAAAGCTTTTTTTATTCGGAGAGTTGGGTCTGACGGCTTTCAGATCCGCCACCAACCTACCCTGAAGAAAGTGGTCAGTGACCGGCGGGCTTCACTCGATGAAGAGAAGGAAATCAAACCGGCTATGCGAGCTATGGTACAAAAGGCCTTTGAAAAGGGAGCAAACCTTCCCGTTCTCTACTTTCCCAAAGATAGTACGGCTATACCGAATTCACCACGACTCACCCTGATCATCGTCGATCCAGAATCGGGATGGACCGAGAGGAGTCCCCTTCGGCAACAAATCGCCGCTTGGACGAAACACCGGGGCACGGAATCCAGGCCATATCCAGCCGCTCTGCTCTGGTGTGTCAAGAAGCCAGGACGTGACTTCCAGGAGAAGGTCGAACTCTGGCTTGCCTGGAAACTGGTCGCTAAGGAGGTTACGGAAGGGACGCTCGGTACAGACTTTGACCGAACAGAGTGGGCGGAGATTCAGGTTGAGGTGAAAACTGCGGAGCAAGCCGCGCAGGATGAGGCCTGGGGTGGATATCGTTTTGTGGTGATAGCGGATGACCAGGAGCCGGATGGCCTCAAGATCATCGATCTCGGTGCGGGACATGCGAGCGGCGCAGAGACGCTTTGTGGCCGGATCATCGCCGCTCTCAAATCCCAGGGATTGCTCAACGAGTCGGTGGGCGCCGGGTATATCGAGCGCAATTGGCCACCGGCTCTTAAGGACTCAGGAGCCTGGCCGTTATCCAGCCTGCGCCAGCGCTTTCTCGATGGTTCGCTCACCCGTCTCCTCGATCCCGACACGGTCTTGCGTGGAAAAATTATAGAATTTGTAGGACGTGGCGACTTTGGTCTCGCCTCGGGGGCGCGGTCTGATGGGACCTATGATCGCGTCTGGTACGCGGAGCTGATTGCTCCTGAAGGAGTCGCCTTTGAATCTGATGTATTCCTGTTGATGAAAGCCAAGGCAAAGGATTTTAAAGAAAGAGGTTTGGAATCGTTTAGGAACAAAGCTCATCCCGAAACTCCGCTCTGGTGAAGCGCTCACGGTGAGGGTGGATTTCTCTGTCACCCTAAATACAGAACTCGCCCAGAGTATGGCGACCGAACTGCGACAGGCGCTTGCAGATCTCGGACTCGGAGACCGTATGCAGATTGAGCAAGAGGGATAGGTTTATAGGTGCGTTGGTAATGGGAAACGTGGTTTTCAATATGTCCTGCTTTGCTTTCCTAACGCTGCACAAATCGGACCGTAATGTCGTGGATTACGGTGGAGGATATGTGCCTCTGCAGGGGCTGTCACCGCCAGGATAGCGTCACTACAATTCCAACAGTCTTTTACATTCGGTTCTTTGTTGCTAAATTTCCTATTGTTATAGGGTAAGAGGCGAAGAATTTCTTTTAGACTGTGCATACGATGTTTTGTCTCTGTGTCAATATTCTTTTCTGGAAGATTTTGCAAGTGGTCAAGAATGTTTTCGAAGGATTGCTTGTTATTTCGAAAGAAATCTTTGATCTTACATTCATATTGGGATTGGGGGCATTTTTGAGGCTTGTTATCCAGGAGGCCATTTACCTCTCGCGGTGGTTGTATGTCTGAAAAGCAGAACATAGGGTTTGCTTGTTTATCCGTAATTTTTTCCAGTTGCCTCCATAACCTTCGTATAGAGAGTCTGAGAAAGCTCACACTCCGTTGCCTAAGATACTCATTTAAAGAGATATTCTGCGGCAACTCATTATGTTCAATTTCCGTCCAGAAATTTTGGAGCGCTTCTAATATCGTTCCTAATCGATGCCGCTGTGGAGTCGCAGAGAGTGCCGAAATAGCCTTCTGTACCTCAGACCATCTATCGCAGCTCAGTGTCTTGTTGTGCAAATACACGAGATACTGAATAACTCCCTTTTTCAATTCCATTCTCACATAATGGCTTGACACTTTAGTTTGGTATTGAGCGAGAATTGCTTGAATTGTTTCCCGATATTCGGGCTTCAGGGTATAATCAACAAGCGCGGAGGTTTCTATGAAAATTACTTCATAAGAGTTCATAGAATTCTATTCCCTTAAAGGGATAAGACAGATCAAAGCCAGCGTCTTCCAAGAGATCAATACACTGATCTAATATTTCTTCGGACATAAAGATATTATCCATAAACAATCTTGCTATGGCTCGAAGTGTGAGAATTTCTTTGCGAGAGTAAGGTTTGGCCACATGACTGGCCAGAGCGATAAGTAGTGCTGTTATGGCATCTTGAAAATTTCTGTTTTGCGGAGGAACTAGAGCTATTTTACGAATATAGCTCAAGAGGAGGTCTATCTCGCTTTCCCGGGTAATCTCATCAGAGAACTTAAAAAGAGCTTGTTCTAGATGTTGTAAACCTTCCTGTAAAAGCTCTCGAATTTTTAGGGTGGGTATCGTTTCCTGTTCGGTTGGAGAAACACCGATAACTCGGTAAATATTCTCCGCCGATGCTTTCTCTTTATTATCTGCTTTTTCCTTTATCTCCTCAACACGACTTTCTAACGACTCAATCCGTTGTTCTAAACTGACTAAACCTTCTCCTGTAGCTTCCTCTTTCCATCTTAGATCATCAAGCTCTTCTCCTGTTCCTTTAGCAAAGGTCTTCTTCGAAGGATATCTTGAACCTTTTCGTATTCCTCTCTGCTTTTGGTAATCCTCGATTCGCAACACATTCGATGTATCCGGAGACATAATGTTCCTCACAAAAAAAGATTATCTATCACCCTTCGAACATTTTTTTCCTGAGTACTAATAAAATCTTCTACATTAAAGATTCCACGTTCTACGAGTTTAGTAGAGAAAAGATCCAGATCGATAGAAAGTCCTTGTTTTATAAACCCACTCGTATCTACCTGGACCGGCTTAGGCACTGATAATTCTAAATTTCGGCGGAAGAACCCTGCACGTACTGTGATCGAAATATCGTCGCTTTCCATCAGAAATTGAACACTTGGCTCTACAAATTTTTCCCAAGAATATCTATCTTCTTAGATATATTGAAAAATCCTTTTTTTACAAATATATCGGTGACTTCACTATCATCGGTAGGACAAATATACTGAAAACGGACGCCGATACGCGAGAATGTCTTAATCTGCAGATAGTCGAATATGATCTGAGAGGAGTAGTTTGTAAATTTCTTATAGAGATCTAGTGTCTTGTCAAGGTGAAAATGGTGAGTTGTTCCCTCTTTTCACCCTCACCCTGGCCCTCTCCCCTCAAGGGAGAGGGGAGAAAAAGGCACGCACAAAAACAAGTTTGACAAAACACTAGCTTTGCTGGGTAGTCCTGATGGGTACCCATACGATTATGAGCAAAGGAGAGATGGATAGTCTCATCTCCAAGCTGGAGATGTGCTCGTTCCGGAGAGACTTCATGGGCTACTAAATTCGGCCACTCTGCACTGAGGGCAAGCCAGATCTTCCCACAGTTGTCCCAATAAAGGTATCCTCTAGGAAATCGCACCTCAAAAATCACCCGCTCGAGTATGAGGTCGTCAAATCTGACCATATGCACTCCACTAAGACCACTAGAGAGTAAAACTACTCTCTTTTGAAACCGAATACTTTGGAGACCGAACACGATCATGTAAAAAAATCTATTCTACTCTACAGTCCTTTGGGTGTCAATGTTTTCTGAGAGAAGCTTCTCCTCTGGGTCTCCCTCATCCCTACTCTTTTCTCTTGATGGCTCTGGTCAATTTAGATCCATTATAAGAATAAGCATGAGATAAAGAAAAAAGGGAATTAAGAGGAAAGAATGTATACAGTAGCACAAACCAAAAGAGATATATTCTCTATACTCAAAGGAAACGAAGAGCAGATCAAAACCTTTGGTGTAAAAAAACTAGGCCTGTTTAGCTCCTTTGTTCGCCAAGAACAGGGGAACGAGAGTGATATCGATTTACTGGTGGAAGAGGAAAATAATGATTTCCCTGCTCCAGAGCACTCTAAGTGTCAAAGTGTTTTGAGAGAAGCGGCTACCTTATAGCCGCGCGGAGTCACCAACCACGGCCGGATCCAACGGGTATGCGCATTTCCTACGATCACCGTGGTCAACATATCTACAAGCATCTCACACATCTGAGCAATGGTAGTATGGGTGATAGACTGCCCAGGACGGTAGGCATTCCGCACCATACCAACCGGAGTATCTGGAGCACGATACCGTAAAAGAATTTCCCGCGTCCGCGCATATTGCCAGGTCCGTTTCTGACTCTGAGGATTGAGAATAACCAGGACAAAATCCGCTTGCACAGCCAAGTCGATCCGCTTCTCGATCACCGACCACGGGGTCAAAAGATCACTCAAACTGATCACAGCAAAATCATGCCCCAGGGGCGCACCCAGTAGTGCCGCACAGGCAGTAATGGCGGAGACTCCTGGTATTACCATGACTTCCAGAAATTCTGTTCGATCAGGGTATCTTTCAAGCACTTCCAAAACGATACTCGCCATACCATAGATTCCGGCATCACCACTGGAAATGATCCCCACCGTATCCCCCTCTAACGCTCGCTGTACAGCCAGTTCTGCGCGGAGTACCTCCTGAGTCAAGGGGAAAGCTATACACTCTTTTTCTTCTACTAAACCGGCCACCCAGGGAAAATACCCCTCGTATCCGATGATCACCTCAGCCTGCTCAATAGCTTCCAGGGCTTGCCTGGTCAGGAGGTTCTGATCGCCAGGTCCCAGACCAATAATAAAGAGTTTGCCTGATTTGTTCACCTCTTCTCCCTCTCCTATCCTCCTCCTATCTCTCTTCTCCCCTTATCTCTTGTTCTTACACATTAACTAATACCAATCGCGGATTGCGGGATGCGGATTTCGAATTTATCCCTTCGCAATTTGCAAACGATTATCAGTCTTTATTAACGGTGTTTGAAAAGACAATCGGTATAACTTTTTCTCTGCAAAATCACCAGGGAAAAATAAGGGAGTTTTTGTCCTCGTAAGGTTTCCAAATCTCTGACAATCCGTTCCTGATCAGTTCCCACCTGTTCTAGATAGACAGCATAGACCTCTGGCATTGCAGTGAGTTGGGACAGCAGCCGATCAAATACGGTATAGACTTTTAATAAAAAGATGGTGGTAAAGTCCTGCAAAAGAGCCGAAAGATTTTCCAATCCAGAGGCAGCAGGGACCACCGCTACTTTCTCTTGATGATAGGCTATGGGCAAATGGACTCGGGCAGCCGCAGCGTTTATAGAACTCACTCCGGGAACAATTTCCAGAGGTACCGCCAGAGCGCGCTGTTGGAGCTCTGTATAGAGATGGAGAAAGGTACTGTAAAAAAGTGGATCACCTTGCGTAATCCAGGCTACTGATTTGCCCTGGTATAGTTCAGCAAGTACCGCCTCTGCCGCAAGCTTATAGGAGACAGTTCCATCCTCTGGAGACATCTCCAGAGAAACGGTACGAAACTTTGTGCTGGGTAGCCCAAGTGGTTCCACAATCCGCCAGGCAAAACTGTTCCCCTTTTTTCCAGCCGGACAAAAAATCCAGTCCACTTCGGTTAGAATACGCGCTGCTTTCCGGGTAATAAGCTCCGGATCTCCAGGCCCAACCCCTACACCATATAATGTCCCTATCTCTGGTTTTTGCATAAATTCCTCGCCCCTACCTGATTCTCCTGGAACAGGACGTTAATCTTTTCCTTCACCAAAATAGAACACAGGATCTAAAATATCACGGAGCCCTTCACCAATCAAGTTAAGTGCCAGGACAGTCACGAAGATCATGAGACCAGGGAAGATCATAAGATGAGGAGCTGCAGGAAAGTAAGCCCGTCCATCGGCAAGCATGGCTCCCCATTCTGGACTCGGCGGTTGTGCACCTAATCCAAGGAAAGAGAGGCTTGCCATGGCTAGAATCAGATAGCCCAACTCTAATGTAGCAAGGGGGAGTACGGGCCCGAGTACCCCGGGCACCAAGTAGCGCCATATAATTTTACCTGGCGGTAGTCCAAGTGCATAGGCCGCTTCTAGGTAAGGCTCTTGTCTGAGCTGTAAGACAAGCCCTCTTACCACTCGAGCTATTTTGACCCACCAGACACTCACCATGGCCAGAAGGATTTTGGTGAGGCCTGGTCCAAAGAGTCCCACAATGACCAGACCTAAAGTGATAGATGGGAATGCCCACAAGGTATCTACTAGCCTCATAGTGAGTGTATCGATCCATCCTCCGGCATAGCCAGCCAGCAGACCGATCACCAGACCAATCATCACTACGAAAAAGAGGGCGCATAGACCCACCCCGAGAGAGATACGTCCTCCATACAGAACCCGGGCAAAAAGGTCCCGTCCAAATCGATCGGTACCGAACCAGTGTTCCCAGCTCGGAGCTTGCAGCCGCGTCTGGGAGTTCTGTTCGTAAGGGTTATAGTGGGCAATCCAGGGAGCACCCAGGGCGGTGAGCACTATCATGCCCATGAGAAAAGTTCCCCAGAGAGAGAGACGAGAGGTCATCACCTGTTGTTTCCGGATAATGTAATTGCAAATTTTCCAATGCTTCTCACATTTCTCACAGGCCATGACGAATCCGTGGATCGAGTAGAGTATATAAGAGGTCTATAAAAAGATTTACTCCCAGCACCATCGATGTTACCAGAATCACATACCCCTGTATCACCGGAAAGTCTCGGACATATATACTGTCTACGATATATTTCCCTATACCGGGCCAGGAAAACACGGTTTCAATAATGACCGAACCGCTTAATAAGCCACTGAAACTCAAGCCCAGTAAGGTTACCGTCGGCAACAGAGCATTCGGCAGAGCATGTCGTAGGAGCAGAGTAGTTTCGGAGAGGCCTTTGGCTCTTCCAAGGGTTAGATAAAGACGACTCCACTCGGTCAGGAGACTGGCCCGTAATACTCGCATCTTTTGTGGAGCCAAACCTATCCCCAAGGTCAAGGCGGGAAGAAGGACCTGTCGCACACTGACCTCACTTCCAATTGATATCCAACGCAGATGTACCCCAAACAGATAGAGTAACACTAATCCGAGTCCAAAACCGGGAAAGGCTACGAAAACAATAGCGATAATCCGGAGAACATGGTCAGGCCATCGGTGCGCCCAATGGGCGGAAAGAAGGCCCAACATACAGGCCAGGAGTACCTGTATCATAAAAGCCAGAATTGTAAGGAGCAAGGTTGCAGGCAAACGACGACCGATCTCCATGGCCACTGGCTGCTGAGTGCGAAAGGAGATTCCGAAATCGAGTCGGATCATCCTCTCTAACCATCTGAGATATTGTACAAACAGGGGATGATGCAATCCCAGTACCTCCCGGAGCTGTTGACGACGGGCTAAGGAGATATGTTGACCATCGATCACCGCTGATGGGCCAAACAAAATATCCACCGGATCCCCCGGAGCCAGATGCAGAATGCTGAAACTCACTATGGAGGCGAGCAAGAGCAGAAGACATGCACTGCAGATTTTCCTTAGAAGATAGTGTCGCAACAGGTTATTCTCTCAGAGTCGTCTTAGCGGTAATCTGATACTCATACTGTCGGAAATGGATTACGTACCCTTCCACATTCTTGCGTATGGCGGTCAATTGAGGCCGGGGATGTAAAGGAAGAATCGGCGCCATCTCACTCACGCGCTGGTTAGCCTGGAGGACCAGTTGCCGTCGCTTCTCTTCTTCCATGGTCTGATGCAAACGTTTCAAGAGAGCATTGAACACTGGATCGTTATAACCACCGTAATTAATCGCTCCCTCAGGGGAAAAATGTTCAGAAAGCAGGACAACAGGATCCCCAAAGGTCCCCCAGGCCTCAATCAAGGCTTCCCAATCTCCTCTGTCTCTACTATTCTGGATCAACCCATAGTCGTCTGAATGAAATACGTGCACCTGTATGCCTACCTTCTGCCACTGGTGCTGTAACACTTCTGATACTGGTTTCTCGATTCCCCAGGAGAGTAATCGAAAAGTAAGTGGTTGTCCATTGTTTCGACGGATACCATCATGGTTCATTCGCCATCCCGCTTCATCTAACAGCCTGGCAGCCAGAAGAGGATCATACCGGGTATAGCCTGTTTCCATCGCTTCGGGATAGGCCGGATTCGAAGCAAGCCAGGAAGGAAGAGGTTGGCTCAACCCCTCTCGCGATAAGTTGACCAGTTCCTGCCGATCGATGCTCCAGCTCAGCGCCTGGCGTACCCGCACATCGGCAAAAGGGGAAAAGCGCAGATTCAGGTAGACGCTTACCGTACCGGCAGAAGGGACAGAGACAATATTGAGCTCTGGATTATGCTGAAGAATCACCGCTCCGGCTGGCGTAATATTACGGACGATATGGGCACTACCACTCTGGGCCGCCAAAACCCGGGCTTGACTATCGCTGACTTCGATATAACGGATCCGGGCAATTTGGGGCTTCTCCCCCCAGTAACCCTTCCAGGCTTCCAGAAGCATCTCCTGTTTCGGTTTGAAGGTGGTCACCCGGAACATGCCTGTCAGATCCATCACAGAGAGATCAAAAGCATTTTTTTGCTCCCCATAAGACGCTGCGTTATGAATCACTAACCATTGATCGGCCAGGTTGAGCGGTAAGGAGGGATGGGGTTGTTCTGTAGAGAACTGAAGAGTAAAATTATCTACCACCTGTATCCTCACCCCTTGCAAGAGCAATTCAGCTCCAGGAGCAAGTCTACTCGCCCGCTCCAAGGAGGCTTTGACTGCTTTGGCATCCACTAGTGCCCCACTCCAGAAATGGACATTGGGACGGAGCTTTATCTCCCAGGTCAGTGGATCCAGAGCATGGATCGATTCGGCTAACTCTGGTACCACTTTCCCTTCCGGTGTCAGGCGGAGTAACCCTTCGGCTGCGCCAACACTCCGTAAGGCATAAGCCGTGAATTCATGTACGGGATCGAGACCATAGGGAATTTCTGCGGCAATGATGCGTAATTCTGCACGAGAGGTTGCAGCCAGAGTCACCTGGTCAAATAATAAAGTGGCCATAATCATCGAGAACCCGCTAATAACGAATAGTAAAACGCTAAGGACTGAGCATAGTATTTGATAGAGCATTCTCTTTTTCTTCCCTCATTCTGATTCATTTGAGAGTACGCGGGGAAGATGACGCCAGAAATCGACTACATTCCCCACTACCAGCAGAGCAGGTGTTTCCAGACCTGCCGCTTCCACTTCTTCGCTGATATACGCAAGAGGAGCAGCAACGATCTTTTGATCAGGATAGGAGATTTTCGATGCACACAGGGCATACGTTTGTGGGTTCATATCGTGCCGCATCAACTCCTGGACAATCTTGGAGAGATGTTGAAGCCCCATATAAAAAACCAGCGTTTGGGCCGGTGACACTAAAAGGGGCCAGGGAATTCCATCTAATCCTCCTGAAAAAGCCTGGCTTCCAGTCAGCAAGGTCACTGCAGAGGCCCATTGACGATGAGTCACGGGTAAACCCAGAAGAGACAGTCCTCCTATCCCGGCACTGATGCCAGGAATGATTTCCCATGGAATACGCCGGGCAGTCAGGAAAGCGATTTCTTCTCCTCCTCGTCCAAACACACAAGGATCTCCTCCTTTGAGTCTCACCACCGTCGTATAGTTTTGAGAAGCCTCTGCGAGCATTTTGTGAATGGTTTCCTGACGACAACGGGAAGGGAGACCATGTCTCCGGCCAACCGGCACGATTTTGCATGCTGCTGGGCAGAGTTCCAGTATTTCCGGGTTTACCAGAGCATCATGAAAGACAATTTCTGCCCGAGCCAGGACTTTCGCTGCTCTTATCGTGAGGAGATCTGGCGCTCCGGGACCGGCTCCCACCAGATAAACTTTTCCCTGCTTCGTCATGCTCCCTCCGATACAGTAAATACCGTGGTCACTCTAAAGGAAGTAAATTCGGTGTGTCGCGAACGCGATACACGCCTCATCTTCTTCGTGGGCAGAGCATTAACCCCGCCCATGATTAAGGGGATACTATACGCCCCCTGGAACTCCAGTAATAGATTCCCCACCACAGGCAGTGGGGCTTGGCTTGTAGTGAAGAGTTTATAAAAGAGAGTCTTCACTACACTTAGAATGACAAAGAAGCAATACGTGGACAAGCTCTCTCGCATGCACTGGTCATTGCTCATCCTATGAATGGTGATGATGGTGATGATGTTCATGCTCTTGGCCGATTCCTCGTACATGATGATGATGCCCATACTGCGGTTGCCCAACTGCCTCCTCGAATCCAGGGAGCTGGACACGATATTTACACAAGGCACAGTTCATGTTTGGACTCCCATGGATCGCCTCATCGGCTTGTTCTAAAAAAGCATCCAGGAGGAGAGGATGAACGTTTAGATACCCGGCAGATAGAAATTCAGTTTCCGGATGCTGGGTAGCAAACTCGGTCGTAATGCGGCGGATCCGTTTTTCCAGGACACCAGTGAAGAGGAAAAAGGGGAAAACAATGATCCGTCCAAACCCCATGCGATTACAACGTTCTAGCGCTTCGGATAAGAGAGGGGTGGTTACTCCGATGTAGCAGGTTGCAGCCCAGCCAAACCCCATACCTTCCCAAAGAATACGGGTGAGTTTCTGGATATCTGAGTTCGCATCAGGATCGCTACTCCCTCTGCCCACCACTAATAAGAGTGTATCCTTACGCTCTCTGGAACCGGCGGTGCTTTCCGTTTCCTCAATCCGAATCTTACAAAGGGTAATGATCTTCGGATGCAGATGGAGATGTTTTCCATAATAGAACGTTACACCTGGATGGCGCCGACGCGCTTCCTGAATTTCGCTGGGAATATCATTTTTAGCATGGCCTGCAGCCATAAGCATTCCCGGTAAAGCCACAATTACGTGCGCACCACGCTCTACACACCGATCAATCCCTTCCTGGATCACCGGTCTGGCAAACTCTAAAAAACAACACTCTACAATCTGAGTTGGATCTTTTTTCCGAAAAAGATCTCCGAGCTGGAGAAATTCGCCAGTTCCTTCCGGGTCCCGACTCCCATGTCCGACAATCAACACGGCTGGTTTCATGTATACTCCTTCATTGAGTTCTCCCACACAATTTTTTCTAATCGGGTCATATCTACTGCAGCTTCCACTACATCGGCTAAGCGTTCGAGTGAATTCCTCCAGCTTACCATAGCTCCAGCATTGTGAGGATCTTGCACGACCAGATACCCTTTCTTTCTAAGCCCAGCCAGCCAGGCTCTTCGGAAAGCCTGATTCTCAAAGAGTCCATGGAGATAACATCCCCATATACGACCATCGGGACTCATTGCTCCGTCCTTTACTCGTACCGGACATCCGCTCCGCTCGATGATCTCCAACCAGGCCAGATGGCCTTGAGTGCGCCCCATATGGATCTCATATCCACGGATGGTCTGGCCAGTCAGAGGAGCAAGCCATTCGGCCCCCTGGAGTAATCGCGCCTGCACCTGATGGGTGGCTTTCTCCTGGGCAAATTTCGTCTCCACTGGCAGAAGCCCCAAACCAGCTATGGCCTCCAGAGGCGATTCTACATGCGCAGGATCTTGAATAGACTGTCCTAGCATCTGATAACCACCGCAGATGCCTGCTATGGCGGTTCCTTGACTCGCCAGATACTTGATTGCCTCGAGAAGACCTTGTTCCTGTAGCCAGATGAGATCGGCTATGGTGCTTTTGGTGCCTGGCAAAATAATCGCATCCGGCTGTCCAAGGGTCTGTACTGCAGAGACATACCGTAATCGCACTCCGGGTTCATGCTGTAAAGGGTCAAAATCATCAAAATTTGCAATACGAGGGAGCCGAATAACAGCAATATCAAGCTCTTCTGTGATATTTTCCCTCTTACCCACTCTATCCAGCGCTACCGCATCTTCTTCCGGAATCATTAAATCGGGAAGATAAGGAATAACACCTAAAACCGGTAACCCACCTCGTTCTTCTAAGATACGCACTCCCTCTGTAAAGAGATGTGGATCGCCACGGAACTTGTTAACGAGCAGCCCTCGAACTAAACGCTGGTCTTCTTCTAACAACCACAACGTGCCAAGCAATTGCGCAAATATCCCTCCCCGATCGATGTCTCCCACAAGCAGAACGGGGGCACGAGCATAACGTGCTACTGCCATATTCACGATATCACCTGGACGCAGGTTAAGTTCAGCCGGGCTCCCCGCTCCTTCTATGATGACGAGGTCATAATCAGCCCGCAGTTGGTCCAGCGCTTTGGTCACCACAGGCCAGAGTTCTGCTTTGTGCTGGTAGTACTCCCTGGCTTTGAGCGTACGCCAGGGATGCCCCAGAACGATCACTTGAGAACGTGCCTCCGCCTCTGGTTTGAGTAAGATAGGATTCATGATTGCCTGCGGTTCAATGCCAGCAGCCATTGCCTGTACAGCTTGTGAGCGACCGATCTCCGCTCCATCTATACAAACTGCCGCATTGTTTGACATATTCTGGGCCTTAAAAGGAGCTACGCGTACTCCGCGTCGGGCAAAGATCCGGCAGAAAGCGGCTACCAGCAAACTCTTGCCTGCAGACGAACTCGTCCCTTGTAACATCAATACTTTCGCCTTATCCATATATCTCCGTCTCTCCTGTCTTCACTCTTTCCCCCTCTTTTCTCCATCCCATTTCAATGCGTTTAGCACAGCCAGGAGGCGACTATTTTCCTCTGGGCGTCTGGTGGCAATCCGCACATAGGCTGGTAACTCAAAGGAAGCACAATCCCGGACTAAGATTCCTTTCCGGAATAAAGTTCGACGAAATTCCGCTCCAGCGCCTACGGGGAGTAGGAAGAAGTGAACAGTAGAGGGGAGAGGTGGAAAGCCGAGTTTGGTAAGCCCATCTACCAGTTCTTCTTTAGCGTTGGCGAGTTTGCGGAGAGAGTCTCTCAGGTAATGCTGATCTGCCAGAGCCGCAACCCCTGCTGCCTGCGCGAGGGCATTGACATTCCAGGGAGGACGGACCCGTGCTAAGGCCTCGATTACTTTCTCATGGCCTACCGCATAGCCTAAACGTAATCCGGCCAGTGCATAATCTTTGGTCATAGAACGCAACACCAGCACATTTTTGGCCTGTAAGGTAAGTGCGGACCGAAAATGAGGCGCAAAGGCTGCATACGCTTCATCGACCACAAAGAGGGTCTCTGGGTAGTGGTGGGCCCATCTCGCGATCTCTTCTACTTGCACCAGAGTTCCAGTTGGATTGTTGGGATTGCAGAGGAAGACCACACGGGGCTGTATCTGCGGGAGTTGTTGAGTTATCGAATCTGTATCGACTGCAAAACCGTGTGCAGCCTCTGCTCGCCAGGAAAGGATCTGGGCGCCCATCAATATTCCGATACGGGCATATTCACAAAAGGTTGGTTCCACGATCAGAACTCGATCACCAGGACGTAAAAAAGCCAGCCCAACCAGCCAGAGTAATTCAGCGGTGCCATTGGCTACCACAATTTGGTACATGGAAATTCCCAGATAGTTCGCCAGGGCAGCACGCAGGTCTAATGCTTCTCGGTCTGGATACTGGTCCAGCGAAACACGCCCGAGGGCTTCACGTACAGCCGGTGATGGACCAAAAGGATTGCCATTGACGCTGAAATCCAGTAGATCCTGGGGAGTGAGTCCTTCCCGTTTGAGCTCAGCAAAGTCCAGAGCCCCATGGACAGCGGGAGGAAGACGAAACACTTCTGCACGTGGTTCAGGACACTTATTCATTCTCTTCCCCTTGTAAAATTTGTCGTCTGGGCCTGTGCACAGGCTTCCACAAAGCGGGCAGCCAGGACTGGTTTGGTCCAGAAGTGCACATGAATATACGAAGCCCATAGTGTATCCAGACGACCCCCTTCGGGTCTTGGTTCTCCCTGGCCGTTTGGAGGTAGTAAGAAATACGCCGGAGGGAGCTCTGGAGGGCGACCTTCCCATATCGAGTAGTGGAATTCATGCCCACGGATTGTCTCACCATTCGTAAACAACCAGGAATCAGCAACTGCCTGGGCAAGTCTATACCCCAGAGTAAGCTTGTTCGTCATCACGGAGCGTCCTGGCAGCAGACCAACCATCGGATACTCCTGAGCCTGGAGATCGACCAGGGTTTCTGTCAGATACATCAAACCACCACATTCTGCATAGATAGGAATCTTCTGATTATGGGCTTCACGTAAAGCTTTCCGCATCTCTGTATTGGCTGATAACCGGTCAGCAAAGATTTCCGGGAAACCACCACTGAGAATAATAGCCGCCGTGTCTGGTGGAAGGGCGGAATCTCTTAACGGACTAAAAAAGACCGTTTTTGCTCCCGCCACTCTTAACAGCTCCAGATTCTCTTCATAAGTAAAATGAAACGCTTCATCCTGAGCTACAGCAACGACCGGATATCTGGGCCCTTCTGGAGACAGGGTTTCCGAGAGATTTACAGTCTGAGTAGAGAGCAGTGGTGAGGTTTCCTGGGCAATCATTAGCAGACGATCCAGGTCCAGATAGCAACTCACTGCCTGAGTTGCAGCAGCGATAAACTGTTCCCACATGCCTGGTTCCATGGTTGGAATCAGACCGAGGTGCCGTTCGGGGATTTTCAGAGCCTGCTCTCGGGGTAACCAGCCGAAGACCGGTAATCCGGTTGCCTGCTCAATGGCCGTAGCAATCCCTTGTCCATGGGCTTCACTCCCCACCTGATTGATAATAAAGCCTCGCAAGTTAAGATCAGGATCGAATTGCTGATACCCAAGAGCGAGAGCACCGGCACTGCGGGCTATTCGGCTAGCATCCAGGGTCAGAACTACTGGAGCGTGGAGTAATTTGGCTACTTGTGCTGTGCTTCCGGTCTCCTCTTCGTAACCAAAACCATCATAAATTCCCATAACCCCTTCAATGATAGAAAGGTCTACCTCTTTTGTGTTCTGAGCAAAGAGAGAACGAACTCGCTCTGGAGGGATCATCCAGGTATCTAAATTCCGACAGCGGCGCCCGGCAGCCAGAGTGTGGTAAGTCGGGTCAATGTAATCTGGCCCCACTTTAAAAGGCTGGATGGAGAGACCACGCTGGCGCAGGGCAGCGATCAACCCTGCGGTGATAGTCGTCTTTCCCACCCCGCTGTGCGTTCCTCCAACGACAAGCCGTCTCATCATTACCCTGATCCCCTATTTTCGTCTCAATCTTCCACTTACCTCTACTCTAAACCCGGTAATCAGGCCCAAAGTCACCACACCCAGCAGCATCAGCAACATCCGTATCTTTAGCCAGAAAGGTGGAGAAAGGGGTTCCACTGCAATTGGTGTACTCAAGGTCACAGTAGAGCGGTCTTCTGTCACGGCTTCAAGACGGAGCTCATGGTCGGCACCATCAAAGAATTGCATCTGCACGCTAACCGGCTGATGGTGGAGTGGGAGATGAAAAGTGTAGACCGGCCTTTCATCCTCGATATGCCAGGCCAGCAGGGTCGCTTCTCCAGTTATCGGCGATCCCTCTATATCAGTCACCTCTATCTGCACGGTGTTCAGGACTCCAACCAGCCCTGTTCCTGGCGTAACAGTCAATGTCGCCTGTAACTGTCCATTGGTCTGCCTGGCGGTGATCGGTTTTCTCTGTGTATCCGTATTAGTTTGGCCGGTGTTGTGCGCCATGATGTCTGAACCTACCAGCAGTAGAGTTCCCAGCAGAAAAAGGGTCAGTGCGGTGCGACTCCGGCGTCCAATGATCACACCGGAGGCAAATCCAGTGCCAAAGAGCAGAATCAGGAAGAGGAGAAAGTTGTGAATTTCTGCCGGATTCTCTGAAATAGAGAGCGTAGGACTGCTCTCCAGCGTTGTTCCATCAGGTAGCGTCACCTGGGTTTGAAAGGTATACCTTCCCCGAATCGGGTACATGGTGGTAAACCGAAGTTCACCATCCGGAGCCTCAACGGCAAGATCGAGTAAAGTAGTTCCTTCTACCCATGGGAAGTCAGTGGTGAATACCCTGGGAGGAGGTGGGGTATCGAGGTGAAGCGCTATACGTGCTCCCGGAATGAGTTGACCATTGACATCCACGACTCGCACCCGCGTCTGGACTAACGTCTCATCCGGGATAATATTTGCCGGATCAGGATCTGTTTCCACCACAACCCTGGCTGGAACTACCTGACCACCAGACACTGGAGCAATAAGCAAAGGAATCCCGACCAGCATCATGCACAGACTACCGATAAAGACTCGTCCTATTCGTTGATCATTCATAGAACATCATCCCGTTGTCTTTTCACCCTTACTTCTGATTTCTGAACTCTTGACCCATAAGTTTCATCCGGTCATGCTGGGTCCTGAACAGCGCAAAGGAATAAACCAGGTCCGGAGCGAAGAACCTCTGTAAAGAGAGATTCTTCGTCGCTTTGCCCTCAGCATGACAAAACTTCGTTACAGCAGTTAAATTCTCTATCTTTGTTTTCTAACCCTTTCCTTCTCAGTCTAACAGATTAATGACAGGGGATGACATAGAGCGAATGCCGTAAAGTGTGCAGCGTGTCGTGAAGAGAAGGAAACTCAGTGAACAAAACCGCCCAGAGCACAATGGCTGTCCCAAGCAGAACACCTGCGAAGGAGGAGATCGGTATCTTTACAGGAATCGGAGAGGAAGTGACGTCTTTTGGTTGGACAATGTAAGAGACTTTTTGCATGATAAACCTCCTTTAAACAAATGAGACAATCTCTGGACTTAGCGGATAGATATCCCTTCCCGCCGTTGTCTAACAGCCAGCACCAGCGTATCCGTGGTGAGCTGATCTAAAGATAAACATTCGGCAGCAAGGGCGCGAGCCAAGTCCTCTATCCTCCCGGTACGCACATAGCTCGTATTGGTGTCCAGAACCAAAACAGGAATCTCCTCTGCCACAAAGGTTGTGGCCGTCTCTATGGCCTGTTGCCATGGATCACCGGTTGTACCGGGTAAACATACATTCGCCTTACCATCACTCAGTATTATGACGAGGGTTACCAACTGTGGATTTGCTCGTCGGGCTATCCGGATAGTATCGACAGCTACCACAAGCGCATGCGCCAGAGGGGTGCGTCCTCCTGTGGGTAAGGTACGGAGGGCACGCTCGGCTAAATCTACGCTGTGGGTAGGGGGAAGTAAAACCTCCGCTTCCGGTCCTCGAAAAGCAATCACGCCTACCTGGTCACGCTGCTGGTAAGCGTCTATTAAGAGGCTAAGCACAGCACCTTTGACCGTTTCCATACGACGCCGTGCGCCCATAGATCCAGAAGCATCTACAACAAAGAGGAGCAATGTCCCTACTCGTCCGGCACGTTCTTTTTGATGGAGATCTGCCCGGCTGATTTCCAGTTGTCCATCCGCATTTTTTGCCCCTCGTCTTGCTACCGACCGTATTGTGGCATCCAGGGCCAGATCAGTTGGATTTTCATGAGGTGTTGCTCGTACATAGTGCCCTTGTCCCTGAGTAATAGTAGGATTACGCCGACCTCGTTCACTGTAGGGTTTGTTTTCCAAAGAAGGGACCCGGATGTGCGGAATCGGAGGGGGTGGTGTAGGTGCAAAAACCTGACTGATGTTGTTAGACTGACTACCCTGCGGATTCCCTTCCGATGGTGCTGTAATTCCTGACCCATCCGGTCTCTCTTGCGAACTGGAAGGACCGGATAGGGGCTCCTGAGGATCCGCCTGGCTGGCATTGCGCTGAGGCTGTTGCGCTTCAGAGAAAAGCTGGTCCAGACGATCCTGATCCAGACCAGGTTGTTCAAAGGGCTGGCGCCGACGGCGATGAGGGAGGACCAGTTCGGCGGCAGTCCGGATATCCTCGATAGTGACCATGGTGCGTTCATTCCAGGCAGCTAGAGTCCGTGCCGTCTTGTGCAAGACGATATCTGCCCGGAGGCCATCTACCGCAAAGGCACAACAGAGATGGCTGATAAAGGTCAATAATCCTTCCTCCAGTTTTACCTGAGATAAGCGCTCATGTGCAGCAACAATCCGTTTTTGCAGGGCCTCTTGTTCAGCAGACCACTGAGCCGCAAAGATCAGCGGATCAGTCTCAAAGGCGATACGCCTTCGGACGATCTCTGTACGCAATGCCGGGTCCCGGGGGCCGGTAACTTCTACCACCAGCCCAAAACGGTCCAGGAGCTGTGGACGCAGGTCTCCTTCCTCCGGGTTCATGGTTCCAATCAGAATAAAACGTGCTGGATGGGTGATCGAGATACCCTCGCGCTGAACCGTATTGACACCCATAGCCGCTGCATCGAGGAGCACATCCACTAGATGATCAGAGAGCAGATTGACCTCATCGATATAGAGAATACCCCGGTGGGCAGCAGCTAATAGGCCTGGCTGAAACGCTCGTCTTCCTTCACGGAGCGCTCGTTCAAAATCGAGAGTACCTAGAACCCGGTCTTCCGTCGCTCCCAAAGGCAGGTCAACAAAGGGAACAGGACTCGCACAGGCAGAGAGTTCACTCCGCTGACTGCAATGCGGACACTCAGTCCAGGGAGCAGTGGGGTCACAATTAAACGGGCATCCTGGTACGACCTGAATCAGTGGCAACAACGCAGCCAGGGCACGTGCTGCTGTGCTCTTGGCCGTGCCTTTCTCCCCACGGATCAGCACTCCACCAATACCTGGATTAATGACATTCAGGAGTAAAGCTGTTTTCAATTGTTCCTGTCCCACCAGAGCGGTAAAGGGATAGTCCACGCTAGTCCTCACACCTCATACCTCACCTTCGTTGTCTCTCCCCTTTCTTCCAGTATTGCTTCCATAGACAAAAAAGTGTTTTGAAGTGCGTCGAACGTTTCCGGATGCGGTTCGTTCCAAAGCCCACGTTGCGCTGCTTCGAGTAATCGCTCAGTAATAGCATGTAAAGCCCAGGGATTACTGCGTACAAAAAACTCTTGCATCGCTGGATCCAGGGCATAGCTCTGGGCCACCTGTTCATACATCCAGTCTTCTACGACATCCGCCGTAGCGTCGTATCCAAAGAGATAATCCACCGTTGCAGTCAGCTCAAGCCCCCCCTTGTACCCATGCCGGGTAATTCCCTCCAGCCATTTCGGATTCACTACCCGGGTACGAAAAACTCGCAAAACCTCCTCCTGGAGGTCACGCACCGCCGGGTGTGCCGGGTCGTGGGTATCCCCGAAATAGTGAGACGGTTTACGACCGGTCAGAGCGCGGATCGTGGCGATCATTCCACCGTGAAACTGGAGATAATCATCGCTATCAAAGATATCATGCTCACGATTGTCTTGATTGTGGAGAGCTACTTCGACCCCACTGAGGCGGTGTCGGAATATCCTGCGCGCATCCACCCCCTGTTTCTCTGCCGTATAGGCATATCCTCCCCAGTTGACATAGGCTTCGGCAAAGTCAGCATCACTGTGCCAGTTACGCTCGTCGATGAGTGGTAAAATTCCCGCACCATATGTGCCTGGTTTAGAACCAAAGATACGATACCGTGCCTGCAACTCGGCTTCCGGTGCGTCAAGACCAGCCGCAATATTGGCAGCAAGATCAGCCAGATAGTGTTTCCGGACAAAATTATGATCCAGCGGTTCATCGAGGTGGGTGACCATCTCAATAGCTTCATCAAGCAGACGAATCAGGTGCGGAAATGCATCACGGAAGAAACCACTGATACGCACCACCACATCAATTCGGGGACGTCCTAACTCGGCCAGCGGTATGACTTCAACCCCTACCAGACGCCGATTTTCTCGTTGCCAGACTGGTCGGACACCGAGCAGGGCGAAAATCTCCGCTATATCGTCCCCATGGGTGCGCATGGCACTCGTTCCCCACACACTGATCCCTACACATTCCGGATAGGTCTTGGTTTCAGCAACATAGCGATCCACTACCTCACGGGCGAGTTCCTGACCTATCTGCCACGCGGCCATAGAAGGGAGCGTACGAGGATCAACCGCATAAAAATTTCGTCCCGCAGGTAACACATGGGCCATCCCTCGGGTAGGAGCGCCACTGGGGCCTGCTGGTACGTATCCGCCCTCTAACGCATGGAGTAGGTTGGTAATTTCCTCTTCAGTCTGGTGTATAGAAGGAACGAGATGCGTACAGACGAATTGTAAGACCTGCAAAACAGCTTGCAGAGCCGGGGTATGGCAGGGTTCCAGAAAGGTTTCGGTCAATACCTTCTCTATGGCTGTCGGATCAAAGTGATTCCGTTGGAGGAGACTCAGCAGGTGAGCACACAACTCATCTATCGTTTCCAGTGCATCGGCATGGGTGACAAGTGGGCGATCGGCGAGGTGTACCAGGGCCGGCGGAATATTCTCCAATCGGTGTCCACGGTTGGCGAGCAGCAGATTCAGATCGAGGCCAAAGAGAGCAGCAACACTGGCACGCAGGCTTGGCACTTCGAGATTCGGTAACCGGGTTAACGCCTGTAAAAGCCCTATCATCTGCTCACCGGCAGGTACCTCTCCTAGAATATGCAATCCATCCCGGATCTGGGCCCCAGCCAGCTCACAGAGGTATCCATCCAGGTCTTCGATCAGATGGGCTACTTCTCGGCCACGCATCTGGGCCAGAGTTACCGGAGTCCCGTCTGGCGTCAGTTTTTCATCCCAGGTATGAACATGATCGCCATGATCTTGCGAAAGAAGATACTGTAAATCTTTGTCTAAATGGGCGTGTTTAATCAGATCCCAAATCTGCTGTTGCAACAAAGGGAGCTTGGAGGGATCGAGCATCTCCACCTGGTAATACTCATCGACCAGTTGGGCTAACTGAGCTAATTCCCCATAGGTATCTGCTGTAGTCATAGGAGGAACCAGATGATCAATCAGCACCGCATGAGCACGGCGTTTAGCCTGGGCCCCTTCACCAGGGTTATTCAAAATAAAAGGGTAAAAGAGAGGGAGATCCAGGAGAAAGGTGTCTGGAAAGCACTCTGCAGAGAGCCCTACCCCTTTACCCGGCAGCCATTCAAGGGTCCCATGTTTGCCCACGTGTACAATGGCGTCTGCTCCCCAGATATCACGGAGCCAGCGATAGAGGGCATAATAGTTGTGGGGAGGAGGGAGATCCGGTCGATGATAGATCGCATTGGGATCCATCCCATACCCGCGTGGTGGCTGGAGGGCAACGAACACTTTCCCAAATTCTAAACCAGCTAATGCGATCTGTCCGTCATGGACATAAGCCTCACCCGGTGGAGGGCCCCATTGTTTGATCATCTGTTGACGCTGGGCTTCTGGAAGTTCCCGAAACCAGCGTTCGTACAGATCGACTGGAACGTGTCCGGCTGCGTGGGCTAGTTGTTCCGTCGTCAGAAACGTTTCATCATAGGAACAGCGATCGATCAACCGTTGAAGCAGCGTATCTCCATCCGGAGGGAGATTCTCTATGCAATATCCAGCCGTCTGCATGGCCGCAAAGAGCCGCATGAGCGAAGCTGGAGCGTCTAAACCTACTGCATTGCCAATCCGTGCCGCTTTTCCGGGAGAGTTGGTTAAGACAAAAGCAATCCGCTTTTCGGCATTTGGTTTTCGGCGCAACAGAGCGAAGCGCAAAGCTAATCCCACCACTCGACTGATACGGTCTACGGCAGGGACATAATGAATAACGTCAAACGCTGTATCTGGTGGAGAGCCAGTAGTAATCCCTGCATGCAGGGGATCTGAAAGGGCTCTATCCTCTTGCTCCTTTGCCCCGGAGGGATCTGCGCATTGAGGACACGAATCGAATCGTTCTTTGAAAGAAATGGGTACGGTGATAATCCGTCCATCAAATTCCGGTAAAGCGATATTCATAGCAGTATCGAGAGGATTAAGCCCGCGTGGACTAGTTTCCCACTGCCAGCGCATCGTGCTCCCAGTGATCGCCTGCAAGACGGGGACATCGAGGGCAGATAGAGCAGTGATCGACCAGCCAGGAGACGTTGGACCCTCTGGATTGATCTCTCCTGTGGCAAAGGAGAGTGTGGTGATCAATACATCGACCAGTGGCTGGCCGGTAGAGTGGAGCAAAAATTGAAAGGCAGCGGGCCAGTGTTTCTGCTGGTAAGATACTGAGGGATCCGCAAGCGTTCCCAAACCACTCTGAGTCCTATCTTCCTTCCTCCAGTGCAAGGCAAAGTGATCTGGCATTTCAGTGGTCTCTTTCAAAGAAACCGTAAAGACCGGTAGCGCATTAGCCCCTCGTGTTTCGATTTCTTTGACAAACGCATCAATAAAAGCCAGATTGCCACTCATCCAGTGAGCACGGTAGAAGAGAAGGCCAATAGTCGGTTTGTCTGGATTGTGCCGGGCCAACCAGTCGGTCAAGGTCGGATTGAGGGGAAGATCTGGATGATAGATGCCATGGAGCGGTTGCTCGCTGGGAGGTTCATAACCAAAACCGGTTAGGAGCAGATGATCAGCAAGGAAGCGGAGTTGTTGAACGAAGTTTATCCGTCCTCCAGCCTGAAAATAAGCGGTCGTTTCGTGAATGAGGGCTGGTGACACAGTGGAGGCGGCTGTAAGTTCCGGGTCGAGACTCCCCGTACCACTGATCAGGAGGAGATGTTTCCCGGTAGTACGTGCCAGATCTATAAGCTGGTGCAAACCGGGCACACGATTGATCCCTCCTAAGAGACGGACAATCACAATGCGCGCTCCCTGTCCATATTCGGCCAGCAACGCAGTCATGTGTTCGTCAGTCTTTATCTTGTTGAGGCTTACCGCATAAACTGCGGGGAAATCAGGTGGAAGATCCAGCAGGGCATGATGCAGAGTAAGGAGATCAGTATCGGCGTGAGTCAGGAAAAGAACAGAAGGAGAAGGCAAAGGGCTTTTTGTTTCTGCGGAGAAGGTCGGTATTGGAGCAGCACTGACAAATTGGGGCCAGGTATAACACTGAAAAACATACTCGGCTAATTCTGCTGGGGGAGGCATATACCGATCTGCTGCGAGCATCTGATCGATGTAATCGTAGATAGCCAGGACTTGCGGAGCACTGTTGATAGACTGAAACCAGAGGGGTTTACCATCAAACAATAGCAGGACCACATTAGAGAGTGTACACGGTCCCAGACAACCTCCAATAGTCAGGTGGACTTTATTGCGGAGCTTACGGCGTTTCCATTCTTGTTTGTACAGATCAAGCGGCACAGCGGCATGTCCGCGTTCGGTGCGTCCACAACAACATCCGGTGGCACAGACCAGCAGATGCCCTCGTTTTTTGACCAGGTTGATCGGTTTTCCATCCGTGCGCAACACTCGCGTGCGTTCTCTTTTCCGCATACAGACCTTTTCTGTCATGACAAAAAAAATCCCCGACCTCGTAGACCGAAGCCGGGGTTTATTGTAGGATTAAGGAATACTATGTAGAGCCTGCTTTCGCTTCCCGATCCACGAGGAAGATCTACACAAGCAATCGGTTCAGACAGGTCTTCTGGCTCTCGGATCCTCTGTCCTTCCGTACCTTCCCAGCTTCTTATTCTTGCCAGTGGTCTTTTACGGAAAGCATCCCCGATCACAGCGGCGGGCCCGCGACGGAATTGCACCGTCTTCCCTTTTCAGTCCCTCTACGGGACCACCTGAACCGTTAGATGACGTAGATCAGCATATTAGAGAACCAAGCCTTTCCAAATTACTCATTTACTATACTCTTTCACACTTCACCTGTCAAGTAGTATTTTAGGTGAGTAACGGAGATTCCAGCATAAGGAAACGAGGGTAGTGAAGAGGGGACCAAGAGAACGGAAAGATCCTTCCTTACTCTTCTCCTCCCCCATCGAGGGCTAAGCTTTACCCATAAATTTGTAAATATCCCTTCCCCCCTGGGGGGGAAGGTTGGGATGGGGGAGATAGGAGGCAGCCTTTATCCCCCACCTTTAAGGAAGGCGACAGACTTTGACAAAAGACTCTCTTCAGTGTAATATAACTGAAGAAGTACCGAGTCATGAGGCAGCGACGGTGCGTGAATATCTGTGGGCATTCGGTTTACGAGTATTAGCCTGGGCAAATTCTCGTGAGAAAGGGAATGTGTGTATTTGCTAATGTTGAGGAAGGACGAGGTTTCAGGAGTACCCAATAGAGGGAGGGAAGAGCCATTCCTACAGAAATTTTACAGTGTATCAACCTAGCAGATCTGGTGCCTTCGAAGCACCTCTTAAAAAGGCTTTCCGAGGACAACTCACTACTGGAGACCTTTCACACCAGTCCTCTGGAAACCTGGATAGATCAACTGAAAACTATTCAGCAGTATTACCGCCAGAACCGAGACCAGCTCGTCTCTCATCTTCTGGCTTTTCATAAACGACTGGGTGCAGCATCACCTTCTTTGGAGAACCTCACCCGTCTCCGCGATGAACAGACCTGTGTGGTGATAGGTGGACAGCAGGCCGGGTTGTTGACTGGGCCGACCTACACGATTCACAAAATCTTTAGTCTGCTGAAGCTCGCCCAAGAACTCAGTGAAAAGACACCTTACTCTTTTGTCCCGATCTTTTGGACGGCCAGTGAGGATCATGATCTCGCAGAAGTCGATCATATCGATATTTTCCGACCGGAGGAAACCGAGGTTCAACGGCTTATGTATCCCTTTCCAGAGCAGTATCGTGGACGGCCAGTTGGCCGTATTCCTTTGCACGATGAGTGGAAAGATTTTCTTCAGGAATTCAGGAACGCTCTCACGGCAAGTGGGTTTACTACAGAACTCCTGAAGATATTGACCGAAACTGCGGAAGGGGCGGAGAATTTTGCCGAGTGGTTTAATCGCATACTGATAAAACTCTTTAGCCCGTACGGCTTGATTGTAGTTGATGCGCTGGATAAAGAGCTCAAACGCCTGGCCATACCGATTTTTGAGCAGGCCATAGCAGAACCATTGGCTGTGTCGCGTTACGTTAATGCCGCTGGGGAACGCTTGGAAGCCAGAGGATTGAAGCCCCAGATTCATAAAACCAGCGCCAGTTGCCCTTTCTTCCTCCTGGAAGGGGAACAGCGGGAACCGGTCAGTTTTATTCAAGGCAACTACCGTACAATAAATCACTCGTATACCAAGGCCGATCTTTTAGCCATCCTGCACAACGAACCAGAGCGTTTTAGTGCTAATGCTACCCTCAGACCGGTCGTTGCCGATTTTTTGTTTCCGGATGGAGCCTTTACGGGTGGACCAGGTGAGATCAGCTATTTTGCCCAATTGCCAGAGGTATACAGGCATTTTCAAGTGCCTATGCCGATAGTCTTTCCACGGCTCGGCTGTACTTATGTGCTACCCAAACCCGCGAAAATTTTAGCCAAATATCGCCTGCATCCGCTCGACTTACAAGAAGAGCAACGAGTATTGACCCACATTACCCGAAAGCGGTATGCGGTCACGGATGAACACTACTGGCAAAAAATTCGAGAAACGATCCAACAATCTTTTCAGTCCCTGCGTGATGCGCTGCCCGAGATCGATCCAACGCTGGTACGCACGGTAGATGGAACGGTGGGGCACATCTTGCGTCGGGTGAATACCCTGGAGAAGAAACTCCTGCGCAATGTGCGGCAGAAAGATGAAATTTTGTACCGACAGATTACCCAGGCGAAACTTTCCCTCTTTCCGCGAGGAGGGCTCCAGGAACGATCTATCAACATTTTCTATTATCTCAATATCTTTGGTCCCTCTCTCTTACAAGACCTGCTGACTACCTGTAAGACTGGCCACACTGATCACTGTTTTGTCAAACTCTTGTGAGGCCCGTATATGAAAGTTGGTATTGTCTGTTATCCGACCTTTGGAGGGAGTGGAGTCATTGCCACCGAACTAGGAGCAAGCCTGAGCCGGAGAGGGCATGAGGTCCATATCATCTGCTATAATCAACCGGCCCGCTTGCATATGCACGATTCCGGGATTACCTTTCATCTGGTGAAGGTCGTCTCTTACCCTCTCTTCGAATTCCCACCGTATACCCTGGCCTTAGCTTCCAAAATTTACGAAGTGATTGAGCAGCATGGTCTGGATCTGGTTCATGTGCACTATGCGATTCCGCATTCGACTGCGGCTTATCTCGCCCAGCAGATGGCGATACCTCACCCGACCAAAATCATTACGACGCTCCATGGGACCGATATCATTCTGATCGGTTTTGATCCTTCGTATCGACGGGTGACCAAGTTCAGTATCGAGCAAAGCAATGGTATAACAGCAGTCTCTCGCTATCTGGCTGACTTAACAGTCAAGGAATTTCAAATTCAATCCCCAATTCGTGTTATCGGCAATTTTGTGGATCTCGATACCTTTCAGAGACGGGAAGATCCTCTTTTGCGCTACAAATATGCCCGACCGCATGAACGGATCATTGTACATGTTTCCAATTTCCGGGCCTTGAAACGGGTTCCACTCCTGATCCGGATCTTTGAGCGGATTCGGACTCAGATTCCCGCAAAGCTCCTTTTGGTCGGGAATGGACCAGACTATCAGACCTGTGTGGATCTGGTCATGCAGAAGGGATTGCACAATCAGGTCATTTTTCTCGATTTTGTTCACGATGTCGCCAGCATCCTCTCCCTTGCTGATCTATTTCTGCTCACCTCCGAAATCGAATCATTTGGCTTAGCTGCCCTGGAAGCCTCGAGTTGCTGTGTGCCAGTAGTTGCCTTCCGGATTGGAGGAATTCCAGAAGCGGTTAAGCATGGCGAAACAGGTTATTTAGTGGAGCCAGATGATGTAGAAGGAATGGTAAGAGCAGCCGTAGAGATTCTGAGTGATCCAGCCCGCGGGAAAGCGATGGGAGAGCGGGGAAGACAATGGGTACAAGAGCAGTATAATATCACAACGATCACCCAGCAATACGAAGAATATTACCAGCAGGTCCTCGCGGAGAGTTAAGAAGACGGTAACCTGCCATGACCAGCATGTCTCGTATCATCCTGCATATCGATATGGATGCCTTTTATGCTGCTATTGAGCAGCGCGACAATCCCGCTCTCCAGGGAAAGCCGGTCCTGGTCGGTGGACAACCTCATCGGCGAGGGGTAGTCAGTGCGGCCTCCTATGAAGCACGAAAATATGGTGCACGTTCGGCAATGGCTATGGCTACGGCTGTTCGTCTCTGTCCCCAGGCTATAGTGCTTCCTCCGCGCATGGAATATTATCGCAAAGTATCCCAGGAGATCAGGGCGATTTTTCTGCGTTATACTTCCCTGATAGAGCCCATATCACTGGATGAGTCATTTCTGGATATCAGTGCGGTAGTGTCTGCTGGAGATTTTCAGCAAGCACGCACTATTGCGTCAGAGATTAAGCAGCGGATAAAAGAGGAAGTTCAACTTACCGCTTCCGCAGGAGTCGCCCCTAACAAATTTCTGGCCAAGATAGCCTCTGACTTACAGAAACCGGATGGGCTTGTGGTCGTGGAGCCAGCAGCAGTGCAGACCTTCTTGCAGGATCTCCCTGTGTCCAGGCTCTGGGGGGTGGGAAAGGTCACCGAGCGCAAATTGCAGATGCTCCAGATTCGGACTATTGGCGATTTAGCCCAGGTGCCACTGCAGACGCTTGAAAGACACTTTGGAAAAAGTGGACGGCTCTTTTATCATTTAGCTCGAGGGGAAGATGAACGACCGGTACTTCCAACCCGTGAAACCAAATCGATCAGCCGGGAAGAGACGTTCCCGGTTGATCAAGGAGACCTGCGGGCTATCAAGCGTGCCCTGTGGAAACAAGCCCAGCAAGTAGAACGACATCTACAGCGCAAAAGACTGGAAGCCTATACCGTCACCCTGAAGCTACGCTATGGAGATTTTACCCAGATTACCCGTAGCCATACTTCTTCTGTTCCCCTCTCGAAGCGACTGGATATCTATCGAGAAGGGGTAGTACTTTTACAAAAGACCGAAGTGCCTGCAAAGAAAGTTCGATTGATTGGCATTGGCGTATCCAATTTCTGTACGGAAAACGAACCCTATCAGTTGTCGCTGTTTTCTCCAGAGTCATTCCCGCTTGAAACCATTCAAAGATAGACTATACTGAAGTGAGACTCTGCATCTTCAGCCTACTAAACCTTGCTTTAGGACCGGGGCCTCTACTCCACAGAAGCGAGAAGAAGCCCTGGCTGTAAATATAAAGGGAAAAAGGAGTAAAACTCGATGGAACACTTCACCCATTTCGATAGCGAAGGGAATGCCCGGATGGTGGATGTGAGCGACAAAGCCGTAAGTCACCGGGAAGCGGTTGCTCGCGCAAGCATCACCATGAAACCACAAACTTTTGAGATGATTCAGCAGATGAAAATGGCCAAGGGAGATGTGTTAGGTGTAGCCAAGATTGCCGGGATCATGGCCGCCAAGCGCACCTGGGAACTGATCCCCATGTGTCATCCACTCCCGATTACTTCCGTAGAGCTTTTTTTTCATCTGCAGCCAGACGAAAGCCGAATTGAGATCGAAAGCCGGGTACGGGTGGATGGAAAGACGGGTGTGGAGATGGAGGCCTTGACCGCAGTCTCGGTTGCGGCGCTGACTATTTATGATATGTGCAAGGCGGTGGATCGGGAGATGTCTATTGGAGCAATCCGGTTGATGAAAAAGAGTGGGGGAAAAAGCGGGACTTTTATCAGAGCAGGAGAGCAACCATAGTGCGTAAAGAGCGAACGATATTTGTCTGTCAGTCATGTGGCTATGAAGCCCCCAAATGGCTTGGACGCTGTCCAGACTGTAACGAGTGGAGCAGTTTTGTCGAGGAGAGCAGGAGAAAAGGGGGACGATCACCCCTGAGTAGTAAAAGGGAGCTAACAGCCCCTCTGCCTATTACCCAGATCGCTGGAGGAGAAGAAGGTCGTATCTCTACGAATATTGCGGAATTTGATCGGGTACTGGGAGGGGGGATTGTTCCGGGCTCTGTAGTGCTGATCGGTGGTGATCCAGGTATTGGAAAATCCACTCTGCTCATCCAGGCCTCTGCAGCCATCAGTGGTCAGACCCGTGTCCTGTATATTTCCGGGGAAGAATCGGCTCGTCAGACTCGGATGCGTGGCGAACGACTTGGAGTGCTCACCGATAATCTCTTTGTATTACCGGAAACTTCTCTGGAAGAGATTCTGAGACATATCCGATCGTTACTCCCAAGTGTGGTAGTGATCGATTCAATTCAGACCATCTACACGGATCAGATACCATCAGCCGCTGGAAGCGTTAGCCAGGTACGGGAAGTGGCCAGCCAGTTTATTACCCTGGCAAAACGTGAAGGAATTTCTATATTTCTGGTGGGACACGTGACCAAAGAAGGGATGATCGCCGGCCCACGTGTTCTGGAACACATGGTAGATTGTGTACTCTATTTTGAGGGGGATAGCGGTCATTCTTTTCGTATTTTACGCGCGGTCAAAAACCGGTTTGGATCAGTCAATGAGATCGGGGTATTTACCATGACTCAAGCTGGTCTGGAAGAGGTACCTAATCCCTCCCATCTCTTTCTCTCTGAACGCCAGCACCATACTTCTGGTTCGGTAGTGGTCGCCACTATAGAGGGAACGAGACCGATTCTGGTGGAAGTCCAGGCTCTGGTCTGTTCTTCAAGCTTTGGAATGCCTCGTCGAATGGCTACCGGGATTGATGCCAATCGGATGGCTTTGCTGGTAGCCATTCTGGAGAAACGGATCGGACTCCATCTGCAGGGAGAGGATGTGTATCTGAATGTGGCTGGGGGAATGCGTATTACCGAACCAGCCGGAGATTTAGGGGTGGTCGTAGCCATCGCCTCGAGTTTTAAAAATACGGAGATAGATCCGCATACTATTCTGATCGGCGAGGTGGGTTTGGGAGGAGAAGTGCGCGCCGTTCCTCAAACAGAGTTTCGACTCAAGGAAGCGGAAAAGCTCGGATTCCGGCGCGCTCTTATTCCAACCAGCAATAGCCGTGAGGAGAAGCAGGTTGGGGATTTAAGTATCCTGCCAGTCAATTCGATTGCCGAGGCGTTTGCCTTGCTCTTTTGATAGAGATCGCATAACACCATCACAAAATGTCATGCTGAGCTCTTCACTGCGCTCTGGAAGTCGAACGGACAACCCTCCGCTGCGCTCTGAGATAAACTCCGCGAAGCATTTCCTGGTTTTCGACAATTTCCTATAGATCAGAACTTCCCTACACTTCGCTTCTGGATAACAAGAGAGAGATACTCACTATGAGTTCAGAAATAAGAGCATTGCTAGAGGGCTTAATCAGGAGGAAAGAGATGTCTACTCAAGTCTCCAGACGACTTTTCACAACGAAAGAGTATCACCAGATGCTGGAGGCAGGAATTCTTTCGGAAGATGACCGGGTGGAGCTTATCGCAGGGGAGATTGTAGAGATGGCTCCGATTGGCAGTCGGCATGCAGCGTGTGTAAATCGTTTGAATCGACTTCTCTCTCAAAGGGTAGGAGAACATGGTTTGGTAAGTATCCAGAATCCAGTCCATTTAAGCGAGCATTCAGAGCCACAGCCTGATGTCGCCCTACTCCGGCCACGTGCTGACTTTTATACACACGCCCATCCCCAACCTCAGGATATCTTGCTGGTCGTAGAAGTGGCTGAGACTTCTGTGGAGTATGATCGAGAGGTCAAGATCCCCCTATATGCCCAGACAGGTATTGTGGAAGCCTGGCTCGTGGATCTCAGCACGGAGCATGTGGAAGCCTATCGGAATCCTTCCCCGCAAGGGTATAGGGAGATAAGACGGCTCCCGCGTGGCCAACTCCTTCAGCTCCAGACGTTTCAGGAGCTGAAGTTCGCCGTTGACGAGACTAGGGTAATACCCCATTTACAAACCCTTTGCACAGCGAAATCCTATAGAAACGTAGGCATTATCCGGCGGGTTGGCATTGCGGTTAGTAGCCCGGGTGAGTTCAGGAGCAAAAATCCAGGAACCGCCTCGCAGAACCTTAAGCGTGCCATTTTCTGGACCAGTAGGATTGGCCGGAGTAGATCGGGAAGAATAGGTGGTATTATTGTACCAATCGGCTATCCATTCCCACACATTTCCAGCCATATCATACACTCCTTCCGCCGTTTTTCCCTGTTCAAAACGCCCCACCGGAGCGGTGTACTTATACCCATCCGCTGTTCCCTCCACATTGGCATAACCCTCTTTATACTCATTTCCCCAGGGCCAGAGGTATCCCTGGGGTCCCCGCGCTGCTCGTTCCCATTCGGCCTCAGTAGGAAGCCGTTTTCCCTTCCACCGGCAGTAATCACGGGCATCATACCAGGTGACACCAACCACTGGAGCATCCGGCTGGTTAAAGCGGTTATCATTCCAGTAACGAGGGGGAGGGTGTCCGTTACTCTGCAAAAAGGCTTTATACTGCGCGTTAGTCACCTCGTACTTGTCAAGATAAAATGCTTGCAGAGACACTCGATGGGGAGGGTTTTCATCTTGGTCGCCATCCTCTGACCCCATCAAGAATGTCCCTGCCGGGATCAGAACCATATCAGACACCGGTGAAGATCCCTTAGTTGCTTGCCCAGAAGTTTTTGAGCCTGAGGATTGACGAGGGGAAGAGCTTGCTGTTGACTGCAAAGAAGCTCCGGCTTGAGACGAAGAGGGAATTTCGCGAACTAAAGAGCCACTGACCCAACCCATTCGTCCATCACCTAGCTTGATCTGATACCAGCCCCTTTGCCTCTCTACAATCGGGAAACGCTCTCCCCTCTCTACCTGTCCAATCACCCGATACCCTGTCCCAGGGCCGGCACGGAGATTGAGACGATTGGTGGTCACCTCGAGCTCTGCGGCCAGAAGGCTAATCGGAAAATAACAGAGTAATCCTATTAACCAGAAAAGAATTCGCCACATCGATTACGACCTTTGCTCCTCTATTTTCCTATCACTAAAAGTTGTCCACCAATGTGCGGTGGATGGAGGTGGCAGAGAAAGGGATCGAGTCCAGCTTTGGTAGCTGTAAATTTTACCGTTTTTGTGGCCTTCGGTTGCACCACTTCTTCCACACCGAGGGAGCTAATCTGAAAACCGTGAGGCTCTTCCAGCTTATTGATCAGGGTGAGTTCTACCTCATCCCCTTCGTGCACAATCAGGGTGGAGGGGAGCCAAATCTTCGTGCCGTCTAAAAGAACATTTATTAAAGTAAATTTTCGCATCTCCGCCTCTGCTCGACCTGAAGAACTCACCAGTACCAGGAAAAGGAGCCCCAAGCAGATAAAAAGGTTCGTTACCACAGGATGTCTCGTACTTCTCATCGCTTCCGCCTCCTTCTTTAAAGAATTTCTTTGACCTTTTGGACAATATGTCGAGCGCTGATCCCATATTTTTCGATCAGCTCTTCCGGTTTGCCCGACCGGGGGATTTCGCGTACAGCTATTTTGTGTACGCTAATTCCTCGTTCGGAAACCGCACTCGACACCGCATCACCTAATCCCCCTTCAGGATAGTGATCTTCCACTGTAATGAGGGTATTATTGGTATGAGCTGCTGCTTCAAGCAACGTCTTGGCATCGATTGGTTTTATCGAATAGGCATCGATAATCCGGATAGCGATGCCCTCTTGTTGCAGCATCTCATATGCTTTGAGAGCTTCGTGCACGGTTATACCGGCCGCCACGACCGTTACACGATCAGCGGCACTCTGTCTTAAAACCTTAGAGCCGCCAATAGGAAACGAGTCATGGTTATCGTAGAGAATCTTTGTCTTGGGACGAGAAGTGCGCATGTAGGCAATACCTTTATAATCAGCCATCTCCTTGACCAGCCATTCTGCCGAAACTGCGTCTGCAGGATAGAGGACGACACCACCCGGAATCGTGCGCATCATGGCCAGATCCTCCAAACCCATCTGCGAGGGGCCATCTTCTCCGATAGAGACTCCACAATGCGAACCAGCATATTTGACATTGACCATAGAGACGGCAGACATGCGAATATGATCAAACGCCCGGGTAAAAAATGCCGCAAAGGTAGAAGCAAAAGGGATTTTTCCACGAGCAGCTAACCCCGCAGCTACCCCTACCATATTCTGCTCGGCAATAAAGGCCTCAAAGTATTTATCGGGATGTTTTTGAGCGAACTTCTCGGCATAGGTAGAATTCTGCGTGTCCCCATCCAGCACTACCACCAGCGGATTAACTTCGCCAAGTTTTGCCAGGGCAGTACCATACGCTTCTCGCGTTGCTACGGTATCTCCACTTTTATATGCTGGAGCAGGAAAGGGAGCAGAGGTTTTGGTATCTAAAGAATACGGTTTGGGCGGTTCTATCTTGAACTCATAAGCAAGATTGTGGATCTGGATTTCAGCCAGGGCTCTTTCGGCAAGCTCTTTCGAGAATGCCTTGCCATGCCATCCCTCGCGACCTTCGACCTCCTTCACTCCTTTCCCTTTGGCAGTACGAGCGACGATCATAGTCGGCTTATCCGGCGTATTTCTGGCCTGTTCCAGCGCTCTTAAAATCTCAGGAAGATTATGCCCATCAATGGCAATAGCTTGCCAGCCAAAGGCTTCAAACCGTCGTCGGTAGATTTCAACCTCCCTTTCATACATAGTGGGTCGACTCTGCCCTAACCCATTAACATCCACGATTCCAACCAGATTGTCGAGCTTGTAGTACGCAGCAAGGGCTGCTGCTTCCCACACAGCTCCTTCTGCACATTCACCATCACCGATCAAAACATAGACTCGATAATCGCTTTTGTCAAGATATTTTCCATTGAGAGCCATACCGACACCAACCGATAAACCCTGTCCCAGAGATCCGGTAGCCACATCAATCCACGGAAGACGTGGAGTGGGATGTCCTTCCAGGTCACTGGTAATCTTCCGTAGATGCAGGAGTTCTGCTTGAGGAATAATGCCTGCCTCTGCCCAGGCTGCATATAACACCGGGGCAGCGTGTCCTTTAGAGAGGACAAAGCGATCATTGTTCGGATTGGTGTGATCGCGAGGATCATACCGCATCTCCGCAAAAAAGAGGGCTGCCATCAATTCGGCAGCCGATAAACAGGAAGTGGGATGACCCGACCCGGCATGGGTGGTGGCTCGAATCGAGTGCACTCGTAAGAGATTCGCTTTATTTTGTAATGCTTCGATCAATGTCTTGTCCACAATCTATCTCCTTTTAGACTTAGACTGCATAGGCACAAACTTCTTTCTCTTGACTTGGCAAACACTGCTCGCATTTGTACGTTCCCTGAGAGATATTCTTTACTGCTTCGTTCCTGAGCAGAGGATGTTGGGCCGCATTGTTCTTTATTACTCCCGGAGTTTGATGTTCTCTTAGTTTACAAAAGTGGCTCGACTTTATCAACCTTGATATTGTTTGGAGAAAATAGGCTCTGCTCGAACTATCTTTTTTATTCTGCCTCTCCTCTGTCCCAGATTCAACATACTTCTCTACTAAACCTTCCCTATTATTTTCTACTTGACACTCTCGCAGCATTTTCTCTATGCTTGCTCTCAGCAAACAGGATAAGGAAGAGAATGCCCAGCGAGTCAATCGCAATATATCAATTTGAGCCCGGAGCAACACGGGAAACATGCTGTTGTCCTCTCCTCGCTGCGCTTCGAGGTAAACTCTACGAAGAATCTCATAGTTCTAGTCAAGAAAAGGTGGGTCAAGGCCACGAAGAGCACCATTTACTTCCAGCAAGAAGGAGAAGCATCTATGAGCAAGAACCCAACTCCATCTCTGTTTACCCGACGTCAGGTATTACAAATAGGTGCTACCGCCCTGGCGGCTGCCGTGACCGGTCCCTTAAATGTGCCAGCGCAGGTGGGCAAAGCAAAACCCTTTGCTGGTACTACGCTCAATGTCTCGTGCTGGAGTGCGCCATATGCAAAGTGGCTTGCCGATTATTTACCCGAGTTCGAGGAACAGACGGCTATCAAGGTCAATTACGAGACCCCCTCCTTCCCTATATACAACCAGCGGGTTGACCTCGAACTTTCGACTAAGGGTAGTGCCTACGATGTGCTCAACATTACCTTTATCTACACCAGTCGTTGGATCGGGGCAGGCTGGTTCACTCCATTGGAAGAATTCATTAAGGATCCTAACAAGACCCCTCCTGACTGGGAACCCGAGGATTTTCTGGAAGGCGTCGTGAAGCCTATGCGCGACCAAAAAGGGGTCATCCATGGGTTCCCCTGGATTGCGGATGCTTACATTTCGGCGGCTGCCCGTTATGATCTGGTCGAGCAGGCTGGGTTTGGTATGCCAAACAACTTCGATGAACTCATGGAGGTGCTGAAGGCTGTCCATAAAAAAGAGGGGGTGGCTGGTTTCGTCAATGAGAACCATCATGGCTGGACCTGGATTCCTTATCTCATGGGCTTTGGCGGTAAAGTATTTCGGAATCCTCCCGATGACCTGATGCCGGTACTGGACTCGCCAGAAGCGATTGAAGCCGCAGAATTTTATGCAAATATCCTGCGAAACTATGCCCCAAGTGGCGTGTTATCTTATCTGTACGATCAGGCATTGCAGACCTTGAAACAGGGACGGGCTAACCTGATTACCTTCAACCACGCCTGGCTTTTGCAGCTTGGTGACCCAAAGACCAGTAAGGTCGCCAACACGGTGAATTACGCGCTGATGCCTACCGGACCTAAGGGACGTTTTCCTGGGGTCGCCTCTCATGCCTGGGGTATCCCGGTTGGCTCTAAGCATAAGGAGGCAGCCTGGGAGTTTATCAAGTGGGCGCTGTCTAAGGAGCTACTCCAGCGAATGCTGGTGGAAAAGGGCTATGGCTCAATTACTCGTAAGTCGGTCATCACCAGTCCTTCCTTCAAAGAAAAGAATATCGTGAACAACGTGGATCTGGCCGATCTTTACCTGAAAACGATTGATATCGCTGCTACTGGGTACATGGCCTATCGTACCGTTCATGTCTATCCACAGGTAGATCAGCAGATCAACAAGGCGATCGAGCTGGTCACCTCCGGCCAGATGTCGGCACAAGAGGCAATGAAACAAGCTCAGGAGAACTCTATTCGTGAACTCCGACGAGCTGGTCTTAACCTCTAAGGGGTTTTGGGCTATGTCACGGTTGAAGAGATCGGTGGAGGCCCAGCGGAGACGAGCTTTCTTGCTGGGGCTGCTTCCAGCTCTTATCGTTTTAGCTACGATTACCATCGCGCCAGCCATTTATCTCTTTATAACCAGCCTCACACCGCTCGATTTGACGCGGCCAGAGGAGACGGCACTCGATTTTTCCCGGCCATGGACTAACTATGCGGAACTCTGGACTGACCAGCGTTTTCACAATTCGGTCTGGGTGCAGATGAAGTTGTCGGTGGTCACGGTGTTGGCGCAACTTCTGCTCGGCCTTGGTGTAGCACTTATGCTTAACGTCCGCTCTCGATTCCTCGCGACCGCCCGTACGCTCTTTCTTATCCCCATGGTGCTTCCCCCAATTGTAGTGTCCATTATCTGGAAAGTGCTGTATATCCCGGATGTTAGTCCAATGCACCGGTTATTAGAAAAGCTGGGTTACCCGGTTGAGTCGCTTATTACCGATCCGGAGTGGGCACTGTGGGCCATTGCGTTTGCAGATACATGGGAGTGGTTCCCCTTTACAATGCTTATCCTGCTCGCAGCGTTACAGATGATTCCGGAAGAACCACTTGAGGCTGCTCGTATCGATGGAGCGGGGTCCTGGCAGTTGTTCTGGTTCATCATCCTCCCATTCTTGCGCCCCAAGTTAGTAGTGGCAGCCCTGTTTCGCCTTATCGACAGTATCAAGGCCTTCCCCCTGATCTACGTTTTGACCGGTGGTGGTCCTGGTCTGGTGACTGAGGTCACCAATTATTACGCCTTTATTCAAGCATTCAACTTTTCTTACTGGGGATATGCCAGTGCGATCACGGTGCTGATGGTTACCGGTGTCTTTTTGCTGAGCTGGTTAATCAATCGAATGGCTAACCCTACTCCAATGTATGATAATAGGGGAAATAATTTTACTGTTCAGCATGATTTTGTCATTCTGCGGAGCGAAGCGACGAAGAATCTCACCTATCAAGCGCCAATTACAGTCAAAAGACGAGATTCTTCGCTCCCTCTGGTTGCTCAGAATGACCTATAGAGTAAAGTGCACGTTGTCGTAATAATACATTGAGGGAAAGATTATGGTCCATTCTCCTGCTCCTACACCAACTCGGACACGTCATCGGCCACGGCAACCGTTACTCTATGCTGTGGTGGGAGTGCTGCTTATCCTGGTGCTGTTTCCATTTCTCTGGATGCTCCAGATGTCCATCCGGCCCACTGAGGATATCTTCGGCTTCAGTGTGCTGTTTACGCCGACATTTGAGCACTACCAGGCGTTGCGGACTGGTAACTTTCCCAGATCTTTCTGGAATAGCGTAGCAGCCAGTATCACCTCTACTGTCCTGTCGATGGTCATCGGTGTTCCGGCTGCTTACTCCCTGTCCCGCGCCCGTTTCCAGGCGCAGAACAAAATTGCACTCTGGGTCCTGGCCACCCGTATGGCTCCACCCATTGCTTTTACTATTCCCTTCTTCTTGGCCTACAGATATTTGAAACTTCATGATACCGTCTTCGGGTTGGTACTCATCTATCTCACCTTTAACCTGGCCCTGGTAATCTGGATGATGCAGACCTATTTTGATCCGATTCCAGAGACTCTGGAAGAGGCCGCCTGGGTTGATGGGTGCAGTATTTGGGGCACATTTTTACGAATCACATTGCCGCTGGCCGCTCCCGGTCTGGCAGCAACTGCGGTGCTCTGCTTTATCTACTCCTGGAATGACTTCTTCTTCGCCTTGATTCTCACCCGGACAAATGCCATGACAGCACCGGTAGCCATCGTCAATTTTATGCAGTATGAGGGCTGGGAGTGGGGGAAGATTGCTGCTGGTGGGACACTGGTAATGCTACCCGTGGTGAGCTTCTCTTTCTTGGTACGCTCTTATCTCGTTCAAGGACTCATTGCTGGTAGTGTCAAAGAATGAGAAGGACCTGATGGTGGACGGAGGAAGATAGAGGAGCTTTGGCCAAGACATTACCAGAGGGATGCCCTGCAAGGGTATAGACAAGCCACTCTGGTGAGCACAGTTGAGTGGCAACTCGAAGAAGGAAATTGGGTTGCATTCTGGAGAGGGGAGGGGAAAATGCTAGAAGAAAAGACCTTGCGCACATGGGTACAACGCGTGTTACCCGGAATAGAAGCGAGCCGTCGAGAACTGTTCCAGTATATGCTGAAACTGGGGATCTCTGGCCCTCTTCTGGCCAACCTCCTCGCGTCTTATACCTCGACCAGAGCCGAATCCACTTCCTCCTTTTTCCCCACCAGACGCGGGGGAGGAGGGGCGTTGCGTTTGCTCTGGTGGCAGGCCCCCACCATTCTCAACGGCCATCTCGCCCTCGGCGCTAAGGATAGCGATGCGGCCCGAGTCGTTTATGAGCCGTTAGCCTCGTTGAACGCGGAGGGGAATTTGGTACCCATCCTGGCCGCAGAGATTCCCAGTTATGCCAATGGCGATCTGTCCAGGGACGGGAAATCTGTTACCTGGCGCCTCAAAAAGGGGGTGGTGTGGCACGATGGCACGCCCTTTACTGCCGAGGACATCATCTTTACCTGGGAATATGCCGCAGATCCGGCCACCGGGGCTACCAGTATGGCTGGATACCAGACTATCGACCGGATTGAAAAACATGATGCGCACACAGTCACCCTGATCTTCAAAGAACCAAGACCTTACTGGTACCATGTCTTCTGTGGACGTGGCGGTTACATCTTGCCCAAACATCTGTTTGCCCCCTACAAAGGCGACCAGGCACGGAATGCCCCCTACAACTACCAGCCGATAGGTACGGGGCCGTATAAGCTCGTGGAGTTTAAACCGGGGGATATGGTTCGGTATGAGATCAATCCCCACTATCATATCCCCGACCGTCCTTTCTTCGATACTGTGGAGCTCAAGGGGGGAGGTGATGCCACCTCCGCTGCACGGGCAGTGCTGCAGACAGGCGAATTCGACTATGCCTGGAACATCCAGGTAGAGCAACCGGTGCTCCGGCGGTTGGAACAAAGTGGAAAGGGCAGAGTAGTGCTTACTCCTGGTTCCTGGGTTGAACATATCCAGATTAACCAGACTGATCCCTGGACAGAGGTGGAAGGAGAGCGAAGTAGTGTCAAGGTACCGCATCCCTTCCAGACAGACCTGCGGGTCCGTCAGGCGTACGCGAAAGCAGTGGATCGTCGGACCATTGCCGAACAGCTCTACGGCCCGACTGGTCAGGCGACCAGCAACTTCCTTGTAGCACCTCCTCGTTTTGCCTCGCCTCATACCACCTGGGCGTTTGATTTATCCAAAGCAGCCGCCCTTCTCGATCAGGCAGGCTGGCTGCGTGGGAGTGACGGCATCCGGGTCAAGGCAGGCCAACGAATGCAGATTGTCTTTCAGACCTCCACCAACTCGATTCGCCAAAAGACTCAAGCGATTATCAAGAAAGCGTTTACAGAGATCGGCATTGCCATGGAACTTAAGGCGATCAATCCTGGAGTCTATTTCTCGACCGATCCGGGAAATCCAGACACTTTTGCGCACTTCTATGCTGATATCCAGATGTACTCGGATGGGTCTGGTATCGATCCACAAGGACATATGATGAAATTTGTCAGTTGGGAAATTGCGCAAAAAGCCAATCACTGGGCCGGTTTGAATACCGTGCGCTGGGCTCATCCAGCTTACGATGCACTCTGGAAGCAGGCGCAAACGGAACTCGATCCTATCAAGCGAGCAGCCCTCTTTATCCAGATGAACGATATGATTATCGACCAGGCAGTGGTCATTCCGATAGTCTGGCGCCATAAAGTGTCGGCAGCCAGTCAATCGCTTCACGGTTTGGGATTAACAACCTGGGATTCGGATCTCTGGCATCTGGCTTACTGGTATCGGGAAGCATGAGGTAGGCTTCCAGTGGTAAAGGTAAGATCATAGAAAAAATCCGCGTTCATCCGTGTTGCATCTGTGACAATCTGGGTGGCATTTTAACGCAGAAAGACGCAGAGGAAAAGGATGAACGCAGATTGTGCTACACTAATGTATAGCCACCGGTGCTAACCTCCTCTTCAAGCTACATCATGCAGTCACTTGCGATACATGCTCTGGTTGGAGTATACTAGCAGGTGCTGAATACTAACCTAAATTTATCTTATCCCTAGAAGCACAGGAGTAGCAACTTGTTCCTAGTGAGGGTAACATTGGTATGAAGAACAACCCCTTTGCTCCCGGTGCGCGGGTAGAAATACGGGACGCCGAATGGCTAATTCACCGAGAAGATCGAACTTCTACTGGTGGCTATGCCCTTGCAGTGATTGGCATTTCTGAGCTGGTCAAGGATAAAGAAGCCATCTTCCTCACTGAAATTGGAGGAGAGAAGGAGTTCAGAATTCTCGATCCGGTTGATACCAGATTGGTTCCAGACAACCCCCCCCACCACCGCAATACCAAACCTTACATCGAGAGCCTCCTGAGGCAATCCCCCTCAACCGATACTAATCTTTATGTTGGCTTCAAGGCAGTCATTGACGATGCTCCCTACCAGCTTGATCCAGCGATCCAAGCTCTGTGTCAACCACGACAACGTATCCTCATCGTTGATGCCGTTGGTTTAGGAAGAACTATTGAAGTAGGCATCCTGCTGAGTGAATCGCCCAAACGGGGCAAAGCAAAGTGTATTCTGGTCGTAACCCTTAAGAGTATGATGACCCAGTTTCAGAAGGAACTCTGGTGCCGATTCACTATTCCACTCACTCGACTCGATTCTATAGGTATTCAGCGGATCCGGAACTGGATTCTCACCAATGCTAATCCCTTTTATTACTACGATAAGTCTCTCCTCTCCATTGGCACCCGCAAACAGGATACCGAATACCGGACTTACCTGAAAAACTGTTATTGGGACGTCATCGTGATTGATGAAGCGCATAATGTGATGGAACGCGGATCACAACGCTTTTTACGAGCAAAGCTTGCCAAACTCTTATCTTCCCGCTCGGACACGTTGATGATGACTTCCGCAACTCCCCAGGATGGGAAACCCATGGCTTTGGCCAGCCTGATGAATATGCTGAACCAAACAGCTACTGCTGCTCCGACAAACTACTGCCCGGAAGATATCAAAGGACTCTTCCTCCGCCGATTCAAGAAGGATATTCAGAAGATTCTCTTTTGAGAGGAAGGGAAGATCTTTCTGGCACGAGAAGTGCTCGTGCGCTATGGTACACGAGAGGATGAACGAAGAAATTTAATGGCAAACTTTTCGTCAGAAGGCTGGAAAGATCCAGAAAGTCTCCACAATCAGGGGAAGAAACAATGGTTGCTTGACTTTAAAAGAGAAGAAGATAATGAGAATGTAAAACGTTGGATTGATGAATATGTATCTTTGTTAGAGGAAAGAATTGAACGAGCAAAGATTGAAGAAGAAAGAGATGATTTTTAGCTTTCAAAGAAGGTAAGTAACTATGACATGGAAAGAAATGAGATGCTTCGCTTCGCTCAGCATGACAAGAAGAGCAAGAGATGGCTTTGGAAAGTGCAAGAAATTTAGTCATAGTTACTTAAGAATAAAGAGAAGCAATTGTTGTTGAAGAAAGAGTTGAGAGGGAATATGGCTATAAAGACGGTTAGCGTATCAAACTTCAAGAGTTTTAGTGAGTTAAAAGTGGAGCTCGGTAAATTTAATGTGCTGATTGGGGCTAACGCTTCTGGGAAGTCTAATTTTATCCAAATTTTTAGATTTTTAAGAGATACGATAGATTATGGCCTAAATAATGCTATCGCTATGCAAGGAGGTATTGAGTATTGCAGAAATATGAGCATTGGCTCATCTGCAGATTCCTCATTGGAAATTGTTCTGGCCAAACAATTCAGAATATCCATACCTAAAGGTCCAAGATTAATAGGATTGAGAATATACGAAACCACCTATAGAGTACTCATGGAATTTAAGAAGAAGGGAAGGGGGTTAAGAGGAGTAGGGGATCAGCTCATAGTAAAATGTGAGTGTATTGAGCTAGAAAGAAGCAAAGCAGGCAAGGAAAGAAAGGAAAGAATAGTAGAGAGGGAGAAGCTTGGTCTGGGAGAAATTATCCTTTCTAATGAGAATGGGAAACTGCAAGCTCAGCTAAATCTTCCCGACGATGTGCCCATAGAAGAAGAGGATGTATTTCCTCCTTTTTTGCAAGGAGAAAAACTCCAAGGCATTACTCTACTTAAAGTTCCCTCTCTCTTTTTTATTTCCCCTCTATCGGAAATTCTCAGCGGGATCTCAGTATATGATTTTGACCCTAGATTACCTAAGAAAGCGGTTCCTATTACTGGGAAAGCAGAGTTAGAAGAAGATGGGAGTAATTTAGCTCTTGTTCTCAATCATATTATAGAAGATAAAGAGAAAAAGAGAAAATTCTCTAATCTGATAAAGGATCTTCTCCCGTTTGTAGCAGACGTGGATATCGAAGAGTTTGCCGATAAATCTCTCCTGTTTAAACTCAGGGAAATTTATCATAAAAGGCCCTATCTTCCTCCCTCTCTGATTTCTGATGGAACGATAAATATTACTGCTCTCATTATTGCTCTGTATTTTGAGAAGAAATCTCTTATTATCATTGAAGAACCAGAGAGAAATATACACCCTTCTCTTATTGCCAGAGTCATAGACATGATGAAGGATGCATCAAGAGAAAAGCAGATCATTGTGAGTACACATAATCCTGAGATAGTGAGACATACGGGTCTAGAGAATCTTTTGCTCGTGTCCCGTGATAAACATGGGTTTTCTACTATCTGCAGGGCTGGCGAAAAAGAAGAAATAAGAACGTTTCTGAGCAATGAAATGGGTATCGAGGATCTGTATGTGCAGAATCTCCTGGGAATATGGACATAAAAACATCACTCCTTAATAGACATGAAATATAGAAGACTATTCGTTCTGGTCGAAGGTCCAGATGATGTGAGATTCTTTGAGAGAATCGTAAAACCAGAGTTTGAGAGAAGATACAATTCCGTAGAAGTACGGCCATATGCAAACCTCGAAAGGAAAAAGATTGCTGGCTTTATCAGAAGCATTCAAGCGATGGGTGCAGAGTATCTCTACATAGCAGACATCAATGACGCACCATGTATAACTGCCAAAAAACAGGATATGCAAGAGGGGATCAAACACTTACAAAAAGATCGACTATTAATTACTAGAAAAGAGATAGAGGGCTGGTATCTTGCAGGGATAGACAGAAAAAGTGCTCAGCAACTTAAGCTTCGTCCATTAGATACCACAGACGAACTCACGAAAGAGCAGTTCAACCGTCTGATCTCTCAGAGAGGATCTAGGATTGACTTTATGATTGAGATGCTAAAACATTTCTCCATAGAGTTGGCAAAACGAAGAAACACATCTTTCAAATATTTCTGGGAAGAATACGTTGTAGCTTCCTAAAGAATTAAAAACCAAAGAGAGATTGGATCGAGCACGGCCATAAGTCACCTTTCTATTTCCTTGCCATAGCCTAAGCGGTGTTGGGATGGATATTCTCTTAGCATGGAACGCGCCTGTCACAGCATGGGAATGCCGACTTTCCCGAGGAGTGAGCGCTTTTGGAACAGATACGGCATTTTACATACACGGTGGTCATGACCGTCTGAAAGCAACCCGTCCGCTTCTCCACATCGTTGCGGTGAACAAGCCTATCGTCCCTCTCGACTATGCTATTGCTGAATTAGATGACCCTTATGCCAGATAAGAAACTGAAACGCGGGAGCGGGCTCTGCTCTGTGTTGCCGTTACGTGGGCGAAACAGAGTGTGGTTATCACGGCCTGCGGAAGAATTGATTCCACAACCGATTGTCCGAATAAGCTGCACTGCTCATATCTCCAGGAAATCGCTCGATTGTTTTGATATAATAAACACCAGCAGATATCTTACATATCACCTCTGTCCGACTCGAGATAAGGAGGTATCCGATGTCAGCCTCTCTCCTTACCACTCTACAAGCCATGGAATCGTCAATGCTTGAACTCACCCAGCGCCTTATCGCTATCCCTACCAGTAACCCTCCTGGCGAAAATTATCAGGCGTGCATTGCACTGATAGCTCAAACCCTACAGAAGATGAGTATTCCCTTCCAGATTATATCTATTCCAGAAGGTGCTACGAAAACTTCTCCTTATCCTCGTTATGCCCTGATTGCCCGGCACGGTGAGGGGGAGAAGACTCTGCATTTCCACGGACACTATGATGTCGTCCCCGCCTATACACCGGAACAGTTTCAACCCTATATAAATAAAGGCTCTCTTTTTGGTCGAGGGGCTTCCGATATGAAGAGCGGTTTGGCCGCCATGATCTTCGCTCTGTACGCCTTAAAAGAATGTAAGATCCCTCTCCAGGGGAATATTTGTCTGAGCATAGTCCCGGATGAAGAAACCGGTGGCAGGCTGGGGACTCCGTATCTCTTTGCACAAGGATATCTGCAGAAGGATGGAATAGGGATGCTCACCCCTGAACCGACCAGTGGAGTGATCTGGCATGCGAATCGAGGCGCTTTTTCGTTACGGATCACCATCAAAGGAAAGGCAGCTCATGTAGGATTGCAGCATCAAGGGATCAATGCCTTCGAGGGGATGCTCACCGTAGCCAACGAACTCCTCACCCTCAAGAGAGAGATGGCTCAACGAAAAACACGCTATCGAATTCGTCCAGCAGCGGCTGCGTCCTCTATTTTGCTCTTAGGAGGAGAGTGTGCTGCTCAGCGCATAGGCCCTAGAGAATCTCGGGTATCCTGAAGATCTCCGAGAGGCCGGACAAAAGTATATTTAGCCGGATCGACAATCAACTTCTGGGCAGCAGTCCCGGTGGTTCCGGTTGGTAGACTAAAAGGTAGGGAGATGATAAATGCTGCAAGCCCAAACGCGGTGGCAATCAATCCTGCAGGTCGCAGGAGAAATATATCAGCTACCATCGCTCCACCAGAGCGTTCAGGAATTTGTGGTTCCATCGAAGATTGAGCAGAGGTGAGAGGGATGGAGAAGAAGAGACAAACCATTGTGGTAAGGGCTAAGCATGATTTTCCATGGAATCGGAACATAGCTATTCTCCCTTCTGTACTCAATCAGAGTAGAATCTTTTCTCATTTAGAGCCATTCTTGCGAGGGGGTAAGCCCAAGAAAAAACTGACCAACCAGTTCATAGTGAGACAGCCGGCTCTGGATGTGCTGGGTAATAACGTGGATATCCTGAAAACACCGTTGAATCGGGTTACTGGTGTATATGGCATTTGCTCCACTGACATTATAGACCTTATCCACCGTTTCAGCCGCCAGCCGAATTGCATGGGTCGTTGCCATGCGTACGAGCACTCGCTGTTCCAGGGTGATGGTGTGCGTAGACGACACCGCTTCCCAGACTTCACAAACCGTCTCATGCAAAAAAGCACGCGCTGCTCGCCATGTGGCCTCCGCTTGTCCAACCTGGGCCTGTACCAGCGCCTGATCCCGGAGCAGCGCTTTCTCGCCCCGCGGTGTTTTTCCTCCCGAAAGATCAATCATCGCATCGATCGCACTCCGAGCGACGCCCAGAGCTACTGAGGCAAAACCCTGAGCAAAAAGGAGACGCATCGGGTAGAGATAAAGCGGGCCGGATTCCAGGGCCGGATCCTCATAGGTCCACACAGTGTACTCCCGTGGAACAAAGAGATTGGTCACGACGAAGTGATGGCTACCGGTGCCACGTAGACCATACACATGCCAGGTATCGATGATCTCCGCCTCCGACTTTGGGAAAAGCATGTAGCGAGCTTCCAGTGTCCCATCTGAACGACGTCGAGGCTGATCACATTCGACAATGGTAGCGAAGCCAGCCAACCAGGTAGCGTGGCGACACCCACTGCTGAAGGTCCACCGGCCGGTTACCCGATACCCCCCCTCGACGACTCTGGCTTCGGCACTTGGGGCAGGACCATTAGCGATCACGGCGCGTGGATTCTCCCCCCAGATGTGCTGAGCCACTTCCTTGGGAAGAAAAGCGGCATTGGTAGCAAAAACAGCTCCCTGATTCACACACCAGGCCGTACTCCCATCTGCCCTGGCAATTTCCTCGATGATGCGAATGTATGTGGGGAGATCTAATTCACTGCCGCCAAGGGAACGCGGAACGAGCAGCCGAAACATCCCGGCATCCGCCAGGGCATCGACAAGTTCGGGTGGTAGCTCTCGCTGTGCCTCGATCTGATCAGCCGCCGCCCTGATCTGCGGCACAAGCTCTCTTATCGCTTCCAGCAGAGCCAATTGCCTCATGCTCGTGATGAACATCCGTTACTCCTCTCCATATTGAGATCCAGAATCTATTTAACCCCCCCTCACTACCCAGATTATCCTGTCCGAAGCGAACTGTCAATACCAAATGATACATGCCTAAACAGACTCTACTTCAGTATGGTGATAAGTTGAGAGAAGTCGGTCAAAATCAGATCTGGGTCAAGATGAGTACAACGCGGATCGTGAGGACGGAGACGGAGAGAACGAGTATCTCCAGCAAATAAGGCGGTTTTCCATCCTACTTGTCTAGCAGGCCAGATATCATTAAGGAGATCATTTCCTACGTAGAGAGTCTCCTGGGGCAAACAATGGTATTGGTGCCTGAGGACTTCTCCAGCGCGCTGGAAGAGATGAATCGAAGGTTTAGCTTCCAACCTCTCATAGGACCATATACAGAGTGATGGTTCGAACCTCAGGGTTGCCAAGGGATTACTCAGAAAAGCCGGAAACAGGAGAGGGGTATAAAATTGGGCATTAGAAACGATACCAAGTATGATTCTCTTTTGCCTCAAGGTAGCCAGTACGGCTTGCATCCCGGGCATGGGCCACACTGGATTCACCCGGCATTCGTACTCCACGGCTACCTGGAGCACGGCTTGTACAGTCAGATCTCCTTGCATAAGCCTGTGCGTCAGCAGAGTAGATAAGACTTCCTGCCAGATAACACGGATATCCACTTCCGGGTACTCTATACCCTCCTGTCTTCGCTGTGCATGAGATTTCTGGATATATGTCACGAACAATTCTATACCCCAGGTGCTGGCTCTGATCAGATCACCCGTATAACCAGCCTGGATCAGGGCTTCCTGGAGCATCTGGGCTCTGGCTAAGTCTGATGAGGAGCCAATATCTCCCGAACCAGAGATGAATAAGGTACCATAGAGATCAAAGAGCACTGCGCGAATGTGACGCAGAGAGGAGAATCTTTCCGGAACACTGGTGGGTACTGGAAGTAACGGAGAGCTAAGTGCCTGTATCCTTTTGATCAAAAACCAGGTCAAAGGGTCTTTTTGCCATTGATGCACAGGTTTTTATCTCCTCCCTGAAGGGTATCGCCTGGATCATCGCTTCAGACTGCTCGCACTCCCGGGAAAACTGATCTTCTGCCGATGAGCCCTCATAGAAAAAAGGAAATGAGTCAGACGGGAGTGCAGAGATTTCATATCGAAGAGAACAAAAAGTTTTAGGTCCACAGTAAGGAAAAGCGTTCTGGAGTGAGAAATTGATCAAGCAACACATCGGCAGAAAGCGGACTGAGCGGTTCTACCGGTGATTCCAGGATCTGATGATAGAGTTTAGTTAGACGCTTACCATAGCTGGCCAGACCAAAAGTATACCTGACAACCTGACGATTCTGCTGGATCAGAGCTTGTCGATCATGTCCTGTCTCCAGGGAAGAAGGACGGCAGTTCTTCCTCATCGTGAGGTCCTGGACTACCCGAGAGATCACCTGTTCCTGGAATGACTCATCCAGCCGGCCAAAATCGACATGGTCTCCTGCAACTGCGGCGGACATGGCACGTTCCGCATCTTCTGGACACCATTTCCTTCCATAACTCTCCAGATAAGCCCGCTGAGCCGATACCATTTTTTGGTAAAACGCCTTTCGTCCAATCCACTCTACCGGGACATCCAGGCGTCGATACAACCCAGACAGGTTCACACCAGCCTGACTCAACTCTTCCGTAATTTCCGGAAGATTTCGACCGACGAGCATTCGTCCTACCAGCCAGGGTTCTAAAAAGGCCAAACCGAATCCTTCTGCCACACTGGTGGTCATCAGCGCGTATGCGGAGCAGAGGAGAGGAGACAAAGACCGTGATCTGGTAGATCCAAGCGCAAACTCTACCGGTAAGTGCTGAGCGCGCGCAAAAGCTACCCAGCGTTCATAGACTGGTCGAGCTAAGGGGTTTTGTGGAGCTAAAGTAGTGGCAAACCGATCCCCCTTTTCGCCGAGAGCTGACCAGAATAAAAATTCCCCCAGATTCTTTCGTCGAATAGCGCGTGTAGGATAGAGAAAAAGCCTTTGGGAAGCAGAGGGAACTTCCAGGGGATGATCTAAGCTAGAAGACCCCATCCATACGGCATTGGGTAATAGATGAAGTTGAGACTCTAAGACACCTGAAGCGGCAAGAAACGAGTAGTCACGGCTGTTCAAGAGCGCATAATGGACATGAGCAGCTTGTGGATACAGTCGCATCCCTAACCGATAATGGTCTCCCTGTCCAAGGGTTTGCAGCAAGAATCGATAATTTTCCGGACGCCCATCCTCTGCAAAATCATGCAGTTGGAGGAGTACCCGTTTCCCAATTTGCGCCAGATAAGAAACAATCTCTGGCAAGGCCAGATTTTTACCCAGGGCATGATTATGGATATGCCACAGATCCGGTGGACCCCCTAAGGCTGTTTTGACCGCTGTCTCCATCTGTTGCACAAGCATTTGGGCGGTCTGCGAAGGAACAGTATCACTATACCCTAACCCGTCGATAACACCAATATGGGGTAGATACTTGCGCAGCGCATCCTCAGGAGGTTCACCGGTCAACACAACTACCTGCATATCTTCATAGGCAAGAGCAGAAACGGCATGCTGGATAACCCTGGTCACCCCCCCTGGTCGTAGATGATAATGGACAATGGCGATCCGCAGAGGTTTGGTCATAGACACACACCAAACTTGGCCTGATAAGCGGGTACTTCTCGCATCGGTGGTCGCTCTTCCTCGAGAATTTCATACTCGATCTGTTTGTACGAGGAATTCTGAGCCTGGAATTGGCGTAAGATGGTACAGAGCTCTGGCAACTCAGGAAGGAGTCCTAGGGATTGAATACGGGACAAAAAGGTTTGTAAAATGCCAAAAGCCATTTTCCCCAGATCGCGAGTGGGCTGGTTGCGGTGGACACGCCGATCGAGATCGGTCTGTCCGAAGGCTTCCAGTCCCCATTTGTGGTACACATCGATCAAGTGAGAAGTTTCCACACCATACCCAATGGGAAAGGGGATCTGTTCGAGGACCTCTCTGCGCACTGCATATTCTCCAGACAAAGGCTGAATGATCGCGGTAAGTTCCGGAAAAAAGAGGGAAAAGAGGGGACGAACAAGGATTTCCGTGACCCGACCACCTCCAGAAGGGCGTACCTCATGAGACACAGCGAGCGGGCGGTCATAGAAGGCTTTGACATATTTGATCTCCGGAAAATAGATGAGAGGAGCCACCAGCCCATAAGCAAAACGGGGATGGATGTTTTTAATATCGCCATCGATATAAATAATAATATCCCCTGTGAGCTGATAGATTGCCTTCCAGAGATTTTCTCCTTTGCCTCGCTTGGCACCCAGTTCCGGCAGAATATCCGAAGCCAGATACACATCAGCCCCAAAGGCCGCTGCTACCTCTCGGGTTCGATCGGTCGAACCCGAATCGATAACCGCTATTTCGTCCAGCAGAGGATAGCGGTTCATCAATTCTGATTTAAAAATTACCACCTCTTTCCCAATAGTTTTCTCTTCATTAAGGGCAGGTATACAGAGAGAGATGGTAACCCCTTGTTTCTCTTTTTCTGTTACAATCCGCCGGATGTCGGAGAAATCGGTATAGTGAAAGGTATTGGTACCTAACCACTTATTGATCTTCATCACAGTACCCTCCATCGATAGCCAGAAGCACTCCGATAAGCTAGGCTGGCCCTGTGAACATAGGCTGGATCTGCACTATCTCGTTGACCTCCCCATATGGGTGTTCTCCACTGTAAAATCTCCAAAATCACATGAACGCTCTGTCCGGTCATCAATGATCCTCTTGTGGTTTATGGATTGGGGATCGCTCGCTGGCTGAGAGAGACGACACTCAAGCGTCCCCGTTTGTGGTTACCCAGAGTCGCATGTAAAGGCTATTGCTTTTAGAGGATATGGATATATACTGTGTTATACAAGAACTCAGGACCAGTATTCCCCCTGAGAGAATCCAGCCTGATATAGGCCCTCTATATTATACGCGAGTTCTCAAATTATGCCAGAGGAGAATAAAGCATGGGAGGAGAATGGTTTTTCAGGTATTGATTATCGTCTGGTCAATCCAGCCTCAGGAACATGGGATGAGGTGCAGGCCATTGGACAAAAGTTCTATCTGATGGTTGATCTGGTGTTTAATCATGTGGTGAGCCAGAGGGTCTGGTTTCCGGACTATCTCACCGGCAGTCCTCCCGCTCGCCATTATTTTATCGAAATGGATCTTCCCGGTCGATCTCTCTCTTGTGGTACGACCACCAAGCAGTCCTCTCTTAACACCCTTTGAAACCAGGGAGGGTATTCGCTATCTTTAGACGACCTTAGCAAAGATCAAATCGATTTGAACTTTGGCAACCCGGACGTGCTTCTTGAGTTTTTGGATATTCTCTGATTGTTAACCCCTGGAGCAGGAATGTAGAACAGGGCTATTCCCATTCAGAGCATCTCCAGTACCCGTTGTAATGCTTCTTCGAGCCCCTCTTCTTTTTTCCCACCGGCTTGGGCCTGCTGGGGGTTTCCTCCACCTCTCCCTTCGATAAAGGGTGCCGCAATCTGGATTAATTCGCACATATCGTGAGGGAGATCAGGGGAACGGGTAAAGAAGAGAGAAGCCTGCTTATCCTGGAACCCCAGGAACACCAGGCGTTTTGATCCTTCATGGACCAATTTTTTTGCAAGGTCTTTTACGGTGGCAGAGTCTCGCCTGCCCAGCACTTTGCAGATAACTTGAATTCCTTCTCGTTCTTGACTTTCCTGAAGCAGGCTTTCTGCTTCTGCACTCAATAAGATATCTTGTAACCGGAGAATGGTTTTGTGTTGCGCTTCTTCGGTTGCCAGATGCTGTTTCGCAGCCGTCACCACCTCGGTCTCCGCGATCCGATAGAGTTGTGAAAGCTGGTAGATGGCTCGATTTTTCCAGCGATAATCACGTAAGGCTCGCCACCCACAGTAAAATTCTACCCGGGCTCGCTTACGCACCCGTTCCCATTTACGGATCTTAATCATGCCGACTTCACTCGTGGAACGGCAATGGGTTCCGCCACAGGGGGAATGATCAAACCCACTAATTTCAACGACACGAAGCATACCGGGACGGGTAGAGGATTTTCGTAAAGGAAGAGCCCCCTGCTCGCTACTTTCCACAAAGTGAATATTGATCGGTCGATTTTCAAAGATGACCTTGTTACAAAGATCTTCTACCTGATAAATCTCCTCTGGAGTCAGGGCCTCTCGCGATATATCAATACTGGAGACTTCACTGCCTAGATGAAAAGATTCGGTTTGGGCCTCGAGAACCTGGAGGAAGGCTTGAGAGAGAATATGCTGGCCAGTATGTTGTTGCATATGATCAAAACGTCGTTTCCAGTCAATTTGCCCCCCGACTGGCATACCCACCTCCAGCGCATCGGTTTCCAGCACATGGAGGATGGTTCCCTCCTCTTCTACGACATTAATGACTCTTACCCCATTTAAGACACCCACATCATGTGGTTGTCCGCCAGAGGTGGGATAAAAACAGGTTTGATCCAGCTCTATCGCTGTTTTCCCACGATAAAGAGTTTTAGCCTTGACCACAGCAGTGAGTTCTTGTTGATACGCATCTGTATAGTAAAGCCTTTCCGTCATAAAAAATACTCCTTGAGAACCCTCTCGCCACAAAGATACTCAGCCCTAAGAAGCGAAAAAGGCGCCTCTGGTTTTATCTTGATGGCTTAGTTCGTTTATCCTCTACTGCCATTTGATTACCGTACCGATAATCTCCCGATTCCACGAGAGAAGAGCTCGATAGGTCTCTTCTATCTGATGCCAGGCCACGCGTTCGGTAACGAGTGGCTCTAAGCGAAGTCGTTGGCCTTGTAGGAGTTTGAGGAAACACTCTGCATTGTCTTGCCAACGCCAAAAGCCAGGACGAGATTCAAACTCTGGAGTCGTTGAGAGATGAGCTCCCACAATAGTCAATCCCTTCTTATGCACATCCCGATAAAAGTTTACGAAACTTTCCCCCCGCGTGCTCCCGAGCAATATCACCCGCCCGAAGGGCCGAGCGGATTGCAAGGCGAGCGCAACCCCTTCCGATGCCCCGGTGGCTTCGATCACCACCGGAGGCCCCTGACCAGCGGTCTGTTGTTTCAGCATCGCTGACCAGGAAGAATCAGAGGTATCCAACACCTGGTCGGCTCCACAGACCTGTGCAATCTGCAGCCGGGTAGGGACCTGATCAACGCCGATCACCGGCATAGCTCCATGAAGGCGGATAAGCTGTAAGGCCAATTGTCCCACCATTCCCATCCCGAGCACCATTGCCCCTTCCCCCAGTTCAATCCGGGCCTTGCGAACCCCTTGCAGGGCAATAACTCCTAACTGGAGAAAGGCTGCCTCCTCAAAGGAGACCCCCTCTGGAATCCGCATAACCCGATGCACTGTAATATTCCCAACCGATCGATGCGGGAGGGTACAGGCCACTCGATCTCCCTCCGCAAAGTGGAGTACCTCTTTCCCAACTGCCTCTACCACTCCTGCCGCGCAGTAGCCAGGATACCAGGGATATTCTTTGGGTGTATTCTCCAAACCGAGGATAAATGCTCTTTCTGTGCCCGGGCTGATCACTGAAGCATGCACACGAACCTGCACTTCTCTGGAGCCAGGAGCAGCAATCGATTGCTCTTGTAATTCTACCTGTCCTTGCTTGGGGGAAACCACGACCACGCTTTTCATCTCGTTGTTCCTCTCTTAAATATGGAAATTAGCGAGAGTTTCCCTTGATTCCAAATATACTCTCAGATACAATACGACTACAGAATTTTGACGCTTGCATCATACGTTAGTACATTCGTCAGAGACACCATCGGGAAAGTGCCGACACTGAGAGTGTGCCTCTGGCTCGTTGTGGAGCACAAGGCTCAGAGTGACACAAGGAGTCATGCCCCAAAGCTCAGTGGCGGGTTGTTCTTTCGACCCTGATGTCTCAGAATAAAGTTGAGAGAGCTTTAAGCTGACGATACCGTCACCAGTATACCAAATTTTCTCTGAGGATTCGACATGAGCCTCATAGTGAACTGAAATTCCAACATAAGATTTTACCCTATCTCTAGACTCTAATGTGCATCACTGGATGGTGAGCATGGGCATGCCTTCTGCCCCTTCCCCCTTGGAGGGGGAAGGCAGGGATGGGGGGTAAAGCGGACACTGTCTTTCTCCCCCACCTTGTTCCTCCCGGAGCGCAGCGGAGGGTTGTCCATTTGACGCCCTCTAGGGGGGAGGAGAAGAGCCAGGAAGGATCTTTCCGTTCTCCTGGTCCCCTCTCCACTACTCTCGTTTCCTTTTGTTGGAATTTCAGTCAAAATGAATGTTTCTTAGTGATGGTGTTGTGACTCATTCAGTTCAAAATTGTCCAGGAAATGGAGAAAGGAGGTGGAGAGGGTGCTGTTCTCGGGAAGTAGTCTGCTTGTCATCCTTCCCCTCCGGGTCTTTGGAATAAAAAACCCTCTAAGTAATCCTGCTGGAAATCTTCGTGCGTGGTGAAGTCATATGATTAGTTTAAGGAAATCTCTGTGCGGTTTTTGTGCCTTCTTGGTGGGAATTTTCGTCTTCACCGGTTGTACCCCACAACGACCGCTGCCTGAATTAGCATTGACTCCGAGTTCTCCCTTTCCTTTAGCCTTGGAGAGAGATAGATCGTTTACCGCGGAGTTTTTACAGGCTCTTGATCGGCAGATTGCTCTTTATGATCGGAGCCCTGCACAGGCCTGGCGGGTTGGAAATCGGATCATTACCACCACAGATCTCCGCGAAACATTGTACACATTACGGACTTTGCTCCATCCAGACCTCCCTCCAAAAGTCGTAGAAGAGATCCTGTATCGCCATTTTGACTGGTATCAGGTCACAGGGGATGATAGCCGGGGGATCGTACTGGTTACGGGATATTATGCACCTGTTTTAAAGGTTCGACGCCAACCTGATGAGCAATTCCGTTATCCCATCTATAAGCGTCCATCGAATCTGCAGGTCCGTTTGATCAGGGAAAATGGCCGGGAACGCAAAGAAGTTGGACGGATAGAAGGGGATAAGTGGTGGCCTTATTTTACCAGGGAGGAGATTGAGGGCGCTGGGGTGCTGCGAGGTAATGGGCTGGAAATTGCGTATAGCGATGATCCACTGGCTGTTTATATGCTGCAAGTGCAGGGCTCTGGGTATTTACAGTTTCCGAATGAGCCGTTATGTTTGGTAAACTACGCTGCAGATAACGGATATCCTTACACTTCATTAGGCAAGATATTTATCGAGGAAGGAAAGATGACGCCACAGGAGATATCGCTCCAGCGAATTCGTCACTACTTTCAAGAGCGTCCTGATGATCTTTTGCCTTATCTGTGGCGTAATAAACGGTATATCTTCTTCCAGGAAGTCTGCCCGGCTACTCTACCGACCGGGAGTGTAGGGCTTCCCTTAACACCCGGTTATTCCATTGCTACCGATTTACGCCTCTTTCCACCTGGTGGGCTTGCCTTACTCCTAACCACCCAGCCCGTGGCCGATGCTCTGGGAAATCTCCAGGCCTACAAACCCCTTCAGCGTCTGGTGTTGAATCAGGATAGTGGGGCGGCAATCCAGGGACCAGGAAGAGTCGACTTCTTTTGGGGCAACGGAGAAAGCGCAGAATTTAGTGCTGGCCACATGAAACAGCGGGGGGTAATGTTTTTTTTATTCCGCAAGCGGGGAGGGCAGTTCTAACAGGCGGTGGAGAGGGAAACGGTATCAGGAGGGTAAGGAGCTGAGGCCTGGGTTTTTCGCAAAATCCCTCAGCTCCCTGCAGACTTTAACGCCACTTCATGGCCATGTCTACGGCCAGAGCAGCATCGATCAGCCCAGCACCCTGGGCTTCTGAAGAAGCCCCGAGATCCATCGCCGTTTTTTGTAAAATTTCTAATACCGCCTCCGGCGTCAGCTTCGGATTAACATTGAGCATAAGGGCGACGACTCCGGTCACATGGGCGGCGGCTTGACTGGTACCGCTTCCTAGTCCATAGTAAGTTCTCTTGTCCACATTCCCTTCACCACCTTCGCCCTCACCACCTTCACCTTCACCCCCTTCGCCTTGGGTTACCTTTCCGCTGGTTTCGTCGAGCTGATAGGGAATGGTCGAGACGATGGGCATCTCACTTCGTGTACCACCAGGAGCGACCAGATCTACTTCTGGGCCATTAATGCTGTAATAAGTAATCTTCGCTTCGCTATCGGTAGCTCCTACCCCTATCGTTTCCGGGTATCGGGCTGGATATTTGACGGTTTGATTTATACAATCTTCAGCCCCTTCACCGCCTTCGCTCTCACCGCCTTCACCCTCGCCCCCTTCCCCTTCACCCCCTTCACCCTCACCACCTTCGCCTTCACCGCCTTCACCATGGGCGACTGGGCTATCGTAGTTTCCGGCTGAAGCCACCATCACAACACCCGACTTGTAGAGTAGCTGGATGACTTTGTGGAGCAGAGGGCTTCCTTCGTAAAAACCCAGGCTCATATTCACCACTCTAATCTTTGGATGTTCGTATACCCAGCTCAATCCATTGATCAGATCAGACAGATATCCTCCACCATCGTCCTGCAAAACACGGACAGCGTAGAGTGCGGCTTGAGGAGCAATACCACGCATGGCTCGCCACTCTTCAGGTTTACCAGCAGCCGCTGCGATAATACCAGCAATATGGGTACCATGGCCATTTCGATCCATATAATCTGTTTCATCTTCCCCTGCCCGTGCGTTGTAACCACCAACAACTACTCCGGCCAGATCAGGATGTGAAGCATCGATACCGGTATCGAGTACAGCCACTTTTACTCTTTGCTCTTTTTTCTTTTCGGCTTTGGGATGCACCTCGTCGAGATAGATCTGGAGTAAATTCCAGGTGTACCCTCCTTCCACTGGCTCCGGATCCACTGGTACAACGAGAGGCCCTTGTATGCCCCCCTCATTCTGGATTTTTATAGAAGTATCTCTCTCGATCTCTTTGACTTCGGACTGACTCTGTAATGAATTCAACGATTCTTCAGCTCGGTCTGCTGGAAGCTCTATAATCCAGGCATTGAGCAGCGGAATCCGATTGAGAACACTACTGCCACTCTCCTCAATGATCCTTTCTTGTACGGCCAGTGGTGTCTCTTCTACAAACGTGACAATATAGCGGACGGGAACTGCCCAGGAGAGCGCTGTTCCCCATACAGAAAAAAAGACCAGGAGCAAGATAATCCGGAGAAAAGAGGAATTCAGGTTTTTCCGTCCAGATTTTACCGCTAGCATTTGAGCACCTCCATATTTTATAAATTATGTGCTATTCTCACGAAATGTCAGAGGTGACTCTCAAAACATTTCGTCCGGCAACCCCGCTATCCTGCAAGTAGGACCGGAGGCTTTGCGTCCCAGCATCACTACTGGTTTGCCCTTTTCAAACGATTGTATTGTTTTCTAAGACTCTCCTATTTTTACTTATCGACAACGTATCGGAAAAGGTTTAGCAAAATTTTGTGATCCGATTCATTTTTTTATCGCTGACTGTTCCGAGGATGTTTCTCTCACTTTCTCCTCAGCAGGTAAAAGGAAGCACCTATGACATTCATTTCTATTCTGCGAAGTAGTGTCTTCTTTTTTTATCGGTAGCTCTCGAGAAGAAGTTGAGAAAATTTTTCTTTCCCACACTCTGTTTGCTCTTCTGTGGTATAATAGAAATAATTTAAGGCCTTGATTAGCTTGACAATGTTAAATTTGGTCACCCTGAACGATAGCGAAGGGTTGTCTGTAGAAAGTCTGTTGGCTTGGAAAAAGGGCATCCGGTTACAGGCCTCTTAGCTGATACCAGCAGGAGACCTCTAATGAAATGGCATACCCGGTATGAGGAGAGGCAAAACCCATGAACCAGTGGCCACGCCAAAAACTCTGCGAACTGATTGCAACTTATGGGGAAACTATTTGTGAAGATGCGCAGCGATGTGCAGATTTACTCCAGCAGACCTGCCGGAAATATCGACGAGAACTCTTTCTTCTTTTGCTGGCTCTCAATGAGCGTGTACCGACCGAGTTATTATCAGCATCCCGGGAGACTCCTCCTGAAGAGTTATTGATGAAATTGGCTACCCGGCTACGGGACAGACGGTCTGTACCAGAAGAAGCTGCGCAATGGGCTGTAGAATCATGGGCGCTAGCCCTGCAAGTCATTTCCAGAGAAAAAGTGCACCATGCCTCTGGAAAACGATATGGTATCTTTGGAGGCAAGAAGTCCCTTCCATTCCACCCGGTCACTATGGGAGGCTCTCTGTTGATTATTATTATCCTGGTCTTAGGAATAGCTTATGCCCTGTTCTTTTCTAACTCTTCTGCCCAGTTGGAAGCCTCAAAGCAAGTTCTGCAGACCTCTTCAGTCTCTTCGATTTCTCCTGCCCCCTCACCAGCAAACCTCTATGAAACTGCCCGGACCAACTATACTCGCGGGAACTATTTTTTAGCTCTGAGTGGTTTTCAGGCTTATCTTCAGCAGGAGCCATTGGCGAAACACGCGCGAGAAGTCCACTACTGGTTAGGAGAAATTTACTATCACCTGGGGGATTACCGCCAAGCTATCCGTGAGTTTGACAAAGTACTGACAGAGCCCAAGGGGCTTTATGTGTCTCAAGCTCTCCTCAAAAAAGCTCTGGCCCACTTAGAGTTACACGAAACGGGTCAGGCCAAGAAGATTCTTCATCGTTTAGAGACATCGCTTGCAGATATTTCAGAGAATACCCTGTCTCGTCTCCCCTCACTTCCGACCTCACCGGAGCAGGGTACACAGTTGCAATCTCGGGTGGGAGAAGAACCCCCTGCGGAAGGGCTCGTGTCCCTTTCTCCAGAAACGGGGATTCAGCCTATTCAGAAGAAAGAGCAGAGCGTCTTACAGGATCAAGGCTCCTATACCGATACCGAACCTGATCTTGCGTTACAGGATCAGATACAACGTATCCAAGCGGAGGAAAGCACACCAGCTAGCGCAGGGGATCAGCGTGATCTGCAGAGGGTTAAATGGGACTCTCTCCCCTCCCCTTTTCTGACCACTGCTTCTAAGCATACGGCTAGTGTTCAGGGGCAAGCCGCTCCTTCTGCAAAGACGAATACCTTTGCTCAGGAAACATTGACCCGGATTCAAAAGGCGTTACAAGCCAATAAATTATTTGACGTGCAGGTGAGTATTGATGCGGAGAATAATCTCACTTTGACCGGTCGGGTGAAGAATACCCAGGAGGAAGCAACGGCCCTGGCTGTCGCCCGAGCCCAGCCTGGTATAAACAAGGTCATCAATCACTTAACCAATAGAACAAAAGTCACCATTGAAAATATTTTGCGAGGATCCTTTGAATAAAAGAGCTCTTCTGGGAAAAAGCTTTACATACTCCCTTATAGTAGCTTATGCTCCTAACACTCCAACGAGACTTTCTCCCCTCTCTCATGCTGAGCACCTGGAAGGAGCGAAAAATCTGCTGGGTGGTCAGAAAGCTTCGAAAGAGAGATTCTTCAGTCACTTTGCTCCTCAGGATGACAGGATCTCGTTGTAGTGCTACGAGCTCATAAGTTTCCAGAGAAGAGGCTCTGGTTGTGGTTGACATGAGTAGTCGGCACTCTCTTTTCAGACATAGGCCAGAGATATTCGTTCTTCTTACTGCTGGAGTGCTTCTCTTCACGTTTGGCTGTATACCAAAGAGGCCCCTTTCTTCTCCCCAGCTTCCCTCTTCAGCAAACAGCTTACGTATTGTCGGGATTGAGATAAACCCTGAAGTGGCTAGGGCCCATGATGAAGTGAGCATCAAGGTGACCTATACGGTATGGGCTCCAGATCCCGCCCAGAGAATTCCGGTTACCGAAACCTGGATCTTTCTCGTCAATGGGAGAGAACTTGGCGAACCTCTACTCAGACCGACCCAGCATAAGACCTCAGGTGAATATACCAGTACGTATAAATTTACGGTCACCCCAGATTATCTTGCGGGTGCATACCAAGTACGGGTAATAATCACCACCGGGGTGATATCCCAATCGGTGGAAGCCGAGTTTTCCATCCGGGAATCTTCTCCACCCAGTGATACCCTTTCTTCCCCCCTGACCCGTCATGAAGTGCGTCGTCTCCAGAGGCGATTAAAAGCAGCCGGTTTTGATCCCGGACCGATTGATGGCATTTTCGGGCCGGCGACCAGAACGGCCCTGAAACAGTATCAAACTGCGCAAGGACTCTCGGTCACGGGGGAGTTAGATCCTTCTACTCGGCAAGCTCTGGGGCTAGAATAACGCCTCTGCGATCAGGCGTGCTGATAGTTATGCACAAAATCGACCAAAGCCAGCACATTATCGATAGGGGTAGTAGGCAGAATCCCATGGCCTAAATTAAAAATATGCCCCGGTCTCCCCTGCGCTTGCTCCAGAATTTTTTGGGTTTTTTTCTCGAGAACTTTCCGATCAGCAAAAAGGACACATGGGTCGAGATTCCCTTGAATACTTACCTGACCCAAGCGTTCCCACGCTTGATCGAGTTCCACCCGGTAATCTACTCCTATCACATCTCCCCCCGCTTCTTGCATCAATTCTAACAAGGCCGCTGTTCCGGTCCCAAAATGAATCACCGGTGTTCCTGGACGAATCCCCTGGATGATAGTGCGGGTATAGGGAAGGACAAATTCCCGATAATCTGAAGGACTCAAACAGCCCACCCAGCTATCAAACAGTTGTAAAGCCTGTGCACCAGCGGTGATCTGTCCATTCAGGTATCTGATGAGGCCACGGCTCAATAGGCCCATAAGGGTATGCCAGGCCTCTGGATCTCGATACATCAAAGTCTTGGTATGAACAAAATTGCGGGAACTTCCTCCTTCGATAAGATAGGAAGCGAGAGTAAATGGCGCCCCTGCAAATCCAATGAGTGGAATATTCGGTTTGAGTCCGGCCCGAGTATATCGGATAGCATCGAAGACAAAAGAGAGCGATTCTACGTCGAGTTCTCGTAGCCTGTCCAGAGCAACCCGGCTTCGGATAGGATTGTAGAGCACCGGTCCTTCATTTTTTTTGAACTCCAGCCGGATGCCTAACGGTTCGACAATCAGCAAAATATCGGAAAAGATAATCGCTGCATCTACGCCGAGTCGCTCCACAGCGGTGATGGTCACTTCCGCCGCCAGCTCTGGAGTTTTACAGAGCTCGAGTAAGGAAACCCTGGCCCGTACTCTTCGATACTCCTCCATATACCTTCCCGCCTGTCGCATCAACCAGACGGGAGTATAATCCGTCGGTTCGCCTCGACAGGCTTTCAGAAAAGGGGAATTATAGAGCATATCTGTATTTTGTTCGGATCGATCTTGCAAGTGTGGATTGGATGAAGTCATTAGAATCGTTAGTCACCTCTACAGGGGAAATGGGCTTTCATCTTCGCTTGATATTGTAATCGTAGCAAGTATTACCTTCATTTCCTGTGTTCTCTCCGCATGACAGAGACGAGAAAGACAAGTTAGAGTCCCGGTTTAAGAGTGAACTTAATCGTCAATAAGTTCCAAAATGTCATGCTGAGCGAAGCGAAGCATCTCGTAGTGCTGCAGCACTTCTCAAGAGATGCTTCGTTTCGTTCAGCTTGACAAAGGAGCAATACCCGGGATAAATGTAGTCAAATATTTATATAATAGAGTTTTTCGAGTGAGGAAGTCAAGTTTGCGAAAAAGGGAAACTATTTTGGGAGAAGCGGAGGGGAAATCTCTTTTCGGTGTGTTCTTGATATTGCTTGCCAGCAACAGATAAAATCTCTAGAATTGTATATTGGAGCTTATAGCGGTATACCCTAAACCCGGTGAGAAGATTTTGTGCGGCGGAGAGGAAAAAGGACAGAGTAAGGCCAGAACATGAGCAGACTCCTGGTTTTTACAGAAAGCAGCTTCCGTGAAAATATTTGAATCGAAAGTGATCACCCGGTCACAAGCGGTAATCCGAGAGTATCCTTTAATCTGCGGGGTTTCGCTCACCCGGTTTTTACTCTCCTTCAGTATGGGCGGAGTGATCTCCGTTCTGTTGCCTCTGATTAAGGAAGAATTCTCCGTAGGGTATACCGAACTGGGTTTGTTGATTTCTGCCTTCGCCTTTGCCCGCCTGATTATGGATCTGCCCCTTGGTTATCTTTCCGACCGGTTTGATAATCTTTCTCTCCTGGCTGCGGGTATGATCTGTGTATTTGGAGGAGTATTAATCTGTCTCTTCTCCCCTACCTTTACTCTCCTGGTCTGTGGTCGTATTCTGGTTGGAATCGGCTCTGGAATCAATAATGTGGCAGCGTTAACCCTCTTAACCCGCGATGCACAGCGGGGAAGTTTAGGAAAGATCAATAGCCTTTTGGAGTTTTCCGCAATTGCAGGAACTTCCATCAGCCCCAGTATTGCCGGTTTTCTGGCCACCTCTTTTCAGTGGAGGGCAACCTTTGTCCTCTCCGCCATAACCAGCCTTATCAGCTTTTTTGTGGTCTTCTGGATCAAGAACAACAGAGGATCTTCGGCCCAAAAGCATGGGAAAACGCCCTCAGTGGAACGCCCTTCCTCCTCAACTCTCCCCATTTCCTACCGGCAATTGTTCTCGCAGCGAGGGATTCTGGTGGGATATGTGACCGCCTTTATGTTCTCCTGGAGCTGGGGAGGCTTTCTTTCTACCCTTTTTCCGCTCTACGGAAGCGATGTGTTGGGATTAAGTGTCAAACTCATTGGGCTTTCTATGACCGTTGCCGCTTTAGCCGATCTTGCCCTGCTCATCCCGGTGGGCTGGCTCTCTGACCGGTATAATCGGAAACCTTTTTTGATTGGAGGCCTCTTCTGTATCCTTCTGGGTATTCTGGCGCTTCCTCTTGCCAGTGGTCTTCCTCTCTTTATGCTTTTTTGCATTATCGTATACATGGGGTTTGCAGCCTGGGGAATGCCTCCAGCCCTGCTGGCCGATCTTAGTTCTCCGGAAAGCCGGGGTAAAGTCATCGGCGTGTATCGTTTTCTGGTTGATGCCGGCTTTGCGATTGGGCCTTCGGTCTCTGCTGCCCTGGCTAATCATTTTGGATATGTGGTTACTGCGTCTTTGACCGCTCTTCTGCTTGGTCTCACTATTCTTAGCATTATAATGTTTCTTCCACGTGGAAAATTTTACTAAAGAAAGGAAAGGATACCGCCATGTCACCCACTATTACAGATCTTCAGACTGTGGCCACCGAAACCTTTTCTTGGGGAGCTATCAAATGGCTCTGCAGTAAACAGATCGATCCCGGCGCTCTGCAAACCTTTGGGATTGCTTATATTTATCCGGGTCAATCCAATCCCCTGCATTATCATCCAAACTGCGAAGAGCTGCTCTATGTGCTTTCTGGTGAATGCGATCATGTGCTGGGAGATGAAGTGTATCCTTTGAAGACCGGAATGATGATCCGTATTCCTGTTGGAGTGAAGCATAAAGCTATCAATACCGGCTGGGCCCCGGTTATGATGGTGATTAGCTTTTCCTCGGGAGATCGACAGGCGGTTATGTGTGAGTAAAAAGGAAAAATCTCTCTTGACAGGGCAAAAAAGAACGTGTTAGGATTGCGGCCTAGCATGAGAACTTCCCAAAACTTACTGAACAGCGTATCAGGTCTTGTAATCTAGAGGAGGAGGCACGAAAATGCATAAAAAGAAATGGTATTTAGTCCTTGTTTTAGGAATCCTCTTGCTTTTTTACGCTGGCTCCTGGTGGACTCCTCAGGCTCAGGAGATGGATCCACGGGTTAAAAAAATCGTCGATGAACTGCAAATCCCACTCTATATCCCTCCAGCAGCCACCAGCCAGCCCAAGTATGGTGGAACACTCCGTATCCGTACTATGGAACCCAAAAGTTTCGATATTCATCAATATGTCAGCTACCGTTTGCGGATCATCAACAGCTATACCCATGAGCGGCTCACCCAGTTTAAAGTTGGCCCGGGAACCTCTCCGGTGGAGCACATCCCGGTCCCTTCGCTGGCCGAAACCTGGGATATTAAAGACGATGGCAAAACGGTGGTGTATCATATCCGCAAAGGGGTCAAATGGCATAACAAGCCTCCCGTCAATGGCCGTGAACTAAAAGCCTCTGATTTCATCTTTACCTTGGACCGGATCAAGCGCCATGAGCAGGCGGTTTATATGAATAACATCCTGCAAAATGTCGAGTCATACGAAGCGCCTGATGATTACACTTTAGTTTTTCGGCTCAAAGCTCCTTTTGCTGCGTTCATTTATCATATGACTCGCACCGGGTTTGAGGTCTTAGCTCCGGAAGTAGAGAAGGCCTGCGGTGATTATGTAAAACCCGAATGTGCCGATATCGGGACCGGTCCCTGGATGTTCGAGTCCTATACTCCAGGTACCCATATGGTCCTGAAACGAAACCCGGACTACTGGAATAAACCCTATCCCTACATCGAAACCCTTCAACTCATCTTTATGGATGACGAAAAAGCTCAGGATGCAGCATTTCGTACTGGCAAGCTGGATCTGATCGGTGTGGAGACCGATGCAATCAATGGCGAACGGTTCCGTTCATTGAAGCAGTCCAATCCGGAGATGGTCTACCAGGTATTTATCGATCCCTTTAATCGGCGTGCCCTCTATCTCAAATCGGACAAACCACCTTTTAATGATATTCGGATGCGTCGTGCTGTCTCGATGGCTATTGATCGGGTGGGCTGGGTAAAAAGTGTGATGGGGGGCTACGGGATTCCTTTCGGCGGATGGCTCTATCCTGGTAACCGATATTGGCTTTCGGATGATGAGTATGGCGAGTGTGCTCAATATATTCAGTATAATCCAGAAGAAGCCCAACGTCTGGTCAAAGAAGCGGGCTATGGACCCGGTGGGAAACCACTCAAAGTGAAACTGCAGAGTACGCCCGGGTATGGAGAAGAACTGGCTGCAGAGGCTGAATTAGTGGGGGCTTTGCTCCAGTCTCTGGGCATGGAGGTGGACATCAGTATGGTGGACTATAACTCCTTCATCCCGGTCTGGCGAGATGGAAAATATGAGCACATAGCCTATACCTTCTTAGGTTACGGTTATGATCCAGACGACTGGTTACTGACTCCATTTCATTCCGAGTTTAACGGAACAAAATATTTTGGGTACAAGGATCCAGAGTTTGACAAGCTGCTGGAGGCACAGGCGCGGGAGCTGAATCCGGAAAAACGGATCAAGCTGACGCAAGACGCTGCAAAGCATCTCGTGTGTCAATCCTATGCCATTGCTGCACCGGCTCGACTCTATTTTCTCGGGATCAATCCCCGGTTGAAAAATTATGTCTATCACGATTCATTTGATAATGGTCATCCTTTGATGATGGCCTGGATTGAAGAGTAACCGTGTCAATCCTCCTGAAAGAAGACAGAGATGGGAAAAAAAGAGAGATTTCTTCAGGTAAGGAACAGGAAATGCGGGATTATATCATTAAGCGTCTCTTGCTGATTATCCCTACGCTCTGGCTGGTCAGTGTCATCATTTTCGGTCTTATCCGCTTTGTCCCAGGGGATATGGTCGATCTCTTGGCTGACCAGCGGGGGGGAGCCTTTGGTATGGATGCCCAAAAGATCCGGGAACGGCTGGGTTTGACCAAACCGGTCTATATCCAGTATTTTCACTGGATGGGTAATCTCCTCCGGGGAGATTTTGGGGAGTCCATGTGGAGTCGACGAGGGGTAGTCGAAGAGATCATTCATCGCTTTCCGGTTACTTTGGAACTTGCTTTTTTGACCATCCTCCTCTCGACAATTTGGGGACTGATCGTAGGAGTGATCTCCGCAGTCCGCCAGGATTCTCTTGTGGATTATCTGTTGCGTACGATAGCCGTGCTGGGGCTTTCGGTACCGTATTTCTGGTCGAGCATCCTCCTCCTCGTCTTTGCCTCTCTCTATCTCAACTGGAGTCCAGACCCTATCTACACTCCTTTGAGAGAAAATATCTGGGGCAACCTGAAACAGGTGATTATCCCGGCCATTATCTTTGCGTTTTACATCGGCGCACCGGTGGCCCGTATGGCTCGGGCCACCATGCTCGAAGTGTTACGTGAAGACTATATCCGTACTGCGTGGGCCAAGGGGTTGGCAGAGAAAACGATTATCTATAAGCATGCGTTAAAAAATGCCTTTATCTCGGTTATGACGATCATTGGTCTCCAGGCCGCCTGGGCTGTATCCGGTCTGGTTCTTATCGAGACGATCTGGGGCTTACCGGGTATTGGCCGGTATACGGTTGAAGTGGTGCTCGATCGTGACTATCCCATGTTGCAGGGTTTGGTGATCTTTATCGCTTTTTGTGTGGTCATTATCAATTTCCTGGTCGATTTAAGCTATGGATGGCTTAATCCTAGAATCCGGTATCGTTAAGAGTCCCGCTCAACCTAAAAGCCATTGTGTTAATTACGACAACGAGATTTTACTTTCTCTGAGATTTTATTCTCTTTGTCATTCTGAGTCCTTCGCTTCGCTCAAGTATAAACTTCGCGAAGAATCTCCTGTTTTTGGAACAATTCATGGGAGATCCTTCACTACGTGTAGAAGGAATACATAAGTTCAGGAAAGGGAGTAATGAAGAAATCCGGGAGAGAGGAAATCAGCGCAATCGAAGAAAGCTTTTCCCCTTCAAAGCGCTCTGCATGGGGAGACTTTCTCTGGCGTCTTTTTACGCAAAAACCATTGGGGGCGATCGGGGCAGTGATTATTGTTACGCTGGTTCTGGTAGCGCTTTTCGCTGATTTTGTCGCACCGTACGGATTTAGCGAGCAGAGACTGAGTGATGCTCTGCAGGGTTATAGCTGGAATCATCTCCTGGGGACCGATCAGCTTGGTCGCGATGTCTTTAGTCGGGTGATCTATGGGTCCCGGATTTCCCTTACCGTAGGGTTTGTTTGTGTCACCATTTCCATTGTAGGGGCGGTGCTGGTGGGACTGATCTCTGGCTATTTTGGTGGGAAAATAGATGCGGCCCTTCAACGAGTCATTGATGCATTTATGGCTATACCAGACCTGGTGTTTGTGCTCACCTTTATGGCGGTTTTTGGCCCGGGATTACTCAACGTCATCATTGCCCTTTCTACTATTTCCCTCATTTGGAACTCCCGGGTCGTCCGGGGAGAAGTTCTCTCCTTGAAACAGAGTCCTTATATCGAAGCGGCCCGTGCCATGGGGGCTTCCACGTTTCGCATTATGTTCCTTCAGCTTCTCCCCAATGCGGTGGCTTCGATCATTGTGTTAGGAACCACCCGGATAGGGGGCTATATCCTTGGAGAAGCTTCTCTCTCCTTTTTGGGTTTTGGTGTACCCCCTCCCTTCCCTACCTGGGGAGGGATGCTCTCTGGAACAGGTATCACTTATATGTACCGAGCGCCCTGGTTAGCCATCTGGCCAGGGTTAGCTCTCGGTATCACCGTGTTTGCTTTTAATATGCTGGGAGATGCTTTGCGTGATCTGTTAGACCCTCGTCTCCGGGGAGCGAAGTAGCTTTTCTTTCTCTCAGTCTTCCCGGTTCGTTCGAATGCGAGAAAAAAATTTTTTCAGACTCGTTTCACAAAATGGTTTCCTCTGTGTTCTGTTTTCCAGGACAGAAATTTTAGCTGGAAGAAAAACACCGAGGAGGGATCTATGGAAGAGATCAAAAGAATCCAAGACCAGATGAAACGAGCATTTGAGGGAAAAGCGTGGCATGGGCCTTCAGTCCAGGAAGTGCTTTCCGCTGTGAGAGCCGAGCAGGCTGCAACCAAACCAGTAACCAATGCGCATAGCATATGGGAGATAGTCCGGCATATCAGCGCCTGGAAAGAAGCGGTGCGGAGACGGCTGGAAGGGGAAGAGGCCAATCTCCCTACCGACGGGGACTGGCCTCCAGTAACAGATACCAGCGAAACAGCCTGGCAAAAGACCTTACAAACGCTGGAAAACAGACAACAGGAGCTGCTGCAGACGGTTGCCCGTCTCACCAATGCGCAATTAGACCGGTCTACTACTGGTAACCAGGGAACTTTTTATCACACCATACACGGCATTATCCAGCATGATGTGTATCATGCTGGCCAGATTGCATTACTCAAGAAGGTGTGAAGAGAAGTAGCAGAGAATTTTCTTGTTTCCTATCTTTAGTTATGCTAGATTGAGTCTAACTGTGAGGAAGCACGGATATCCCGGAGTAGAAGAGAGGACTCTTCGCTCTGGGAGCGCGGACCTCTGATCCGTAGCAGGCGGGATACCCGTGCTCCTGGCAGAGAGACTTTCCCAAAGAGGTCTGCTGAACAGGCACCAGGGTAGAGGAGAGATATGGGACAAGAACTCGATTATCAGGCGATGCTCCAGGTGGCAATAGAAGAAGCCAGGCAGGGACTTGCTGAAGGAGGTATTCCGATTGGTGCAGCTCTTTTTGATCAACAGGGATCGTTGCTTGGACGTGGCCACAATCGACGTATCCAGGAAGATGATCCGTCGATCCATGCCGAAACAGACGCCTTCCGCAAAGCTGGTCGGCAGCGGAGTTACCGGCATACCATCATGGTAACCACGTTAGCTCCTTGCTGGTATTGTAGTGGTCTGGTGCGTCAGTTCAAGATAGGGACGGTAGTGGTTGGCGAATCGGTAAATTTCTCTGGAGGCATTGATTGGCTTCGTGAACATGGAGTCCAGGTCATCGATCTTCATTCTCCAGAATGTATTAAAATGTTAGCAGACTATATCGCAACTCATCCAGCAGTGTGGAATGAGGATATCGGTGAAGAATGAATTGATTTTTTTCACCGGGATGGGTACAATGAAAAGGTAACTGTGGGGATACCCCCCTTGTTTCTGGATAGAATAATTAGAGGAGAATTCCTCTGTAACCATAAGGTAAGGGTGTCATTCGGAGTCATACTCTAAGTGGAAAGGCAGAAACTCCGTCACAAATCTGGTTTGCAAAACAAGCTCCAAAGTGAGAGCCTGCGCTCTTTGCTGAGGGGCAGTATATTAAAAAACAGAGTCTTGACCCTATCCGGTCAAGAGAGATGTTCTGTTGTGTACGAGAAAGAGAGGAGGATACACTATTAAGAAGTTGTACGGGAATATCTCTGGTTTGAAGGCTAGCCAACTTAGACGCCTCGAACGTATTTACCGCCGTAAAATTCCTCCCACCCAAGTGATTACTCCGGAACTCGCTCGCTATCTTACCACCCTCTCTCTCGAAATGAAGAAACAAATTGGTATTCTGGTCAATCGAAAGGGGAATGTCGATTATGTGCTGGTAGGAGATGCGAGTGGGATTTTTATTCCAGAGTTAGAACGTTTCCGAGTAGGGCAAAACCGTCTCCGCGGTCTGCGCTGTATTCATACCCATCTCCGTCGAGAGCCACTTACCAGAGACGATCTGGTAGACCTCGCTCTGCTCCGTCTCGATATGATCATGGCTATAGAGGTGCAAGGAGATGGGTTACCCGGTTTACTCCATGCCGCCCATCTCCTTCCCGATAATACGGAAGGGAAAAATTGGGAACTCTTTCCACCCATGTTGCTCAGTCAATGGAACCTCAATTTTCTCCAGCTTATCCAGTCGCTGGAAGAGGAATTCGCCCGGGTACAGGGGGCTCGAGTTGCTGGAGACAAGCGCGACCGGGTCATTCTGGTGAGTGTGACCACCGGGAAAAAATTCCAGGCAGAAGACTCCATGAACGAGCTCAAGGAATTAGCGATTGGGAATGGGGTAGTAGTGCTGGATACCATTATTCAGCACCGTCCCTCAATCGATCCCCGGTTTGTGGTCGGGAAGGGCAAACTGAGCGAGATCGTCATCCGTAGCTTGCAGCTTGGGGCCGATATGCTCATTTTTGACCAGGAACTTACTCCGGCTCAGGTCCGTTCCATTGCTGACAGTACAGAGATGAAAGTTATCGATCGGACGCAACTGATCCTCGATATCTTTGCCCGCCGTGCCCATAGTCGAGAGGGAAAGATTCAGGTAGAACTGGCCCAGTTAAAATATATGCTTCCGCGTCTAATTACCAAAGATACAGCCATGTCACGCTTAGCCGGTGGTATTGGTGGCGTGGGGCCAGGGGAGACCAAACTGGAAATTAATAGACGACGAGTGCGGGAACGGATTCATCAACTGGAAAAGGCCATTGATGCGGTCAGTCGAGCACGCAAGCAACGACGCACTCGCCGACTGCGCAAGGGCCTACCTGTCATCTCGATTATCGGATATACCAATGCCGGAAAATCTACTCTCTTGAACTCTCTGACGGACAGCAATGTCCTGGCAGAAGACCGGCCTTTTGCGACCCTTGATCCGACGAGCCGGCGTCTGCGCTTTCCCCACGAAATGGAAGTGATTATCACGGATACGGTAGGGTTTATTCGGGATTTACCTCGCGATCTGGTGGCTGCTTTTCGAGCCACCCTGGAAGAGCTTCAGGATGCCGATCTCCTCTTACAGGTCGTGGATATCAGCAGTCCGCATTATGAAGAGCATATCAGCAGTGTCGAAAAAATTCTCCGCGAGCTCGAGCTGGAGGAAACGCCTCGTCTCCTGGTCTTGAACAAGATCGACTGTGCAGACGCTTCCCAGGTAGAAAATCTATGCCGTCTGTGTGATGCGGTGGCCATCTCTGCTCTGGATGTCCAGACGCTGCCCCCTTTGATTGACCGCATGCAAAAGATTTTATGGGAACGTTTCCCACCGGTAGAGAGCACAGTGGAGCGAGAGACGGCGGAGGAGGGATCAGTCTTCCACTATAGTGATAAAAGGACGATAGCCTTCATGGGTTAGTTGTTTGCTGATCTGGAGTGCTACGGCGTGTTCGCGAAAAGGGCCGATATGTACCCGATACAGGGGTCGCCAGAATGACCCTCCTTCAACAACAACTACTGTGTCATAGCGTCTGTCAAGGACTTTTTTCAAGTTATAGGCGTTTGTTTTGTCACGAAAAGCACCAATTTGGACGGCGTAGGCTCCGGTAGGCTGGTGAGAAGAGGGGAGAGAGTTAGAGGCAGAAGAAGCAAGGGGTTCGTTGGCCTCCACTACCTCTATACGTACCTGCTCAACACCGGTAGCGAGGAGGTCAATTCGTTTCGCTGCCGCATAGGAGAGATCAATCACTCGACCGCGAATAAAAGGGCCGCGGTCATTGATTTTGACTACTACTTCTCGATTATTCCGTAAGTTGGTGACGTGGACATACGTACCAAAGGGCAGAGTACGATGAGCAGCGGTGAAGGCATACATATTAAAGATCTCACCGCTGGCGGTGGGATTGCCATGTTCTGCTTTTCCGTACCAGGAGGCTAACCCCTGCTGCACCCACGGTTCTCCAGCGCGGTATTTGTTTCCGGAAGCACAGGAGGTCAGGAGAAAAAGGAGTATGAACAAAAACCCGTGACTACTTCGGATTGCCCGGGCGCTTTTCATGCGATCCTCCACCACATGCAATGAAGGAAAGTGCTGATATTTCGAATAGGCTGAAATTTATTATACGACCCCAAGACGGCATGTCAAGGGTTTTTTCACTTTTGGTTCTGCAAGAGGGTGCTGATCTCTTTGTCCCTCCCAAAAAGGAGCACAAGCGGTGTTAATCGATCTGCATATTCATACGAATGTAGGCTCTTACGACAGTAATCTGGATCCGGTGACTCTTATCCAGAAGGCGAAAGCAATTGGTCTGGATGGCGTCTGTGTGACCGAACACGACCGGGGTTGGGATTTTCATCTCGCCCAAAAATTGGCCCTGGAACACAATTTCCTTTTTTTACGGGGGATGGAAGTCTCTACAGACCTGGGGCATATCCTGGTCTATGGCCTTAACGAATATGTACCGGGGATTCTTTATGCCGAAAACCTCCGCCGGATAGTAGATGAGATAGGTGGTGTGATGGTCGCTGCCCATCCCTTTCGGAGAGCTTTTCGTCCGGCTGCCAATATGCCTATTGGGACACCGCCGCCCACGCTTACGGTGGAAGAGGCCTGCAAACTCCCTCTCCTACAACTGGTGGATGCGCTAGAGGTCTTGAATGGGGGTACTGGTGAACGGGAAAACGCTATGGCGCTTGCAGTGGGGGAGCGATTGGGTTTACGAGGGACAGGGGGAAGTGATGCCCATTCCGAAATGGGTTTGGGATGCTATATCACGGAGTTTGAATATGAGATTAAGACTGAAGAAGATCTGATTCGAGAACTAAAAAGTGGAAGATATTGTGCAGTTAATCGGATTCAAACGGTCTTCCCTTCGTTCTGAAAAGCTGTATGCAGTAATCAGGACTCAGCAAATCAGCCCAATAGTAACAAGGCTTCTTAACAAGAAAGATCACCCGGGTACGGAAGGGGATTTTAGATTAGGAACTTCGAAATGCGAATTTTGAATTTGCATTCTCCGTGTCCTCCGTGTCTCCGTGGTGAACAATGTCTAATGGTTTCCGCAGAACTGTCCTGGCTTCCAGCAGGAGAGAGGTATGAGTAGAGAAAAACCCCTTGAAGCATATAAAGTGGAACACGAACCTTACTATCTCCCGATCCACGACGAAGTGGAAATTTTCGAAGCAGCTTATGCCTCGAAGCTCCCAGTCCTTTTGAAAGGACCAACCGGGTGTGGGAAAACCCGGTTTGTAGAATATATGGCCTATCGTATTCACCAATCTCTCCGTGCCCAAGGACTCTTTTCTGAAGAGGAAGGGGGTCTTCCGCTTATTACGGTCTCCTGCCATGAAGACTTAACCGGGAGTGATCTGGTGGGTCGATACCTCTTACTCGGTGAAGAGACCGTATGGATCGATGGGCCATTAACCCGCGCGGTCAAAAACGGAGCGATTTGTTATCTGGATGAGATTGTCGAAGCGCGTAAAGATACCACGGTTCTCATTCACTCACTGACTGACCATCGCCGGATTCTCCCTCTAGAAAAAAAAGGGGAAGTTCTCGAAGCACACGACAATTTTCTCCTGGTGATTTCTTACAACCCCGGGTATCAGAGCGTATTGAAAGATCTGAAACCGAGTACCAGACAGCGTTTTGTCTCCATCGATTTTGATTATCCACCGCGTGAGCTGGAAGCAAAAATTATCGAGCATGAAAGCCGGGTGAATAAAGAGCTGGCTTTGGAACTGGCTCGAATTGGTGAAAAAGTAAGACATCTGAAGGATCACGGACTGGAGGAGGGAGTAAGTACTCGTCTCCTTATCTATACTGGCCAACTCATCAGTCGAGGCATCAAGCCTCGAAGAGCCTGTCAAATCGCCATTACCAAATCAATTACCGATGAAGAAGAAGTACAAAAAGCTATTGATGAGATCATCAATACAATCCTTCCCTGAAATCAACACCATAGTAAGGAGAAGAGGGTATGGCGGAAAAGACCGCAATAAAGGCTTCACACATTATTGCTTATGATGGTGAGAGCCATAGACACCTGTCGGATGGAGTGGTCGTCTATGAGGGAAATACGATTGTTTATGTGGGCAAAGAGTACACCGAACCGGTCGATCACACCATCGATGCTACCGGAAAGATAGTCGTTCCAGGATTCATTAATACTCACGCCCACCTGGCCGGTTCTCCGCTCGATAAGTCTTTTGTTGAAGATCGTGGCCCTCCCCAATTTTATCTGTCAGGCTTGTTTGAGCATTTACCGGCCCGTGCCGGAGCTATGACGACAGAAGATGCTCAGGCGTGTGTAGATTTCTCCATGGTTGAACTGTTGCGAAGTGGCACGACTACCATCATGGAGATGGGTGGTAACGGAGAGTATGTCGCCGAACAAGCGGGGCGATTTGGGTTACGGGCCTATATCGGGGAGATGTATCGTTCAGCCCAGTGGTATACCCCCGATAGTAAACAGGTGCTCTACGACTGGAATGAGCAAGCCGGTTTCGATGGTCTCAACCGGGCAGTAGCTTTTATCGAGAAATATCAGGGGGCCTATCAGGATCGTATCCGTGGTTTTCTCTCACCTGCTCAGGTAGATACCTGCACAGAAGCCCTGTTGAAAGAAACTCAAAAGAGAGCCGAAGCCCTTGATGTACCTGTCCAGATTCACGTTTCCCAATCGGTAATCGAGTTTCAGGAGATGCTCAGACGACATGGCAAGACCCCCCTGGCCTGGTTACGCGATATCGGTTTTCTCAGTCCGCGGGTCATTCTGGGGCATGCTATTATCATCGGTGGTACAAGCTGGGCCAACTATCCTCCTGGAGATCTTCAGATTATGGCTGATCACGGTTGCTCAGTGGCTCATGCCGTATGGGTGTTTGCTCGACGTGGTATTGCCATGGAATCCTTTCAACGCTATCTCGATGCAGGTATCAATATGACCCTGGGGACCGACACCTGTAATCAAAATATTCTGCAAGCTATGCGCTGGACAGCGGTAATCTCCAAGATAATGGATCGCAACACAGAAATCGCTACCGCGCGGGAAGTCTTCAATGCAGCCACGCTTGATGGAGCGCAAGCGCTCAACCGGGATGATCTCGGCCGAATTGCGCCGGGAGCTAAAGCGGATCTGCTCATCGTGGATAGTGAAACATTGAATATGGCTCCCCTCCGTGATCCGGTAAAGAATCTCGTTTATTATGCAGATATGGAGGATCTGGATACGGTTATTATCGATGGGAATATAGTCATGAAGGCCGGAACGATACTGGCTGCAGACGAAAAAGAAATAGTACGGAATCTCCAGAAAGCGGGGGAACGCATGTGGCCTAAAATTGCTGCTCATGATTGGGCTGGTCGTGATGCGGATACCCTGTCCCCGTTGACTTTTCCGAAATGGGAGGATCACCCAGGAACATAGCTTGACGGAAGATTTCTTTTGGAGTGCAGGGTGAGAGGACTCCTTTTTTATGGCACACCCTGTACCTGCCCGATATTTGCTCATGCATTCTTAACAAAGGTAACCGGATTATGTCTCATAGCGAACAGGCCAAAAAACGCTTTGCTCACATCCCTTTTGCTGCATTACTCGGAGTACAGCTAGTTACAGTAGAACCTGAACGAGCTGTTCTGCGTCTTCCGGTCCGGGAGGATAATTTAAATAATGGAGGGGTTCTCAATGGTGGAGCGACCGCCTCTTTGATGAATATGGTCGGGGCCCTGGCGGCCTGGACTGGTATCGATCTCCAGGCCGAGCCATTTCTGGGAACTGTTGATCTCTCGATTCAGTATCTCTCCGCAGCCATTCAGGAAGAGGTGAGCGCAGAAGCTCGAGTATTGCGCAGAGGGCGGGATCTCTTCTTTCTTGAAGTCCTCGTCCAAAATACAGAGCAAAAACCGATTAGCAAGGGATTGATGATTTATCGCGCTCCCCAATATGAAGGCCAGCCGATACGGTCTTACGAAGAAGCAGAACTTCTCCCTCCTCCCCATCCGGTGCATCCTCCTCAGTCTCCCTCTCTCTCTGGTCCCTATATCGAAAAATTACAGGTGCGCTCTGTGCATCAGAGTCCAGGTCGTGTACGGATATCGATGCCCCTCTTCCCTTTGGTTTGCGATGAACAAGGCCATATTCATGAGGGAGCGATCGCCTCGCTGGTAGATATCGTGGGCACCTGGGCCTCCTGGACCCTTGTTCAGCGAAAAGGCTCGAGAGGAGCGACAGTTGGAATGCAAATAAGCTACACTGCCGCTGCTCAAGAGGAGGTGATCGCTGATGCCCGTATCCAGCGCCGATCTGAAGAGATGTTCTTCAGCACTGTCCAGGTTACTACCACTTCGACCCAAAAACTCGTAGCTATGGGCAATGTAAGTTATCGACTATTAGAAGCCCGCTAAAGGTTAAGGAAAGTAGGCTTCTGTGCGGGAACTTTCCCTGTATCTCTGGAAATCAGTTGGCTCCAGGAGCCCATCGACTGAGTAGCGCCTGCGAAATTTTGTACACTCTTCTCTGGTGGCCATTGACATTTTTTTACAGGTATTTTATATTTTAGTCGTGCCTAAATTATATGCACCTAAAATGATCCGATAAGAGGGGAAAGAGCTAGCTCGGATTGGAGTCGGGGAACCAAATGTCCTCAGAAAGGAGTAGAACAGCATGGGGAAAATCTTATGGCGAGTGTGGGTGATCTTGCTGGTATGGGGAATAGTCTGGTGGGCTATTCCGGGTTCAGGAGCTACTGAGCAAAAGATTCGGGTAGTGACTACTATTGGGATGATTACTGATGCAGTGCAGATGGTGGGTGGAGAACGGGTAACGGTGACCGGTTTGATGGGTCCCGGTGTAGATCCCCATCTGTATAAAGCGAGTGAAGGGGATGTGCTTCGGCTTGCCCAGGCCGATGTCATCTTCTACAATGGCCTTCACCTCGAAGCGAAAATGGGCGATATCCTGTCCAAGATGCAGCGCCGAATCAAAACGGTCGCTTTGGCAGAAAGGATCGAGCCCTCCCTCCTCTTAAAAGTTCCGGAGTTTGAAGGATACTATGATCCCCATGTGTGGTTTGATGTGACCCTGTGGATGAAAGTGGTAGAGGGGATACGCGATACGCTGATAGAAATAGATGTCAGCCATGCTGACTACTATCGAGCCAATGCAGAACGCTATCTTGCGCAACTGACGGAACTCCACAGGTATGTCAAGGAACAGGCGGCGAAAGTCCCGGCGGAACAGCGGGTGCTTGTTACTGCCCATGACGCATTTAACTATTTTGCTCGCGCCTATGGGTTTGAGGTGCGGGGCTTACAGGGGATCAGTACCGAAACCCAAGCCGGGACCGCCGATGTGCAAGCTCTAGCCGAATTTATCGCCAAACGGAAGATTCCCGCCCTCTTTGTCGAGTCCTCGGTCCCCACACGCAATATTGAAGCAGTGCAGGCGGCGGTGCAGGCAAGAGGGTTTGATGTCGTGATCGGGGGAGAACTCTTTTCCGATGCTATGGGTGATGCCGGTACACCAGAGGGAACCTATATGGGGATGGTACGGCACAACATCGATACCATTGTCAAAGCCTTATTCCGGGATAGCCGCTCCTCTTCTGCAGCAGTGATCTCCGGTGGAACACCAGATAGAAAGTGGAGATGATCTATGCAACAAACGGCAAAGGGAGTTCCGGACGAAAAACCTGATCACAACGGAGAATATGCCATCGAAGTAGCCGATCTTACCGTAGCTTATCGGGACAAACCGGTATTGTGGGATGTGGATCTCCATGTCCCTTCTGGTATCTTGATGGCTATTGTAGGGCCCAATGGAGCAGGGAAAACCACCCTTCTCAAAGCGATTCTCGGTCTGATCACTCCAGCGGCTGGCCAGATACTCATCTATGGAAAACCCTATGCCGAGCAACGACGTCTGGTGGGATACGTCCCCCAACGCGGGAGTGTAGATTGGGATTTTCCCACCAGTGTTCTGGATGTAGTCATGATGGGGCGGTATGGTGCTTTAGGCTGGTTTCGGCGACCAGGACGTCGGGAACGCGAGGTAGCCCTGGAAGCGCTGGACAAGGTTGGGATGCTGACATTCGCTGATCGGCAGATCAGTCAACTCTCTGGAGGACAGCAACAACGGGTCTTTCTGGCTCGTGCCCTGGTGCAGGATGCCCAGATTTACTTTATGGATGAACCTTTTCAAGGAGTGGATGCCACTACGGAACGGGCTATTGTCAAACTGCTCCAGGACCTGCGCAGTGCCGGGAAGACGGTGGTAGCTGTGCATCATGATCTGCAGACAGTGACCGATTATTTTGATTGGGTCACTTTGCTCAATGTGCGACGCATTGCCAGTGGGCCGGTCGCTGAGGTCTTTACAGAGCAAAACCTTCGCCTCACCTACGGTGGACGAGTCGCTTTCCTGCATCGGAATGGACAGGAGGCTTCCACTCAACAGAAGGATGTGGCTGAATCGCTAAGACACCAGGAAGAGTGACGATGGATCTCTTCGCTTTATTGCACGATCTTCTCTTCGACTATACGATTCGCACCGTAGCCCTGGGGGCTGGTACACTCGGACTGGTCAGTGGGGCACTCGGTACATATGCTGTCTTACGGAAACAAAGCCTTCTTGGCGATGCCATCTCCCATGCTGCGTTACCGGGTATTGTGCTGGCTTTTCTCTGGACCGGGAGCAAATCTCCACTGGTCCTGGTGCTGGGAGCCGCCGCTGCTGGATGGCTTGGCACTCTTTTCGTGATGAGTATTGTAACCGCGACTCGTATCAAAGAAGATAGTGCATTGGGAATTGTGCTCTCCGTCTTTTTTGGGTTTGGTCTGGTTCTGCTGACCTTTATCCAGCGGAGGCCGGAAGCAACCAAAGCTGGTCTGGATAAATTTCTCTTTGGTCAAGCCGCTACTCTTTTGTGGAGTGATGTCATCACCATGGCCCTCCTCGGAGCGGTTGCCCTCCTCATCATGTTCCTCTGCTGGAAAGAATTCAAATTGCTCAGTTTTGATCCAGACTTTGGGGCGAGTCTCGGGTTTCCGATACAGCTACTCGATGTCTTGCTGACCACTCTGCTGGTTGTGGCTATTGTTCTAGGCCTTCAAACCGTGGGAGTCGTTCTGATGAGCGCCATGATCGTGGCTCCTGCCGCCGCTGCACGCCAGTGGACCGATCGTCTGAGTGTGATGACTGGGCTCTCCGCCTTTTTTGGGGTAGGAGCGGGAGTAAGTGGGGCGCTTCTCAGCAGCATAACTACCCGTCTCCCCACCGGTCCAACCATTGTCCTGTGTATCAGCGTTATCGTGATGATTTCACTCCTTGTGGCCCCCAATCGGGGTTTGCTCTGGGCTTGGATACGACAGCAACGGAACCGGCGTCGTCTGCAAGTAGAAGCGGTTCTCGGCGATCTCTACGCTTTGGCTTCTCAACACGAGGATGCGGAACATGCCCATACGGTGAGTGTCCTGCGGGCCATGCGCGCCGGTCAGGGAAGTGTCACCCGTAGCCTGAAAGAGCTGGAGCAGAGAGGGCTCGTCCGTCAGGTTGGTACCGAAGAGTGGGCTTTGACCTCTCGTGGAGTAGCCCGAGCCCAACAGCTTGCCCAGACCAAACAGGAGCAGAGAGAGACTGGAGAAAACGGATGAGTTTACCCCAGATAGAGATTCAACTGATCGCGGCCATTGTAGCGGTGGCCTGTGCGTTGCCAGGAGTCTTTCTCGTTCTGCGGCGGATGTCTTTGATGAGCGATGCGATCAGTCATGCTATTCTGCTGGGTATTGTGCTGGCTTTCCTGGTGACCCACGATCTCCGCTCTCCCTTGCTCATTACCGGTGCAGCGCTCATGGGTGTAGTGACGGTGAGTTTAGTGGAACTCCTGCATCGAACCAGACTAGTGCACGAAGATACGGCTATCGGACTGGTATTTCCTCTCCTTTTTAGCATCGCCGTCATTCTCATTTCTCGTCTCGCCAGTACCATCCATCTGGATACTGATGCTGTTTTATTAGGAGAGCTTGCCTTTGCTCCCTTTGACCGTCTGGTCATCTGGGGGTATGATGTGGGGCCGCGTGCCCTTGTGGTCATGGGAACCATTCTGCTCCTGAATATCGCCTTTATTCTCCTCTTTTACAAGGAATTAAAGCTCGCCACCTTTGATCCTGGTCTGGCCGTGGCGCTTGGTTTTTCTCCGGGCTTGATTTACTACGCCTTGATGACCATTGTCTCGGTCACCGCCGTGGGAGCCTTTGATGCCGTGGGATCCATTCTGGTGGTGGCACTGATGATCACCCCACCGGCCACAGCGTACCTATTAACCGATCGTCTGTCGATAATGTTGCTGCTCAGTGCCTTTATCGGCGTACTCAGCGCCCTCAGCGGGTACTGGCTGGCTCATCTGCTTGATGCCTCCATTGCCGGTTCGATGGCTACCATGACCGGTATCTTTTTTGGCCTCACCTTTCTGTTTGCTCCCTACCGCGGTCTGATTGCCGGGGCTCGTCGCCGGGTTCGACAACGCTGGGAATTTGCCCAAGCGGCCCTGGTGGTCCATCTCCTGCATCACGAGCACTTACCCAACGCTGCTGAAGAGAATCATATCGCCCATCTCGATGTCCACCTCCGCTGGACTCCTTCCTTTGCTCTGCAGGTAGTCAAACATGCTGAACGGGCCGGACTGATTCTGCGCCAGAATGACCATCTCATCTTAACGGAGCATGGCAGGCAACTCGCCCGGCAAGCCATGACGATAGGGAGCTAAAAAGCTGGGGAAACTTCAGGGAGGGGGAAGGGCCCCCGCCCGCTCCACAATCAGACCATAATGCTCAATCCGGCGATGGGCGGCGAAGTTAAAAATCGTCTCTTTATACAGCCGGGTTTGATCGAGGTCACATTTCGCCACCACCAGTTCATCACCTGTGGTTGTACTCATCGCTACAATCTCTCCCGAAGGGGCAATGATACAGCTCTGCCCAATTTGGTTGACCCCCTCTTCTACCCCCGCTTTGGCCACACCGACTACCCAGGTGGCATTTTGATAGGCTCCAGCCTGCATACAGAGCAGATTATGAAAACCGGTCAGATGATCACTATCCGGGTTCCCTGGATGATGTACCGGTGTATTGTAGCCGAGCAGAATCATCTCTACCCCCTGGAGGCCGAGTACCCGATAGGTTTCTGGCCAGCGTCGATCGTTACAGATGCAGATCCCCATGATCCCACCGAAGGCTCGCCAGACTCGAAACCCAAGGTTTCCCACATCGAAGTACCGTTTTTCCAGATTTTGAAAAGGATGATCAGGTTTAAATTCCGTATAGCCAGGGAGATGAATCTTGCGGTACTTGCCGATGATCTGTCCATCCTTCCCTACCAGAATCGCGGTGTTATAGTGTTTGATTTGCCCATCCTCTTCGGCTAGCTCAGCATAGCCCAGATGAAACCCGATTCCCAGACGCGCCGCCTCATCAAAGAGGGGTTTGGTTTCTGGTCCCGGCATTTCCCGTTCGAAATAGGCATCGATTTCCGCCTGATCTCCCATATACCAGTGCGGGAAGAAAGCAGTCAAAGCCACCTCGGTAAAGACAACCAGATCACAGCCTCGACTATGCGCTTCACGCATCAGTTCCAGGAGTCTTTTCACCACATCACTCCGGGTCTCTGAACGGCTAATTGGGCCAGATTGAGCCGCTCCCACCGTGATATATCTTGCCATAGTCTCCCCTTTCTATTCATGGTTAGTGAGTAGTGGTTAGTGGTGAGAAAAGGTCCTTTCGTTTACTGAATATCTCTCTATAAAATTGTCTACTGCACTCTAATCACTTCGCACTATCTACTACCCCTTATACTGCCCCACAATGAAGATGTCAAGAGTTTTACTTCTCCATCCTATCCCCGGCTCACTGTCCACTAATCATTGTCACTTATACTGAGTAGTTTTCTTGACGGGACAAAGTAGGTGTGAGATAATTCCTGCTGATGTCTATCCATGAAAGCTTTTGGTCATTACCGGAGATGCTCAGGGAGGTATGGATATCCAGAGATCGTGAACCTCTGGTCCACAGCGGCGAGATACCTCCCTCAGCGTAAGCGCTTTCCAAGGAGATTTTCTTGGACCTGCACCTTGCTTAGCGCGCAATATACAAAACAAGGGAGGAGTTAAGCGGAAAACTCTGGGGAGCTATGGATCTGAGATACAAAAATACTTGACAGTGAGCCAGAAATAGATAAAGTAGTCTCGGCAAATTGGCTGAAGAGGGTTATAATAAACATTTTACAGAAGCTTTGAAGGAGGGAAAAGATGAGACGAAAATTTCTGGGGGTGGTTAGTGCAGTAGTGCTCGGCATAAGTATTCTGATTTCAGGTACAACCGCTATGGCGACGGAGCCAAAAGGTACCCTGACCATTGCCTTGGGTTCTGAACCTTCAACGCTGGATCCTCAGCTCCGTGATGAAGGTCCGCTGCGGTACACCTTGAATCAAGTGTATGAACCGCTGGTGAACAGACATCCGCGGACCATGGAAATCATCCCGTCATTGGCTGAGAGGTGGGAATTGATCAATAACACTACCTGGCGTTTTTTCTTGCGTAAAGGGGTCAGATTTCACGATGGTGAACCCTTTAATGCGGAAGTGGCAGCTTTTTCTTTCAATAGAGCAGTCAATCCCCAGTATGCCTCACAATACGCTTCCTACTGGGTTGGATTCAGAGAGGCCAAAGTGGTCGATGAGTATACTATAGATATCTTGACCTCTGAGCCGGTTCCCAACCTTTTGGGTGGACTCTATTTCATGATGATGACTCCCAAGAAATGGCTAGAAGCCAACCCAGAACGGATCCTCAATGAGGCGAATGGGACGGGACCTTACAAACTGGTCAGCTTCGCAAAAGGCGACAAGATGACCATGACTGCTAACCCTGATTGGTGGGGGGGCTGGGAAAATCTCCCGGCTAAAGAAGTGGTCTTTCTCTTCCGTGCTGAAGAAGGAGTGCGGGTGGCGGCAGTTAGTGCTGGTGAGGCCGATATTGCCGCCCACATCGGTCCAGAATTGGCTCAGCTCGCTCCGAAATTTGTGCATAAACCCATTCTGGAAGTCTTCCTGCTCCGCTTAACTTATAAGACCAAAAGCTGTGCTTGGCTCAATGATGTGGATGTGCGCAAAGCGATTAACTATGCGATAGATCGTGCCGGTATTCGCGAGAGTCTTTTTCAAGGATTTGCCTCTCCGGCTAACGGTCAACCCTTTCTCGATGTTATTCCCGGGTATAACAAAGAGTTAAAGGATTATTCCTATGATCTGGCCAAAGCCAAAGAGATTATTAAGAACAAAGGGCTGGAAGGTAAAGAGATAGTACTGCTCGGTCTCGAAGGTCGGTATGTCAAGGATCGGGAACTTACCGAAGTCCTCGCCTCCCAGCTCAGTCTCACCGGTTTAAAGGTACAACCAAAAATTGTCGAATACCGAACCTGGCTGGATACTCTCTTTGGAGTGAGTTCGAGCGAAGAAGCCATAAGAGAAAGCGTTCCGTGTTTGCAATTGACCGGTCATAGCAATGAGGCGATGGATCCTAATCGGACATTATCCTTTTATATCTGGGATAAAGGACGAGGCTCGGGAAAACCTCGGGTAGAGGAAATCGATTCGGTTATTGAGAGTAATCGTTCCGAATTAGATCCGAAGAAGCGGGCAGAGACCTACGCAAAACTGATGAAGACTCTCTATGATGGAGCCCATGCCTATGTTGCCCTTTTGGCCGCTGATGTGGTGCATGGTCTGAGTGAACGGATCGAATGGGAACCGCGCTTAGATGACCTGATCTTGGTGCAGGAGATGAAGCTCAAACAGTAATGGCCGGAGAGAAGTTTTGCAAGTAAGGTTATGATGAGGGGAGCGAAGCCTCTTGAAGAGGAGACACCGGGTAATAGAAAAACGGGATTCTTCGCTCCCTCTGGTTGGCCATTGGTAATAGTGCATTGGTAGAGAAAGGGGTAAGTTTATTAGCGTTTATATCTTCCGCAGATTATGGCAAGGGGTAATCGTTCTGATCGGAGCTTCGATCATCGTTTTTCTCATCACCAGTCTTTTTGCCGATCCGGCAAAGCTCATGCTCCCGATTACCTCGAGTCAGGTAGAATATGAGCAATTAAGAGCAAAGCTCGGCTTTTATGACCCTGTGTATATTCGACTGCTGCGGTTTATGCAGGGAGCGGTGCGGTTTGATTTTGGTAAATCCTTGTGGCAGGGGGTACCGGCAATGCAACTGGTGCTGGAGCGTCTGGACGCTACCGCTATGCTCTCCCTGAGTGCTATTGGTATTGCCGCCCTCATTGGGATCCCCTTTGGAACACTTGCCGCTCTAAAACCTGGTTCAAAACTGGATCGTTTCTGTACTATTTCTTCGTTGACCGGAGTTTCGGTAGCCGATTTCTGGTTAGGTTTGATGCTCATCCTGCTCTTTGCTGTCAATCTCAGACTCCTGCCTACCTCAGGCTTCGGGTGGAAGGAGCTAATCTTACCCGCTTTGACTCTTTCCGCCCGTCCTATTGGACGGATTGCTCTGGTTACGCGGTCTGCCATGCTCGATGAATTGAATCGCCCTTATGTCACCACCGCACGAGCGAAAGGGCTTTTTGAAGGGAAAGTGGTCTTTTCTCATGCCCTCAAAAATGCTTCCTTAACCGTGGTGACCTTGTGTGGATATGAAATCGGACGTATCTTTGCCGGCTATGCGGTAATAGTTGAGACCATCTTTGGATGGCCTGGTATCGGACAATTAGCGGTCCAGTCCATCTCCAAAGATGACCTGCCGGTGGTTCAGGCGGTCGTGTTTATCGCAGCGATTATCGTGGTCTTATTAAATATCATCATCGATCTCTGTTATGCCTTTTTAGATCCTCGGATTCGTTATACCTAAAAGGAAGCCTATGGAGACTACACAAGACCTGGCACTGCCGGTTACAGAATCATCCCTCACGCTCTGGAAACGCTGGAAAAGCTTTTGGCGTATCCTCTGGGCGGATAAGTTTGCCATGATGGGACTCTTTTATCTGATAATTCTCGTCTTTATCGCCATATTGGCCGAGCAGATCGCTCCGCATGATCCTACATTTCAGACGCTGGGAAAACGGTTAAAACCAGGGATTTGGTCCAGCCGGGGTACGAGTGATTTTCTGTTGGGCACCGATCAGTTAGGTCGGGATATCCTCAGTCGATTGATCGTGGGGAGTCGGATCTCCATTATTGTCGGACTCAGCACGGTAGCGATTGCCGGTACACTGGGCACGGTGCTGGGACTCTTTGCCGGCTACTATGGAGGGAGAATTGATGACCTGATCATGCGCTGGGCAGACATCCAAATGGCTTTTCCTGGTCTCTTACTGGCCTTGTCGGTGTTAGCGTTGTTTGGCCCGTCGTTACAGAATATGATCCTGGTCTTAGCCTTGAACAACTGGATGTGGTATGCCCGTCTCACCCGGGGAGTGATGCTCTCTCTGCGCGAATCTCTTTTTGTGGAGGCGGCACGTGCCTTAGGGGTAGGAGACCGGCGCATTATTTTCAAGCACTGTTTACCCGGTCTTGCTTCGCCCTTGATTACCCTGGGAACGCTAGAGGTAGCCCGGATGATCCTCTCTGAAGCTTCTCTCAGTTTCCTGGGTTTTGGTGTGCAGCCGCCCACTCCGGCCTGGGGACTGATGCTGGCCGAGGGAAGAGGCTATCTCCCCATTGCCTGGTGGCCGGTAACCTTTGCCGGGCTATGTATTGGCCTTACGGTTTTGTCCCTGAATCTGGTGGCGACCTGGTTACGCAGTATCAGTGATCCTCACCAGCGGTATAAGCTGTTAACTATGCGGTAATGTTCTAGCAGAAAGTTATCTTCAATATGATCAGTCCTCTGTAAATACAAGTATGGTCACTGGTCATTCTGAGCCAAAAGCGAAGCCTCTCGCTTTTTAGATACTTCAGAATAAGAAGAGTAAACTCACGAGAAGGTGGAGTCCAAAGAGGAAAAGGAGAAATGCATGAAAATCACCCGGGTAACCACTCTCAACTGCGATGCTGGCTGGCGTCCCTGGACCTTTGTCAAAATCGAGACGGATGAGGGGATTACCGGCTATGGCGAGTGCAGTGATAACCGCAATACCTACGCAACAGCCGGTTGTGTCAAGGATTTAGAACCATTGCTCATCGGAAGAGATCCACGACCGATTGAGATGATCAATGCTGACTTATATCGTCGCACCCGACAGAGCCTTGGGGGGATAGTACAAAAAGCGATTGCCGGGATCGATTGTGCCTTATGGGATATCAAAGCAAAGGCCTTAGGGGTACCGGTCTACGAACTTTTGGGCGGCCCGACGCGGGACAAAGTGCGGCTCTACTGGTCGCATTGTGGAACTTACCGGGTTCGCGAAGCGCAGTATTTACAGAAACCTCCTCTTAAAAGCCTGGCCGATGTCACCGCTCTGGGGCAAGAGGTGGTGAGTAGAGGGTTTACAGCCCTCAAAACCAATATCCTCCTTTTTGACGGTGAGTCGCCGACTGTGCACTTTCCGGGATTTGGGGGAGGATACGGCACTACGGACCGAAACATCACCAATGCGCTTATCCGGAACATTGAGAAGCTGATTGGCACGTTCCGGGAAGCGGTAGGAGAGGATGTGGATATCGCTCTTGATCTCAATTTTAACTTTACCACGGAAGGGTTTCGACAAATTGCCAAGGTTCTGGAACCCTTCAGACTGATGTGGGTCGAAATCGACACCTACGATCCACACGCCCTCTTGCAGATCAAGGAATCGACTTCGACGACTATCTGTTCTGGAGAGAATCTCTATACCACCCGTGGGTATCGTCCCTTCTTTGATCTGCATGCCATGGATGTGGCTATGGTCGATGTCCCCTGGAATGGTTTTACCGCTTCCAAGAAGATCGCCGATCTCGCAGAGCTCTATGAAATCAACGTGGCACCGCATAATTACTACAGCCATCTCTCGACGCTGATCAGTGCCCATTTTGCGGCCTGTGTCCCGAATTTACGCATCATGGAAACCGATGTAGATGACGTGCCCTGGAAGGATGACCTGATCACCGAACCTTTAGAGATCAAGGATGGCCATCTCATCCTTCCCTATAAACCGGGCTGGGGGACGGATCTAAACGAAAAAGAAGTGGCCAGGCATCCATGGAATAAATAAGAATGGAAAGCTGAAAAGAAGGAGGGACTCTACTCATGGCGGGGGCAAAGACCGTGCTGATCACCGGAGCAGCGGGAAATTTAGGTGGAAAGCTCCACCAGCACTTGCAGGGACGGTATACTCTTCGTCTTCTGGATAGCAATCCGCGAGGGGATCAGGATATCATTGGTGCAGATCTAAGCCACTGGCATGAAGCCTGGGTGCGTCTGTTCCGGAGGGCAGAGGTGGTGGTCCATCTGGCAGCCGATCCCACTGCTCATCAGCTATGGGGCAATTTGATTGGGCCGAATATCGATGCGGTGGTAAATGTCTTTACCGCTGCTGTGCAGAATGGGGTTAACAGAATAATCTATGCCAGTTCTAATCATGTGATGGGAGGCTACAAAGACCTTCTGGAGCCGGTAAAGCTGACCACAGATCTTCCTCCTTTGCCCGGGGCGCAGTATGTCAGTGGTGGGCAAGCGCTAAACAGCACCGCGTATGGGGCGGCCAAACTGATGGGCGAACGGATCGGAAAATGTTATGCAGATATCTATGGCTTGTCCTTTATCGCCGTGCGCATCGGGTGGGTCCGTCCTGGTGCCAACCAGGCCAGGGATCTTCCTCCCGATCGTGATTCCTGGTTTCGGATGATGTGGCTCTCTAATCGGGATTTTTGTCAGCTCATGGAATGTTGCATCGAAGCCGATCCCTCGATTCGTTTCGCCGTAGTCAATGGCATGTCTGCAAATACCGGTATGCGCTGGGATATCGAACACACCCGTCAGGTGGTAGGATATATACCACTTGACGATGTGACTCGGGAGGAGTATGATAACCAAAAAGAATATTCTGGATAGAGCATTTATATCGAATCACAAAGCGCTGCAGAGGTCTCCTGCTGAGCTCCAGGAAAAGCTCTCGCTTATGGGATGCTTCACAGAGTGTCATGCTTCATAATGTTCAGGACAGGCTCTGCGCGAAGCAGAGGGTTCGGCAGGACAGGGTAAGGCTAGTGTGTATGAGTGTGTCAAGCATGGTATGAAAGGAAAGGGTGTGGATATTACGGATATTCTGGTCCCAATTGATTTTTCGACGAATTCTCTGCAGGCACTGGAGTTTGCCCTCTCGTTAGTCCAGCAAGAGGGGGAAGTCTATTTACTCCACGTCATCGATATTGACTTCGTCACCCGGCTGAGCGAGGAGGGATTTAGCGAGGAAGAGACGGCGATAGCCCAACTGCGTCGAAAGGCCGAGGAGCAATTGCAGCAGATCATCAAGGAGCATACCCGTCCCGAGCTGAACCTGAACTCAATTGTTGTGGTGGGAAAGCCGTTTGCCGAGATTCTTCGGGTTGCTTCAGAACTCGAGTTTCAGATGATAGTCATGGGAATACACGGACGACGGAAAAGGAACATCGAAGAACTGCTCTTTGGGTCAACTGCCGAAAAGGTGCTCCGTGGTACAAGAATCCCAGTGGTCTGTGTACCGGCATCGACTTAGTGCTCTATTCAGTGCGTACTGACGAGTGGTCATGCTGAGCCAAAGGCGAAATTTCTTACTTTTTAGATGCTTTGTACAGCTTCTGCTGGAAACAAGGTCCAAGGATCAGCATGACTGATAGAGATCTTGACAAATCTTTGTAATCCGTTCGGAGGAGGAAAAAGAGGAGGATGAAGAATACACGGAAAGCGCTTCCTTCTGAGGTGATATCCGCGGCTGGAGAGTTTTTACAGAGTTGTGCTCGCCAGGGAGAAAAGCTGAGTGCATACGACCTTTCACTCCTGCACCTCGAACGGTTATGCTGGAGAGAGGCGCCGCTGGCTGAATGCTTTCTTCCAGGGAGTTATCTGGACGATGCCGATCTCTCCGAAGCCTTTCTGGAAGGAGCCCAGCTTTCGCGGGCACATCTGGAAAGGAGTCTGCTTCCGGGTGCAAAGCTGGCTGGAGCCGATTTGCATGGAGCAGATTTACGGCAGGCCAACCTCGACCGGGCAGACCTCCGTGGGGCCAACCTCTGCTCGGCACGGCTGGTGGGGGCTTCGTTGATAGGAGCAAATCTCGATGGTGCCGATCTCACTGGTGCCGACCTTAGCCAGGCTGTGCTGGAGGGAAGTTCATTGCAAGAGGCTATAGCCGAAGGAGTGATTGCCAAAGGTGCTATTCTGGATCAGGCTAACCTGCAGTGGATTATTCTCGGACGAGCCTTGCTGGAAGGAGCTTCTCTCAAACAGGCTGACCTGACAAAAGCCAATCTGACCGGAGCTGATCTGCGCGGAGCTGATCTTTCGCACGCTTCCCTGGTGCAGTCTCGTCCCGGATCAGCGAATTTTCGAAATGCTCGACTGTATGGCACGAACTGTACATTGGCCATCTTGCGGCAGGTCAACTTCAAAGGCGCGCTGCTCGATGGGGTGAATCTGACCAGCGCCACTCTGGATCGTGCCAATTTTCGTCAAGCCACGCTTCGGCGTCTCATTCTGGATCGGACGAATCTGGGAAACGCTGATTTTCGAGAGGCAATCATAGTTTTGGAGGGTATCGCTTTTGAGAAAGCGAACTGGCGGAATGCGTATTGGGATGAGGAGATCCGTCGCCGTCTCGAAGAACAGTTTCCCCTACAACCCTGAGGAGAGTAAGAAGGAAAGAGCTAATGTTTATTAAGCGTTTTCTGTTTCCAAATCATCCGCATGGAGGGAATAGCTATCTCGTAGCCTGTGAGCAGACTGGAGAAGCAGCGATGGTGGATATTGGCGAAGTAGTCGAAGAGCTTCCCACCGTTCTCCAGGCCCACCATCTTACCTTAAAGTACCTGCTGTTTACTCATACCCATACCGATCATGTCGGTGGGCTCCCCTGGTTTGTAGAGCACTTTCAGGTTCCTGTGTTGTGGAATCCCAAGGAGGAGCCGGCTTTGAAAAGAGCCGCCGAACAACGTCAGTGGGATCTTGATCCGCTCTCCCTCGTGACCCACCCCGTTTCCGATGGTTCGACCATTCCCTTGGGTACTTATACCTTTACCGCTTATGAAATCCCTGGGCATACTCCTGGTGGCACAGCCTTTTGCACCAGCCGGGTGGCCTTTGTCGGAGATATCCTCTTTGCTGGAGCCGTGGGGGGAACCTCAACTCCAGAAGCCTATGCGACGCAGGTTGCTGGTATTAAGAGCAAGCTGTTGCCTTTAGGCGATCAGGTCAAAGTGTACAGTGGCCATGGCCCGATCACCACTATAGGGATCGAACGACTCTTTAATCCATTTCTTGATTAAAGGAGTAATTTGTATTAAATTTAGTTATCTGTATCAGAGGCAATCGTCCAGAATCTGGACAGGTCATTTCTATTGTCTCCAAAATCGTTTAGAATCTGGACATGAGCCAACTATTTATATTACAAAGCTTTTTATCTTTAATAAGGAATAATTATTAATAAATTTCGTTACCGGACTGCGAATGGGTAGGCAAAAATTGAACACCTTTTCTCCGGCGGGGAGAGTACTGTTCAGATCATAAACAGTGTATGCTCTTTTTCTTCAAATGGTTCTGGTCTTCTGGTCCCTGTGGCATTATATTTGCTCTAGTCCTGGGATGATCCCTTGCATAATCTGCTAAGCTAGAGAGAGCGTATCGTCTGGTTATCACTGCACCCCTCTGGTACCACACCAAATATGTAGTGCTATCCTGAGTTTTTGTAGTAATGATGGTAGCCTTGCTTTAGGGAGAAACTATCGATAAGAGCAGGTCAGAATATGCCTTTAGGACAATGCATGATATTATAATAGTTTCTGCAAGGAAGTGGAGGTGTGTATAGGCTTTATGATCGACTAACTTCATCGTAGTCAGGACTTGGGAGAAGGACGAGGTTGGAGAAACAGATTTCCCTTTCAATCTTTTCTCCCTTTTCTCCTGTGAGGCAGGTGTGGAGGCTTGTTTTCACCAGGAAGGGGGTAAGGTATATATGTCCAAGATCCTCCTAGTCGATGATGATCCGCAGCAGCTTGAATATGCCAGAGAGCTCTTGGGCTTGATGGAGGTAGAAGTACTCGAGGCTTCTTCGGGAGAAGAAGCCTTGGCATTGATTGAAAGAGAGAAGGTTGACGTCATTATCTCTGATTTAGTGATGTCGGGGATGAGTGGTCTGGATCTGCTGGTAGCTGTCCAGCGAAATGGCTATGATATCCCGATCATTATTGTCACCGGCTATGCCAGTCTCGAGAACGCTGAGCAATGTATCAATCTGGGCTCTTTTGAGTATATTGCCAAACCATATGATGCTTATACCCTTCAGGCTGCTCTCCAAAAAGCCCTCCAGAACAATAAAGGCGGTCTGCAAGGATTTAGTGTTTTCTCTTCACCAGCGCAGCAAAGAAGTGCATATCATTTCCCGAATATCATTGGTAAGTCCCCCCAGATGCAGGAGATTTTTGCCAAAGTGGTCCGTGTCGCCGATTCCAGCGCAAATGTTTGCCTGTACGGTGAGAGTGGAACCGGTAAGGAGTTGATTGCCCGAGCTCTGCATTATCATAGCCCGCGGCGGGATCGAGCCCTGGTCACCTTAGACTGCACCGCCATTCCAGAAGGCTTAATGGAGAGTGAAATGTTTGGCCATGTGCGTGGAGCCTATGCCTCTGCTGTGACCGAGCGCGAAGGGGTCTTCGAGTTAGCGGATGGAGGAACCCTTTTTCTGGATGAGATTGGGGAGCTCAGCCTACCGTTACAGGCCAAACTGCTCCGCGTCCTGCAATGCCAGGAGTTTCGAAAGGTTGGTGGTACCAAACCGATCAAAGTAGATGTACGGATCATCACGGCCACCAACAAAGATTTGCGGAAGGCTGTCCAGGAAGGGACGTTTCGAGAGGATCTCTTTTATCGGATAGATGTCATCTCGTTAACGCTTCCTCCTTTACGCGAACGGAAAGAAGATATTCCATTACTGGTCGATTTCTTTATCGATCAGTTCAATCGTCGCCATAGAAAATCGGTCAAAGGGATAACCCCAACCGCCTTGAGTCAGCTTATGGAATATGAGTGGCCTGGCAATGTGCGACAATTGGAGAATTGTATTGAGAGTGCGGTGGTGCTGGCCAACGGAGCGTGGCTCACCAGTGAGGATATCAGGCTGTCTACCAAAACCTCTTCTCGAGATCCTTCTGAACAGGTTATGAACCATAACGGTCCATTCCAATCACTAGTGGAAATCCAGCAAGCGTATATTCGTCAGGTCTTACACGCGGTAGGAGGCAATAAACGTCGAGCAGCCAGGATCTTGCAAATTTCCCCGGCGACGCTCTACCATAAGCTCCGGCAGCCTGAGGCCCCTGTTTAGAAGATCAACCGGACTGGTCCTGCTCCGACAGGTAGAGTAAAGATACCCCTTTGGCAATTCTGGCTGCGGAAATCGGTTCTGCCCTTGAAAGAGAGGATTTCCAGGAGTAAGAACGAGAGTAAAGTTCTGGAAAAGCTGGACGAGCGCTCCTTTGAGAGTGCGGGCATCCTCTCCTGTTGTGGTCCAACGGTCCATGCTTCCATGCAAGCGTCGAGGGATCAAACTCTCACAAATTAACCATATCTATCATCGTTACTCATTTAAAATTGTGCAGTACCGTTATCGCCCGGTCTGACGGCCAACCAGTTGAAATTGTACCGTCACCGTATCCTGCACTCGGATGAACAAGAAACGGGAAGGAGGGGTAATCCCGTAACCACTCATGCGCAAGCTTGTCTCTCCGGTAATACGAATCTCTGCTCCCTGAAGCTTGACCTCTACAACCATATAGATTGTTCTTGTCATACCATGAATTTGTAGCTTACCTACGGTATCATACACAAACTGCCCCTCCGCAGGATGGCGAGCCGTCTGTTTAGCTGTTTCAAGATGATAAATAATCTGTGGGTATTTCTCTACTTCCATGACTCCCTGCATATCCTTGTTGCGCAAACGGATCCCTGTATCCAGAGTCATTGCATCAATAATCACTGTGGCCTCTACCGGAGGGAAAACCTCTTGCTCCCAAGCTGTACTAGTACTGGTAATTTCGCCACTCACCTGATCCGTAGAACCGGAAAAAGTCCCGACAGTTGAATCGGCCTGAAAGGTGATGGTACTTTCTTTGGGGAGAATCTGATAACGAACCGCCGGAGCATTCGCCGTTGCGCTTTCCCCAATCCAGGAAAGCCTCATTATGAGGAAAATTGCACTGGTGATAAGCATTTTGTGCCTTACTTTCCCGCTGAATGCATGCTTCCAAGGAGTCTGTATCATGTCTCTTTTCCTCCTCTTTTGCTTTCTCCTTTTATGCGAAAAGATTATAACCTGGAAAGAACTCCCCTAAAATGGTGTCCGAGCGAATCACTTCTTCTGGACCTCCCCACAAAACAGGTAGCCGCTTTTCTATCCCTTGCATTACCGGCCCCACCATGAGCAGGGCTTTCTTTTACCCACATACTTTTCGACTAACCATCTGGAAAGTCAAGAACAATTGTCCTGGAAGCAAGGAATAAGGAGGCTTAGCATGAAAAGAGTGTCCCATTGGACATACGATGGAACACCTGCCTGTGCCACCAGGCTGGCGCTTCACCCTCCCAGCGGGTAATCCACACGCAGGAAAGGAGGTATTTGTCAAGTTTGAATGTTATAAATGCCATGCGGTAAAAGGTGAGAATTTTGGTGTCCCAGCGACCGATATAGGGGAGGAAGGGCCTGAACTCAGCATGATGGCCTCTTTGCATCCTCCGGAATATTTTGCAGAAGCCATTATAAACCCCAATGCTGCTGTTGATACGCGATATGCTGCTCCGGTAAGGAACTTATCGATCTCGTAGCCTACCTGAAAAACCTCACCGGAGACTCCTCGGAATCACATCCAAAATATCACTGAGTAGCTAGCCGTAACGATTACAGAGGACACCACTCTCCGTCTGATCTTCATGAAGGTTCCCACCATCAGCGGAGAACAGGGTGTCCTGTTCCCGCTGTCAGGCCTCCCACTTTGTATAAGGTCACCGGTTCCTGCACCCCCTTCAGCGAGACACGCACGGTGTCC